>CDZT01015905.1_pt1 | contig 13272 bp, 10 predicted proteins | sample 557531 | NCBI WGS metagenome assembly CDZT01 (sample SAMEA3182066, study PRJEB8094) | gut metagenome | biome: human; feature: gut; material: Stool; isolation source: human stools | place: Canada | collected 2013-03-05
GGTATGTCAGGTCCCCGCCGTTGTCCGGCGGGCCTGCTATCGTGCCCCTCTTCGCAAAAAGGCAGGAAAGCAGGCGTATTTTGTAAATGATAGTGCCGCATTTGAAAAGAGCATCCGTTTTGCGGCATCCGGCAGGAACAGTTGCGGGAGAGACGGGAGGGGGAGGAACAGGGTGCCGGCCCTCCTGCGGTCTTCCGCCATCGCGAGGGGTACGGGCCATCCTGTCCATCCTTTTCAGGGTGTCACCGGGGGACCAGGGGCGTCAGAAGGGCCTGTGCGTCATGACGGCCTGCCACAGATCTGCATAAAAGTTTTTGGGAGGATGGGGGGAGTGTGAGGGGGGAAGGAAGACCTTTTTCCTCCAAAAAGGTCCCCTTCCCCCCTCACCTGTCCTGACAGCATCAAAAAAGGCGGCCGGAAGACCGGCCGCCTTGGCGGGGAAAAGGGGGACATTCCCCGATGGGGGTATCCGTTGCCATGACCGGGGGCAGGCCCGGCCATGACACGGTTTGTCGTTGTTACGGGGTGGCAGCTTCCTCGACGGTCTCGAAGGCTTCGATGCGCCCATCGTTGCGACGCAGGAAGCTACGAGGGGCGACGGTCCGGCAGGGGACGGGCCGCCCGGGCCACCGCGGCTTACAGGGTGGCAGCTTCCTCGACGGTCTCGAAGGCTTCGATGATGTCGCCGATCTTGACGTCGTTGAAGTTTTCCAGGCCCACGCCGCATTCGTTGCCCTTGACCACTTCGCGGGCATCGTCCTTGAAGCGCTTGAGGGAGCTGATCTTGCCGGTGTAGACCACCACGCCGTCGCGGAGCAGGCGCACGCCGGCGTTACGGGCGATCTTGCCGTCGGCCACATAGGAACCGGCGATGATGCCGACCTTGGGCACGCTGAAGGTGTTACGGACCTCAGCCTGGCCCAGGTAGACTTCGCGCTGCACGGGAGCCAGCAGACCGGCCATGGCGCTCTTGATGTCATCCACCAGCTTGTAGATGATATCGTAGAAGCGGATATCCACGTTCTCGCGTTCGGCGATGTCCTTGATGCGCGAGGTGGGACGCACGTTGAAGCCGATGATGATGGCCTGCGAGGCGGAAGCCAGCATGATGTCGGATTCGGAGATGGCGCCGGTGCCGCCGTGCACCACGTTGATGCGCACCTTTTCCGTGCTCTGCTTGTTGAGGGCCTCGGTGATGGCTTCCAGGCTGCCCTGCACGTCGGCCTTGAGCACCAGGTTGAGGGTCAGGGTCTCCTGGTCGGAGGCGCGGCGCGACAGGAAGGTTTCCAGGGTGACCTTGGATTCGCTGGCCAGATCGCGTTCGCGCTGCTTGGTGGCGCGCATTTCGGCGATGCGGCGGGCCAGCTTTTCGTCGGCCACGGCGAAGAACTCTTCACCGGCTTCGGGCACGCCTTCAAAGCCCTGCACTTCCACGGGAATGGAGGGACCGGCTTCCTTGACCTTCTTGCCCTGGTCGTTCATCAGGGCGCGCACGCGGCCGGAGAACTGGCCGCACACGAAGTTGTCGCCCTGGTGCAGGGTGCCTTCCTGGATGAGCACGGTGGCCACGGGGCCGCGGCCCTTGTCCAGCTTGGCTTCCACGATGCGGCCGTGGGCGGGCTTGTTAGGGTTGGCCTTGAGGTCCATGATCTCGGACTGCAGGGCCACCAGTTCCAGCAGGTCGTCCAGGCCCTGACGGGTCTTGGCGGAGACCTTGGCCACGATGGTGTCGCCGCCCCAGTCTTCGGGCTGCAGGCCCATCTCGGACAGTTCACGCAGCACGCGGTCGGGATCGGCGCCGGGCTTGTCCATCTTGTTGACGGCCACCATGATGGGCACACCGGCGGCGCGCGAGTGGTTCACGGCTTCGCGGGTCTGCTCCATGACGCCGTCGTCGGCGGCCACCACCAGGATGACCAGGTCGGTGACCTGGGCGCCGCGGGCGCGCATGGCGGTGAAGGCCTCGTGACCGGGGGTGTCGAGGAAGACGATCTCGCCGCGCTTGGTCTTCACATGGTAGGCACCGATGTGCTGGGTGATGCCGCCGGCTTCGCCGCTGGTGACGTTGGACTTGCGGATGGCGTCCAGCAGCGAGGTCTTGCCGTGGTCGACGTGACCCATGATGGTGACGACCGGAGGACGGGGCTTGAGATCTTCGGGCTTATCCTCCTGCTGGGGCAGCAGGTAATCTTCTTCGGAGAAGCCGGCCTTTTCCACTTCGTAGTCGAATTCGGCGGCCACCAGGGTGGCGGTGTCGATATCCAGCGACTGGTTGATGGTGGCCATGACGCCCAGACCGAAGAGCACCTTGATGATCTCGTTGGCCTTGAGGCCCATCTGGTGGGCCATGTCGGCCACGCGGATGGCTTCGGTCACGCGGATCTTGCGCTTGGCGGCCTTGAGCGGCTGGGAGGCCTGCACGGCGGCGGGCTTGCCGGGCTTGCGGCGGCCGCGGGGGCTGCGGTTCAGGCGCGGCGCGTCATCATCGTCCTGATGGCGGCCGAAATCGCCCTGCTGGAAATCGACGGTGCGGCGGCCCTTGTTGCGCTTTTTCTTGCTCTGGCCGTCGCGGCTGTCCAGGGGAGCGGCAGGTGCCGGAGCGCTGTAGCCGCCACCGGCGGGACGGGGAGTACCGCCGCGGGGACGGTCTCCGAAGCCGGGACGGTTGCCGAGGCCGGGACGGTTGCCGCCGGGGCGGCCGGAACGGTTGTCACGACCGTCGCGGTCACGGCCGTCACGGCTGCCGTCGCGATCGCGTCCGCCGTCGCGGCTGTCACGGGCGGGCGCGGCGCCGGGCTGGGGACGGGAGATGACGCGCACCTGGGGAGCCGGGGCCACCACGCGGGCGCGGGTGGGCGTGGCTTCGGCGGGGCGGTCGTCCCGGTTCTCGTGGGCCTCGCGCTGGGGTAGCGTGGGCGCGGAGGAGCCTTCGGGCATGGCCGAAGCGTCAGGACGGCCGGCGCGGGGTTTGGCGGGCTTTTCCGCGGCGCCGTTCTCGGCGGCTTCCTTGGCGTTGATGGCGGCCAGCACGGCGCTCTTGCGCACTTCGGGCTTGGCTTCGGGGGTCTTTTCGGGCTTGGCCCCGGGCTTGTTTTCCGTCCCGGTCACGGGCGCGTCGGCCTGGGCGGGCCGGATGACGCGGGCCGTGGGCGTGGCATCGGGACGGCTGATGACGCGGGCGCCGGCCGGAGCCACCACGCGGGCGGTCCGGGGCGTCGCCTTTTCCACGCGGGCTTCGCGCTTGGCTTCGGTCCTGGGGTCGGCTTTGGTTTCGTTCTTCACGGGTTCGGGCTTGGCTTCAGGAGCCTTTTCGGCCTCGGGGGCGGCCACCACGCGGACAGCGGGCGTTTCCACCGGGGCGACGGGTTCGGGAGTCTTTTCGGCCTTGGGTTCGGCCTTCACAGGTTCGGGCTTGCCCCCGGGAGCCTTTTCGGGCTCGGGGACGGAGATCACGCGGGCCGCGGGCGTCTCCACCGGGGCGGCCGGATCGGGAGCCTTTTCGGGCGCGGCTTCGGCCCTGGTCCCGGCCACGGGCTGTTCCGCGGCCGGGGCTTCGTCCTTCACGCGGCGGCGGCGCACGATGACCGTGGGCTGATCGTCCTTGCGGCCGGCCTTGCGCTGGCGGTTCTCGGCCACACGGTCGCGAACCCCGCTCACTTCTTCCATGGGGATGGAGCCCTGGGCGCTTTTGACGTTGAAGCCCATGGACTGCAGCTCCTGCAGCAGTTCCTTGGCATCCATCTTGAGCTCAGTGGCAAGATCCTTGATTTTGATTTTACTGTCCGACATTACTTTTCCCCCTTGCGCCGTCCGGACGGTCTGAACCTGGCGAATCGTGCCGCGCAGGCCGGATCGTCACACAGGTACCAGCCCCTGCCCGGACTGGTCTGCGGCGCGTCGATAATCAAATTTCCGTGCGCGTCGCGCACGTGGCGCGTCAGTGCCGCCTTGGCGAAACGGCGGCGGCAGATGACGCACATTCTCACTGGCCCTTCACAGCCCTCGGCGGGCGCGTCGGGGCTAGTCTTCATCACCATCCTGGACTTTTTCGCCGTTGCCGGCGCCGGTCGTTTCTTCCTCAGCGGCCCGGGGTTCGGGCTCGGCCACGGGGGCCAGGAAGTTGATGGCCGAACGCAGGTCGGCGATGCGGCTGTCCGAGATGGCCAGCTTGTCGGACAGTTCCTCGTCAGTGGCCTGACGCAGCAGGTCCAGCGAGGTGTAGCCCGCTTCCAGCAGCTGGTTCATGGAGACTTCGGCCACGCTGGCCACCTGCTCCAGACCGTGGCCGATGGCATTGGCCTCGTTGTAGCGGGTCTCGGTGAAGATATCGACCTTCCAGCCCAGCAGGCGGGCAGCCAGCTTGACATTCTGGCCCTTGCGGCCGATGGCGTTGGTCAGCTGGTCATCGGGCACGATGACTTCCAGCAGGTTCTCTTCTTCGTCCACCACGATGCGGGAGACCATGGCCGGGGCCAGGGCGTTGCGGGCGTAGGTGGCGATATCGGGGCTCCAGACCACGATGTCGATGCGTTCGCCGCGCAGTTCCTGCACGATGTTCTGGATGCGCGAACCGCGCACGCCCACGCAGGCGCCCACGGGATCCACGTCACGTTCACGGGAGAGCACGGCCACCTTGGCGCGGGAACCGGGGTCGCGGGCCACGCCCATGATCTGCACCACGCCGTCGTCCACTTCGGGCACTTCGCGGCGGAACAGGGCGGCCATGTAGTCGCGGTGCGCGCGGGAGACGACCACCTGCGGGCCGCGGCCTTCCTTGCGCACGTCGATGATGATGGCCTGCACGCGGTCGTTGCGCTTGTAGTGTTCGCGGGGGATCTGTTCCTCGCGGGGCAGGATGGCTTCGGTGCGGCCCAGGTTGACCACCCAGCCGCCCTTGTCGCGACGCTGCACGATACCGGAGACGATCTCGCCCATGCGGTCCTTGTACTCGTCGTAGATGATCTCCTGCTCGGCGTCGCGCATGCGCTGGATGATGACCTGCTTGGCGGACTGGGCGGCGATGCGGCCCAGGTCTTCCACCTTCACGCGGAAACCGACTTCGTCGTCGATCTGCACGGAGGGATCATGGGTGCGGGCTTCGGTGATGCCGATGTGGGTGTCTTCGTTCTCGACCTCGCCGTCTTCCACCACGATCTTGAACTGGTAGACTTCGATGTCGCCGGTGTTGTCGTTGTACCGGACTTCCACATCCATATCTTCGCTGAAGCGGCGCTGCACCGAGGTGCGCACGGCATCTTCAAGCGTCTTGATGAGCATGTCGCGGTCAAGGCCCTTGTCTTTGCTGATCTGGTCAATGGCCTTTTTGAGTTCAAGGTTCATTGCTACCTCCGGCTGCCGCACAGGGCGGCATAAATTTCCTGGTGTACCGGCCGGGGCCGGAAACCGCCGTCACGGGCGGGTGATGACGAAGCGGCCTTGCGGCCGCGTGAGAGGACCGCAGGGCGTGCCCGTGCGGTTATATGTCTTCGGCCTCGTTGCGGCCGGGATGCTTGCTCTTGCCGCTCTTGCCCTTGCCCTTCTTGGGGGCGTCGTCCTGAGGCGCGGCCTTGGCGGCCTTGCGGGCGGGCTGCTTGCCGGGCTTCTGCGGCTGGCGGAAAATATGGATGCGGCTGGCGCGGCGCACCATGTCCCAGGGCACCAGGACCTCGTCCATGGCCTCGGGGCAGATGTCGCCCTCGGCCGAGACGCTGGCCGGGGCCACGCGCACGGCGCTGTCGGTGACTTCGCGCAGGACGCCGCGCCAGGCACGACGGGCCGCGGGGGCGTTCTCGGGAGCGTAGGCGGAGACCATGCGCAGTTCCACCATGTCGCCCACATAGGAACGCATCTGGTCGAGAGAGAAGAACAGACGGCTGAAGCCGGGCGTGGAGACTTCCAGCACATAGGCCTGTTCGATGAGGTCTTCCACTTCGAGGGCCAGACCGAGCTGGCGCGAGATCTCCTCGCACTGGTCGATGCTGGCGGAGCGGGCCGTCATGATGTCGGCGCTGTCCTCAAGGTTGTCGGCGGGATCGCTGTCGGCGGACAGCGCGGCCTGGGCCTGTTTGACCTCCAGCGGCAGGTCGACGAACACACGCACCGTGGTGCGGCCTGCCTGGGCGATCTCCACACCCCAGATTTCAAGACCCTGAGCCTGGACCAGGGGCGTGGCCAGACGGGTGACGGTTTCCTTGAGGCTGTTTTCGCTCATGTCCCTTCCTGGGCGTCTGCCCGGTCGCAAGTACAAAAAAAAGGGGGCCTGTTGAGGCCACCCCGTTGTGAACGCATGTTCTGCATCAGGATGATGCGGCAGTGACTGCCGCGCCATTTCGGACAACCATATAAGGAGAGAATCAGGTGCCTGTCAAGCCTTTTCCATGGCCTGGGGCGGAAAAATCCGCTTTTGGCGCGGATTTTTCAGGAAAGGCCGCTGCGGACAGGCCGGGCATCCAGTGCGGCGCGGACCCGTGCGACTTCACTGGGGAGAGGTGGACAGGGCGGTCCGCCGTCCCGGACTCCTGCGAGCGCAGGGCATCCCATCTCCAGTCCTGCGGTGGAGGGCGGCAAGGACGCGCTGCCTCCCCTGATAAAGCGCACTGGGGAGGGGGAGTTTGAGGGGGAACCCCTCTCGCGCCAGTAGCGACCGGATGGCGGCCCGCAGGGCCGTGCCCGTTGGCGACGCAGGAGCCCTACGGGCATCGACAGCAGAGATGAGGGGTTCCCCCTCAAAAAAAGCCCTAAAAAGCCGTCAGCAGCGGTCCTTTCGGCGCCGTGAGGCTGTCGGCCAGCTTGCGGTGGGCGGCGGGCATGGCCAGGCTCTCCAGCTCTCCGCGCTCCAGCCAGCGGCAGGCCGTGGCCGCCGTGAGAACGGGGGGCTCGGGCGGCCGGGGCGTATCGTCCGTGACCAGCTCCAGGGCGAAGCAGTGCAGGCGCACCCGGTAGGTGGTGTAGCCGTGGCGGATGATGCCCAGCGGGGCCGTCACCCGGACGGTGAAGCCCGTTTCTTCGGCGAATTCGCGCACCACGGCCTGTTCCGGCGTCTCGCCGGGCTCCACGCGGCCGCCGGGGAATTCCCACAGACCGCCCCAGGCACCCTGGGGCAGACGCTTCTGGACGAAGACGCGGTCGTGGCTGGAAAGGACGCCGGTCACCACCTCGATGGGGGTGATCTCCGCCTTTTTGCCCGGTACGGGACGCTCATGCACGATGCCCAGATGCAGGGCCGTGCAGAAACGGGCCAGGGGACACTGGCCGCAGCGGGGCTTCTTGCCGCAGACCAGGGCGCCCAGCTCCATCATGGCCTGGTTGTGGCGGCGGGCCTCGCCTTCGGGCAGGATACGGCGGGCCAGCTCCGCGATGCGCGCGGCGGCCGGGCCGGATTTGACCGGGCTGTCCACATCGAAGACGCGGGCGATGACCCGCTCCACATTGGCGTCGATACAGGCCACGGGCAGGTTGAAGGCGATGCTGGCGATGGCGGCGGTGGTGTAGGGGCCGATGCCGGGCAGGGCGCGGATGGCTTCGGGATCGGAGGGGAAGACGCCGCCGTGTTCCTGCATGACCAGACGGGCGGCGGCCAGCAGGTTGCGGGCGCGGGAATAGTAGCCCAGGCCCTCCCAGGCGTGCAGCACGTCCTCCTCGAAGGCGGCAGCCAGGGCGGGCAGATCGGGGAAGCGCTCCATCCAGCGCAAAAAGTAGCTGACGCCGCGCTCCATCTGGGTCTGCTGGAGCATGATCTCCGAGATCCAGACCTCGTAGGGCGTGTAATGGCGCCGCCAGGGCAGGGGCCGGGCATTGGCGTCGAACCAGGCGAGCAGGGCCTGCTGCAGCTCGGGGAGATGGTCTTCGGGCGGACGGTGGCCGGGCGGCGGCACGGCACCGGTGACGGGGACAAGGGACGGCAGCGTATGCTGGCCGGTGGTCTGGCGGGATCTCATGGCCGCAGTGTAGCCGCGCGGGCCCTTCCTGTCACCCCGCCGGGGCGGAGAGGGGCGCATTGTCTTTGCCGGCCGCTTGTCGTATAGAGACGGATGGCCGCCGTGTTGCATGGCCGCCGCAAATTTCCCTCAAGGAGTTACCATGTCCAATCCCACCGTGCTGCTGGAAACGACCTCGGGCGACATCCTGATCGAGCTCTTCCCCGACAAGGCTCCCGACACCGTCGCCAACTTCCTGCAATATGTGGATGACGGCTTTTATGCCAACACCATTTTCCATCGCGTGATCCCCGGCTTCATGATCCAGGGCGGCGGCCTTGGCCCCCGCATGGACGAGAAGGCCACCCGCGCCCCCATCAAGAACGAAGCCGACAACGGTCTTTCCAATGACCGAGGCACCATCGCCATGGCCCGCACCATGGATCCCCACAGCGCCACCGCCCAGTTCTTCATCAACCTGGTGGACAACGATTTCCTGAACTACAGCGCTCCCGTGCCCAGCGGCTGGGGCTACTGCGTGTTCGGCAAGGTCGTGGAAGGCATGGACGTGGTGGACAAGATCGCCAAGGTCAAGACCAAGAGCGTGGGCTTCCACGAGAACGTGCCTACCGACATGGTGCTCATCACCGGCGCCAGCCGCTTCGAATAGGCCGCGGCCTGTTCCTCACCGATTCTGGACTGTCAGCCCCACGCCTGTCGTGGGGCTGCCGGATTTTCAGGAGGAAACATGAAAAAATGGCTTTTGTGCTGCTGCCTGCTGCTGGCCCTGCCCCTGGCTGCCCAGGCGGAAGACGAAAAGATCGACCCCGCCAACTACATCTGCGCCGAATTCGTGGCGCAGGGCGCCGTCAGCCAGGATCCGCCCGTCTTCCAGGCCCTGCAGATCGACGGCTACGTGAGCTCCAACATCGGCTATACCGTGGCTGATCCGCAGGCCATCAACGTGCTGGTGCCCCAGGCCTACCTCATGTGCCAGGAGCAGCCCACCGCCGTGGTGGCCGAGATCTGGGAGCCCCTCAAGAAAAAGCTGCCCCGCCCCATCAGCGGCGAATGGGAAGCCGACGTGACCAAGTGCCGCGCCTATAACGAACATCCCGAGAACGGCAGCGGCTTCGTCATCTGGCTGGATGCCTACAACCGCCAGTACAATGTGACGGAAAAGTCCATCCTGGCCAAGCAGGAGACCCTGGACAAGTTCCTGGCCGCCTGCGCCAAGAATCCCGATGCCTTCATGATCGACGTGCTCCAGGAGACCCTGGGCAACAAGTAAGAAGTCGGGATCTCTTCCGCAAGGAAAACGACAGGACCGCCTCCCCGTATGCCTTTGGGCTGCGGGGATGGCGGTCCTGGTTTTTTATGGCTGCTCCCGCTTGGCGGGTCAGCCGGGCATTCATCGGGGCGCTTTTTGCCGGGAGGGCAGACCTCCTTCAAATAAAGCGCGCTGGGGAAAGGGGCCTCTCGCGCTAGGCGTGACCGTATGGCGGCCTGAAGGGCCGTGCCCGTTGCGACGAAGGAAGCTACGGGCATCGACAGCAACGCGAGGGGTTCCCCCTCCCCTCAAGAAACATCCTCTACCGCAGCTGGGACAGGGCGTCGCCGATGCGCTGCAGGGCGTCGCGCAGGGTGTCGTCGCTGACGGCGTAGGAGAAGCGGATGCAGTTGTCGTCACCGAAGGCGGCGCCGGGCACCACGGCCACGCGGGCCTTGTCCAGCAGCCAGGTGCAGAGCTCGGTGGAGTTCTTGACCGTGCCGCCGAAGCACTTGCGCACATCCACGAACAGGTAGAAGGCACCGTCCGGGCAGGGGCAGGAGGCGAAATCCCAGCCGTTGATGATGTCCATGGCCAGGTCGCGGCGACGCTGGAAGGCGTTGCGCATCTCGCCCAGGAAATCCAGGGGACCGGTAAGGCCGGCCAGGGCGGCCTTTTGCGAGATGGAGCAGATGTTGGACGTGCAGTGGCCCTGCATGCTGGACATCTTTTTGATGATCTCGGGGTGGGCCACCACATAGCCCACGCGCCAGCCGGTCATGGCAAAGCTCTTGGAAACGCCGTTGAGGATGGCCACCTTTTCGGGATTCTTGGCAAAGTGGTGCACGGCGCTGGCCATCTTGGCCGGAGCGAAGACCAGCTGGTCATAGATCTCGTCGGTCAGCACGTAGACGTCGCGGCTGTCGGCCCAGTCCAGGATGGCGGCCAGTTCTTCGGCATTGTAGACGGCACCAGTGGGGTTGCTGGGCGTGTTGAGCACCAGCAGTTTGGTCTTGTCGGTGCACTTGGCGTCCAGCATCTCGGGCGTGACCTTGAAGCCCTGTTCCAGCGAGGCCTGCACGATGACGGGCACGCCGCCGGCCAGCTGGATGGTGTAGGGATAGCTGACCCAGTAGGGGGCGGGCAGCAGCACTTCGTCACCGGGGTTGATGGAGGCCTGCATGAAGTTGTACAGGGCATGCTTGCCGCCGGCGGAAACGATGGTGCATTCGGGGGCGATGTCCTCGCCGTAGAATTTTTTGAAGTAACCGCCCACCGCGGCCCGCAGCTCCGGGATGCCGGGCACGGCCGTGTAGCGGCAGAAATTGGCGTCGATGGCGGCCTTGGCGGCCTCACAGATATGCTTGGGGGTGGGGAAGTCCGGCTCGCCCACGGCCAGGCTGGTGACTTGTATGCCCTGGGCCCGCAACTCCATGGCGCGGGTGTTGACGCTGAGGGTCAGCGAGGGCTTCATGGTGCGCACACGTTCGGAAATCTGCATAGGGTGCTCCTTGCCTGGAATAGGAGTGGCCGGACTGCGGCGCGCCCGCTCCGGTCACGGCGCAATAGCGTATCAGGTTCATATCTGACTGTAAACGAGGGCCCCTCCCCGCGGCCCTGTGTCCCTTTTAAGGATGATCCATGGAAAAAACACCGTTGCTGCCCCTTCCCCAAGGCTGTGTGGTGGGGCGTTTCATCAGGCGTTACAAGCGCTTCAGTGTGGAGATGCTGCTGGACGGGCAGAACGTCTGGGTCCACAGCAACAATTCCGGCAGCATGCTGGGCCTGACCCTGGCCGGGGCCCCGCTGCTGGCTTCGCCCGCAGCCAATCCGGCGCGCAAGCTGCCCTACACGCAGGAGGCCGTCTGGCTGGCCGAGCGGGCCGTGCCGTCCCTGCCCGGCGGGGAGGCAGGCGCGGATGGCTCCGCCCTGGGCCGTGGCTTTTGGGTGGGCGTCAACACCAGCGTGCCCAACCGCATGATAGAAGTTGCATTTCATGCCGGGCGGCTGGCCTTTGCCGCCGGATACACGCAATGCCGCCGGGAGGCCAAACGCGGCGAGAGCCGCCTGGATGCCTGCCTCACCGGGCCGGATCTGCCGCCGCTGTGGGTGGAATGCAAGAACGTGACCATGGTGGAAGACGGCGTGGCCTGCTTCCCCGATGCGGCCACGGAGCGCGGTCAGAAACATCTGCGCGAGCTCATGGACATCGTGCGCTGCGGCGAACGCGCGGCCATGTTCTATCTGGTACAGCGCCCGGACGGCCATTGCTTCGGCCCGGCGGACGTGGTGGACCCCGCCTATGCGGCCCTGTTCTATGAGGCGATGGATGCCGGGGTGGAGATCTATCCCTACCGCGCCTCGGTGAGCCCTGCCGGTATCGAGCCGGAAGGCCTGCTGCCCGTGGCGCCCCGTCCCGCCGGACTGTGATGTCCTCCTGTTGGGGGGAATGTGATGCGGAGGGGCGCGGGGCCATTTTCATAGGGGCACCCCACAGCGCGTGAGCGCCTCTTCCCCACGCCTGTTCTCTCCCTGTTGCCCATTGGGACAAAAACGCGCACAATGACGGGCGGCAAACTGTGGCGGGTGCATCGGCCGTTCCCGGCCGGAAAGAGATTCGCCGTTTGCCGCTCCGGCACAGGCGGATACCGCCTTGCGGCGATGTGTCCCGGCGGCCCCCTGTGGCCCCTGTTGCCACGGTCCATGATCTCAAGGAGACAGTTCCATGACTCACCGTTTCATCCCCCGGCTTTCTCCCGAAGAGATCGCCCGCCAGCAGCTGGAAGGCCTGCGCTTCACCGTGCGCCAGGCTTTCAAGTCCCCCCAGTACCGCAAACGTCTGGAAGCCTGTGGCGTCACGCCTGACGACATCACCTCGCTGGACGATCTGCGCCGTCTGCCCACCGTGGACGTGGAAGACCTGCGCGAAGGCTATCCCCTGCCCCTGCTCTGCGTGCCCGAAGAGGAAGTGGTGCGCATCCATGCCTCCAGCGGCACCACGGGCAAGCGCAAGATCCTGGCCTACACGGCCAATGACGTGAATAATTTTACCTTGCAGATGGCCCGTTGCTACGAGATGGCTGGCCTGACCCCCATGGACCGCATGCAGGTGGCCGTGGGCTATGGCCTGTGGACGGCCGGTGCGGGCTTCCAGCTGGGCAGCGAGCGCTTCGGCATGCTCACCATCCCCGTGGGCCCCGGCAACCTGGAGATGCATCTGCAGCTCCTGCGCGACATGGGCTCCACCTGTTTCGGCGCCACGGCCTCCATGGCCCTGCTGCTGGCCGAAGAAGTGGAGCGCGCCGGTATCCGCGACAAGCTCAAGCTGCGCAAGGTCATCTGCGGCTCGGAGATCCGCAGCGAAAAGATGCGTCTGGCCATCGAGAGCAAGCTGGGGCTGGAAAGCAGCTATGACATCGCGGGCATGACCGAGATGTACGGCCCCGGTACGGCCATCGACTGCGACGAGCACAACGGCCTGCACTACTGGGCCGACATGTTCATCATCGAGATCCTCGATCCCGAGACCCTGCAGCCCGTGCCCGAAGGCGAAGTGGGCGAGATGGTGGTCACCAGCCTGCGCAAGGAGGCCGTGCCCCTGCTGCGCTACCGCACCCACGACCTTTCCCGCCTGCTGCCCGGCGACTGTCCCTGCGGCCTCAGCATGCCCCGCCATGACCGCATCCTCGGCCGCTCCGACGACATGATCATCTACCGTGGCGTCAACATCTACCCCGGCCAGATCATGGACGTCATCGGCGCCTTCCCCGAACTGGGCGGCGAATATCATGTGGAACTGACCCGCGACGACCGCTCGCTGGACCACATGACCCTGACCGTGGAACGCGCCCAGGGCGCCACCTCCGGCGGCGATGCCCAGCTGGTGGCCGCGCTGGAACAGCGTCTGCACAAATCCCTGCTGGCCCGCGTGGCCGTGAAGCTCGCCGACCACGCCAGCCTGCCCCGTACCTTCAGCAAGTCCAAGCGCGTCACCGACCTGCGCTAGGGCGGTGGTTGTTTTTTGAGGGGGGAAGGGGGCCCTTTTTGAAAAAAGGTCGCCCCTTCCCCCCTCAAGCTCCCCCCATC
>CDZT01052277.1_pt1 | contig 13240 bp, 9 predicted proteins | sample 557531 | NCBI WGS metagenome assembly CDZT01 (sample SAMEA3182066, study PRJEB8094) | gut metagenome | biome: human; feature: gut; material: Stool; isolation source: human stools | place: Canada | collected 2013-03-05
TCCTGTTCACGACGAACTGCCTCATGCCGCCGCGCCCGTCCTACGCCGACCGCGTGTTCACCACGGCTGTCGTCGCCTACCCCGATCTCCCGCACATCGGCGCGGAAAAGGACTTCACGCCTGTCATCGAGCGCGCACTGGAGCTGGGCGGCTATGCCGAGACGCAGCACCGCACCGGCCTGAACGGCGGCACGGGCACGACCACGGGCTTTGCGCACGACGCCGTGCTGGCAAACGCCGCGCAGATCGTCGGGGCCGTGCGCTCCGGCGCGATCCGCCACTTCTTCCTGGTCGGCGGCTGTGACGGCGCGCGCGCAGGACGAAATTACTACACGGAATTCGTCCGCCAGACCCCGCCGGACACCGTCGTGCTGACGCTCGCCTGCGGAAAATACCGCTTCCACGATATGGACCTCGGCACCGTCGCAGGCCTGCCGCGCCTGCTGGACATCGGTCAGTGCAACGACGCCTACAGCGCCATTCAGATCGCATTGGCGCTGGCAGAGGCCTTCCACTGCGGCGTGAACGATCTGCCGCTTTCCATGGTCCTGTCGTGGTATGAGCAGAAGGCCGTCTGCATCCTGCTGACGCTCCTGCACCTCGGCATCCGGAATATCCGCCTCGGCCCGACGCTCCCGGCCTTCCTGTCGCCCAATGTGCTGCAGTACCTCGTGGAGCACTATGCCATCGCACCCATCACCATCCCGGAGGCGGACCTTGCCGCTCTTCTGGGCTGATCAGCTCAAAAAAATGGAGCACCCGCGTCATGCAGGTGCTCCAATTCTTTGCAGAATCATTGCAGGCTCTCAAAATCCCACTTCCGCCGCCGGTTATTACGCAGCAGCCGCAGGCGGCTCGCCTCCTCGTGCGCATAGCCATCGCCGAGGGCAGCAGCCTGATCGTACAGCGCAATGGCCCGGTCCAGATCGCACGGGACACCGCAGCCCGCCTCATAGCATTCCGCAAGGCAGCTCAGTGCCTGCACGTCGCCCTGCTCCGCTGCGCGCGTATAAAGCTCCGCGGCACGCGCCCGGTCCTGCTCCACACCGTTCCCGGTAAAGTACAGGTTTCCGAGGGCGCACTGGGCCTGTGCATCCTCCTGCTCCGCCGCCAGCGCATACAGCTCGACCGCCCGGGCCATGTTCCGTTCCAGTCCGATGCCGTGCTCATAGCAGAGTCCCAGCTCATACTGTGCAGGCGGAAAGCCGAGGGCGGCACTGTCCCGAAACAGCTCAGCCGCAGTCCGCTCATCCTGCTTTGTTCCCTTGCCGATCACATAGCACGCACCGAGAAAGCAGCGGCCCGCCGCATTCTCCGGCGAGGTCCGGCTGAGCCAGTAGAATGCGGCATCCGGGTCTTCCGGGACGCCGTTTGTGCCATAAAAATAGTTGATGCCAAGCTCCGTGATGGCGGCTTCATTGCCGTTCTCCGCAGCCTGTCGGCAGGCTTCGAACCGCGCCTGCTTCTGCTGCGCGAGGCGCACCAGCTCCGGCGAGAGCGATACGGCAGAGACGTTCCATTCCTCATTCTGCATGGGGGATCTCCTCCTCACAGCGCGCGAGCAGCTCCTGCAGCTTTTTGGCAACGGTCTCCACCACGCAGTAGCACGGGTCCTCATAGCCGTCGATCTCCAGCCCGCGCAGCTCATCGCACCAGAGCGTTTCAAACTGCCCGAATACGTTCGTAAGCTCATCCACGAGCGCGGGGCCATCCGGATTGTCACTGTTCCACGCGCCATCCGGCGTGGTCATCAGTCCGAGAATCGCCGTTCCGGCCGTCAGTGCGCCGCAGCAGGAAAGGCCTGTCTGCATGCCGCTGCCCAGCAGCGTAAACAGCTTTCGCGCCTGCTCCGGCAAATGCAGATGGTAGTATTCCTCGCAGCCCAGCAGGATGGATTCTGCGCAGCTGTAGTTCGTTCCGATATGATAGCGATTGACGATTTCGTATAATTCCATGCTGTCTCCTGACCGCAAGTTCCCCCGGAGCCGAAGCTCCGGGGGTTCATTTGTAATGTTAACGATAGAGATAAGAATAGCTGTCGCGGATCGTGCGCACGAGCAGGGCGGCATCGGCAGGCAGCTCGTCCGGATCGCCGACGGTCTCCGTCGTCAGGCGTGCGCGGACCTTGCCATCCGGAAGGAAGCAGAAGCCGAAGTTCTTGGAATCGTCCATGTCCTCTGTCGTCTGGAACAGCGTCAGCTTATCCTTGCACGGCTCGGAGGAGTACGGACAGAAGGCCGTGCAGTTGCCGCACTCGTTGCACATTTTGTCGACGTGCACGATCTCCGTGCGGCCGTCCGGCAGACGGACGGCGACGTTGGCGCGGTTCGGGCAGACGTCCACGCAGTTCTGGCAGACGGTGTCACAGCTCAGGCAGCGCTCGCCCTCGCAGCAGGCCTTGCCCGGTGCGCGCAGGATGCCCTTGCGGGCGATAGCCTCGGCCTCTGTGGGATGGGCCTCCGCCGGGATGTCATAGGTGTGCGGCGCGCCGATGACGGCCTCCGCAAAGCGGGCTGCGTCTGCGATGCCTTCCACGACCGTAGCCGGGCCGCGCAGCGCATCACCGGCAGCATAGACGCCGGGAACGTTCGTGCAGAAGGCAGGACGGCCCTTTGCGCTGAGCGTGATGCCGTTGTCCGTGAACACCTGCTCCTCGACCTGCTCGCCGACGGCGGAGATCACGAGGTCGCACGGCAGCTCGACCGTCTCGCCGGTCGGGACCGGGCTGCGGCGTCCGGAGGCATCCGGCTCGCCGAGGCGCATCTTCTCACACGTCAGGATGCCGTTTTCCTGCTTGACGGGCGCAGCCAGCTCGAGGAAGTCCACGCCATCCTGCATGGCAAGCTCCAGCTCCTGCGCATCGGCGGGCATAAAGCGGCGCGTTCTGCGATAGACGAGCGTCACGGACGCCGCGCCGCCGCGCTTTGCCACGCGGGCAGCATCCATGGCGGTGTTGCCGCCGCCGACGACGGCGACATGGCCGAGCGGCTCGTTCGCACCGGCCTTGCGCTCCTGCATCCAGCCGATGACACCGCGGACGTTGCCGGGGATGTTCAGCTTGCCGGGCTTCCATGCGCCGGTGGCATAGAGAATGTGGGTATAGCCCATTTTGTGCAGCTCTTCGACGGAGGGAGCCTCGGTATTCAGGCGGACCTCTGCGCCGTAGGCCTGCATGAGGGCGATATCGCGGTCAATGGCCTCGTCCGAGATGCGGAACGCCGGGATGACATGGCGGACGATGCCGCCGAGCTTGCCGGTGCGCTCGAAGATGGTGCAGGCCACGCCTGCACGGCCGAGGAAGTAGGCCGCAGCAATGCCGGTCGGGCCGCCGCCGATGATGGCAGCGCGCTTGCCGGGAACGGGAGCCGGGCGGACGACGGATGCCATTCTGGCATCGATGCCCTTCTCGGCCGCCAGCAGCTTGGCAGCGCGGATCTGGACGGGATCCTCATAGAAATTGCGGGTGCACTTGCCCATGCAGCGGTGCGCGCAGATCGTGCCGGTGATGAACGGCAGGGCGTTGCGCTCCGTGATGAGGGCCAGCGCCTCGTTATACAGGCCCTTGCGGCACAGCTCGAGATACTCGGGGATGTCCTGTGCGATGGGGCAGCCGCCGCGGCAGGGAGCGGAGTAGCAGTCGAACCAAGGCACCTTTTCCTCGGACTTGCGCGTGGGCAGCGGCTTGACGGGCTTGCAGTGGTGCGGATCCGTGCGGCAGGCGGCGGACAGAGCCGCAATGGCCTCGGTGTCCGTGCCGTCGAACGAGCGGAACGGCATACCGGCCGTCTTTTCGGCCATCTGGGTCAGGCGGTTGTAGCCGCCCGGCTTCAGGATCGTCGTGGCGACGGTGACGGGCCAGATCCCGGCCGCCAGCAGCTTGTCGCAGTTGAAGAAGTCTGCGCCGCCTGCGAACGAGATCTTCATCTTGCCGCCGAACTGCGCGGAGATGCGGCGGCACATTTCGATGGTCAGCGGGAACAGGGAGCGGCCGGACATGTACATCTCGTCGTTCGGCAGCTCGCCGCGCGTCGTGTCGACCGGGAACGTGTTCGACAGCTTCAGGCCGAACTGCAGCTTCTCGCGGTCCGCCAGCGCCTGCAGGCGCTCAAACATCGGGACGGCGTCCTTCCACTGCAGATCCTCATTGAAATGGTGATCGTCGAAGACGATGTAGTCATAGCCCATTGAATCGAGGATCGTGCGGGCGTCGTGATAGCCGAGGATCGTCGGATTGCACTTGACGAACGTGTGCACATGCTTCTCGGTCAGCAGGTAGGACGCGATGCGCTCGATCTCATCAGGCGGGCAGCCGTGCAGCGTCGAGAGTGTGATGCTGTGGGAGACCTGCGGCGAGATGGAGGCGATGAACGCCGCCTCCTCCGGGAACAGCTCCGTCAGGACCTTGCGGCACTCGGCAAACACCGGCAGCTGCGAGGCATCCTTCATGGATTCGATATAGTGGTCGATCTTCGGGCCACGGATTCCCTCGAGGTCATAGCCGACGGACATGTTGAACACAAAGCCGTCCGGGTCGCCGTAATGCCAGACCTTCGCCATGATCTTCAGGGCGAACCACGCCTTGACATACTCGTCGAGCGCCTGACCGACCTCCAGCTCCGTGGACCACTCCTGGTTGTAGCCCTCGTCGTCTGCAAGGATGCAGGGACGCGGCACACAGGCGGCAAGCTCCGCGCCGTCCATCTTCTGAACGGTCTTGACCTCGAAGAAGCGCGCGCCTGCGACGTAGGCGGCGATGATATTCTGCGCCAGCTGGCTGTTCGGGCCTGCAGCGGGGCCGAACGGGCTTTCGATCTTCTCGCCGAAGATGGGAAGCGTCTTGGCCGGGTCGGCGATCCAGCGCTTATGCACGCCGAAGACCTCGCCGGTCTTCTCCCGCTCTGCGAGGATCCAGTTCATCAGGCTGCGGAACGGAATGGGATACATTTTCTCAGACATGGGATCATCCTCCTGTGATGCTTGTTGCGGCGCCGCGCGCGCCCCGGGTAAGACGGACGCGGCGCAGGATCATATTTGACGGAAATGAATTATAAATTAGTAGGTGCAGTCGTTCAGCGCGCCCCAGAGCTTCTTGGACTCCTCGAGAATGTGCGCATTGATCGTCTCTTCGTCGATGCCGATGAGCTCGCGGTCCTTCATGAGGAGCTTGCCGTTGGCAATCGTCGTCTGGCACTGGCGGCCGGTCATGCCGAAGATCATATGGCCGTCGATGTTCGCATCGGAGAACGGGGTGAACGGCTTGTAGTCCATGACGATGACGTCCGCCGCCGCGCCCGGCTCCAGCACGCCGAGAGGCGCGTCAAAGTAGCGCGCGCCGATCTTCGCGTTGTTCTTGAAGAGCATGTCCGTGACCTCGCACCACGCGACATTCGGCGCACAGGCATTGCTCCGCTGCGAGCAGAGGGCTACCTTCAGAGACTCGAGCATATCATTCGTGTAGGCATCCGTGCCCATGCCGAGGAGGATGCCCGCCTTGGACAGCGGCAGCACCGGGCAGATGCCAACGGCGTTGCCCATGTTGGACTCCGGATTGTTCACGACCATGGTGTCGGTATTCTTAATAAGCTCGATCTCCGCCGTATTGACATGGATGCAGTGGCCGAGGATCGTCTTCGGGCCGAGGATGCCGTGGTCCTGCAGGCGCTGCACGGGACGGCGGCCATAGTTCTGCAGGCTGTCGTAGACATCGTTCATGCCCTCGGAAACGTGGATGTGATAGCCGGTGCGGCCGTTGTTCGCCGCGACCATACGGTCGAACGTCTTGTCGGAGATGGTAAACAGGGCATGTCCGCCGAACATGGCGGCGAGCATGGGGTCCTTCTCCTTCTCGCACCAGGTGATGAAGTCGGCATTCTCCTGGATGGCCTGCAGGCACTTCTCCTCGCCGTCGCGGTCGGAGACCTCGTAGCACAGGCAGGAGCGGATGCCGAACTGCTTTGCCGACTCCGCGATCTGGAACAGACTGCCGGGGATCTCGCAGTAGGAGGCGTGGTGATCGAAGATCGTCGTCACGCCCTGCTTGATGCAGTCGATGTACAGAGCGTCGGCCGAGGCCTTCGTGCCCTTGAGCGTCAGCTTGCGGTCAATAGCCCACCAGGTACCGTCGAGCACCTCATAGAAATTCGTGGGGTTGTTGCCCTTGATGGAAAGACCGCGGGCCAGTGCGGAATAAATATGCGTGTGGGCGTTGATGAACGCCGGCATGATGACGCCGCCGCGTGCATCAAGAAACTCCGCCTCGGGATATCTGGCGCGGAGCGCAGCGGTCTCGCCGACCGCTTTGATCTTTGTCCCGTCAATGCAGACGGCGCCGTTCTCCAGATACGGAAGGGCCTGACTGCGGGTGATCAGTCTGCCGTTTCCAAGAATATACATGCTCGTGTACCTCCTGTTTGTGATTTCCATGGCGTGAATAAAACAAAAATGGGGATGCAGAACCATTCGTTCAACATCTCCACTCAAGAATCCCTGAGTGATAGTCGGAAGCCCGTGCGCGCAGCACTTCGTTACAGCTATCAATCTGAAATTGTAATTCTATTATACACAACGCTCCCAGTTCCCGCAAGGCTTTTTCGGAGGCAAATCCGACCAAATTTTTGTCGAGAATTTTGGCAGTATTGCACAAATACTTCCGTGAATAAACGTTACAAGCATGTTAGTGTCTGTAACACTTTTAGTCAAGAATGCGGGGTTTTGAAGGATATCAAAAAGAGTCTGCTGTTATCTGCCGTATTTCGTTCTGAAACTGCACAGTCTGGTGCGAAACCTCGGAATCTATCGAAATATCATTTAAAATTGAACGCGATATTTTTTCACATAATTTTGCCAGAAAGGGCTTGCAAAAGGCTTTCATATGTAGTAAACTATGGTCAAAAGTTATTCGCGTTTTTCCTCTATTTCAGATATAGATATTTACATCGGATAAATTCTTTAACATTTTATCCGATTCTTTTTGAACGCAAAACTGCAGCACCATTCATCTCGTTATATGCTATTCTCAAAAACGAAAAACGCCCATTGCGTTACAGAACGCAGAAAATTTGCGGCACTCACCTGCCGAAGAGTCGTTAGAGGAGGAAACACCATGAAACGCATCAAACGAACGCTTGCTGCTCTGCTCACCGTCGTCCTGACGCTGGCCCTGCTCGGCGAGGCCGTCTTCGCAGACAACAGTGAGCAGCCCGTCTGGCCCGAAGAGGGCGCGATCCAGCTCAGCAAAAGCGCTGCCGCTGTCGAGGGAAAGGAAAACACATGGGAGGTCACGCTCGGTATTCAGGGCAAAAATTATAAGACGACCTCCGACGTCGTGCTGGTCATCGATAATTCGAACAGCATGTATCCCAGCGAGACATCCAAAGAAGACCGTATGACAAAAACGAAGGCCGCCGCAAATGCCTTCGTGGACACGCTGCTGACTGAGGACAGCACCACGCGCATCGCGCTGGTCGTCTACAATCTCAACGAGACCCACACCGGGTTTTATACTTACGAGAATAAGGCTGCATTGAAGCACCAGATCGATGCAATTGCGAAGTCCAGACCCGAAAAGCTTGGTGGTACCTTTACGCAGCTTGGCCTTCATACAGCCCGTACCCTGCTGAACTCCGCGGAATCCACCGGGCAGAATAAGAACATCGTGCTGCTGAGTGATGGCGAGCCAACCGCCAGTTACCGTATTGGCGGCAGTATTACATGCACGGAAGATATTGAATTTAAAGACTATACGTTTTTCATTGGAGTTACCAAATACGCCACTTCGAATATCAATTGGGCAACTGCTCAAATCAATTGTAACTATAACAAGGTTGACGGAAACGGCGAGGAATTTGTTACCGATGCTGCTTCCGGGCTGGAAATAACAGGATGTAAACATGCAAGTGACGGCGGTGACGATTACATCACCCACGGAATTGCCACCATATGGGAATCGAATCAGGCGAAGGCCGACGGCACAACGATCTATTCCGTTGCTCTGCAGGTCGGCACGAACGGCGAGCAGGTCCTGAAAGCCTGCGCCACGAATCCAACCAAAGGCTACTTTGCCATTGGCTCCTCGACGAACATTGAGACCGCGCTGAAGGACGCCTTCACCTCAATTGCGGGCAGCATTTCCATTGCGGCCCGTGCCGGCTCCGTCGCCGACACGATGGGTGACAAAGTTCAGCTTGTCTTCAAGGACGCCGCGCCCATCATCACGACCGATATGGCCGTCTATGCTGCAGGCAACGCCGACGTCTACATCAGTCAGGGCACGGCCTCCTATGACTCCGCGACCCGCGCCATTCACTGGACGGTCGGCAACGTCAGCGAGCAGGATAAGCCCGTCATGAAGTACCGGGTCACCATCAAGTCCGGTTGTAACCCGTCCACTGGTGAAACGCTTCTCACGAATGAGCAGGCCACCTTCTCCTACATCGACTACCTCGGCCGTGATGCCGAAGCCGAATTCCCGAAGCCCGAGGTCACCGTGGGCGGCGGTAAGCTGCTCGTTCACTGGTATCAGGTAAACGATAAGGGCCAGCCTGTCAACGCGCAGGGCACCGTGGTCGAGTCCCCCGCCCTCGCCAATCAGGTCCAGCCTGCACAGTACCACAGCGTGAACGGTTCGACCGGTCTGCGCTATAACACCCCCTATACCGTGGACCACAAGATCTTCGACGGCTACACCTACTATGGCAGTTATATCCTGAATGACGGCAGCCTGACCGAAGGCGACAGCGCCACCGTCACGCTGACGGCCGTGAGCTCCAACCAGGACCTCTGGTTCGCCTATGGGCGTGATTTCAAGGTCGCGCATGTGCAGAACGGCATCGTCGTTCAGACCGACACCCACGCCGTGACGGAGCATTTTGATCTCACGGCGCAGGTCCCCGGCGGCCGTCTCTACGGCGGCGCATTCTCTGCCGAAGCCTGTGGCGCAGACAGTGTCCAGAGCTTTGCCGCCGGGCAGAATGCCATGGACTTCACACCGGAGGCCGGAGCCACCTACTACATCTGGGAGCCGAGTGATGTTTATCTCGCGCCGCGCAACTACAACGTCTGGCAGCATGTCTACGGCGGCTCGAACGGCGAGCGCGGCGTCATCGCAACGTATCTGCTGACGACCATTGACCGCACGCTCTATCAGGAGGTCGGCTTCCTGTCCGGCGGCAACAGCTATGTGTCCGAAAAGGACGGCGCGTCGATCGCCTACGGCGTCGTGAATGCAAACAAGAACGGCACGCTCTATCAGCAGCTGTTCGTTCGGAACGGCATTCTGAATGCAACCGAAGGGCTGGAGGCCACCAGCCGCGACGACGGCTACATTGGCCTGTATCGCTGGACGGACGGCGCGTTCTATCAGAAGGACGCCGCATTCTCCTTCCAGCCCTATTGGATCACGCTTGACGGCATCCGTGTCACCGGCACGAGCGTGCGCACCTGCACCTATCGCGGCACCGGCACAACGGATGATCATCAGAGTCTTGGCATCTCAGCTAAAACGACCGGCTCGGCCTGCACGGTAGTCTCTGCTGCCGAAACCACCATCCGCTTCGCCGAGACCTATTCCCTTGACGCTGCGACGGACGCCCCTGTCGCTCCGCCCGAGCCGGAGCCCGAGACCGTTACGCTGACCCTGCACGAGGGCACGAGCACCCGCAGCATCACCGTCCCGACGGGCGATCAGCGCGGCAAGGTCGCCCCGGCCGAGCTTGGCGGCAAGGTCTTCGCAGGCTGGTATACAGACGACGCCTACCGCACGCCTGCCGATCTTTCCAATGTGCAGGAGAACCGCACGCTCTACGGCAAGTACGTCAGTTATAATTACCTGCGCGTGGAATATCAGCGCAACAGCTTCCTGCAGGGCAACAGCATCACGCTGCTCTCCGCCGTCGACGGGCGCGGCTTTGCAGAGACGGGTTTTGTCATCAACGGAAAGCGCGTCGCCGTACCGCAGCTGACGGAGCGCTTCCGCGTCTTTACGGCGCAGATGGTCTTTGGCCGCAGCGTCAGCCGTGACGCTCTGCTGATGACGATGCCCTACTCCCTGCAGGGCCTGCAGCGCGGCGCTGCGATCGAGATCACGCCGTACTGGGTCACGCCGGACGGAACGACCGTCTACGGCGAGGCGCGCACGCTGATCTACGAGTACTTCACCCTCTGTGGGTAAGAACAGGAGGCAATCACAATGGATGATATTATGAATGCAGAGCTGACAGACATCCTGAAAGCCAATAATATTGAAATTCCCGTTTCGGGCGGCGGAGGTCTGCAGAGCATCGGTCCCGGCATGTATCTCTTCACCATGCCGGACGGCAGGCAGATCACGTTCAATGACGCAGGCGAGATCACGAATATTCAATAAACCACCTTATGGAGAGGCACAGTCTCCCCGTAACTGTATTCGCTCAATTTGGTAAGGAGATATCTATGGAGTCGACCGTCGTGCTGGCAGGGATCCCGGTCCGCCTTTCCCTGCGCAGCCCGGCCTATGCGGCATGCTTTCAGCCGTTTTGGACGGAGGCTGACCCGGTCGCAGCCGTCCGGGTCCCGGAGGATGCGCTCAAAGAGGCCGCACCGCACTACGAGGCCGGTACCACGCCGGAGCAGGTCGAATATCTGGAGCTCGGTCCTCGTGTCTGCGATGCCCTGCTCCCCTACGGCCGCATTCTGTTTCACGGCGCGGCGATTGTCTGGCGCGGACGGGCGTGGATCTTTACCGCAAACAGCGGAACCGGGAAAACGACGCAGTATATGCTCTGGAAGCTGTGCTTCGGCAGCGAAATAAAAATTCTGAACGGAGATAAGCCCCTGCTGGAATTCCGCAAGGACGGCATTCTCGTCCATCCCTCGCCCTGGCGCGGAAAGGAGGGCCTCGGCTCTCTGGACGCCGCCCCGCTCGGCGGCATCATTCTGCTGGAGCAGAGCGAAGAGAACCGCATGCGCCGTCTGCTCCCGGCTGAGGCAGCCGGGCCGCTGCTGACGCAGCTGCTGTTTACCCGCAAGAACGCGGACGATGTCCGCGCAGCCTGTGCGCTGGAGGAGCGCCTGCTGGCGCAGGTACCCGTCTGGCTGCTGCAAAACCGCGGCGACGCGGCCTCGGCCGCTCTGTGCCGCGATACCCTGATGGAGGCGCAAACATGACATACACCTTACAGAAAGATGTGGCGCTCGTGACCGTGTGCGACGAGCATTTTCTGGTTGCCGCCGGGCAGGCCCGCGGCAAGGTCCCTGCCGTGAAGGGCATCAACCGGCCGGGAGCCTATTTCTGGAACCTTCTGCAGCAGAAGCTGCCGGAGAACGACATTCTCCGCCGCACAGCCGCAGATTATCACATTCCCATCGAGAAGGCCGCACTGGCACTGCGCCGCTTCGCCGCGCTGCTGGCCGCCGAGGGCTATCTGACCATGGCAGGATGATCCTCAAAAGCGCTCCGACTTCGCTGTCGGGGCGTTTTTTGTGGGAAAAAGCTTGTAATATGGGCACGATTCGAGTATAATAGATTGCAAATCGAATTCAGCGCAACGCTTCGGCGAACCCTGAAACACAAGAGAGGTTGAAGTCATTATGGAGCTCGTAACTGTTCGAGACCTGTTCAAGCACACCGCAGACTACGCCGGGAAGACGGTCTCCGTCGGCGGCTGGGTGCGCTCCGTCCGCGCGTCCAAGACGTTCGGCTTTATCGTCCTGAGTGACGGCACGTTCTTCCAGCCGCTGCAGGTCGTCTATCATGATACGATGGATAATTTTGCCGCCATTTCCAAGACGAATGTCGGTGCTGCTCTCATCGTCCGCGGCAAACTCGTCGAGACGCCGGACGCCCGCCAGCCCTTTGAGCTGCAGGCCGAGGAGGTCACGGTCGAGGGCGCTTCCACGCCGGACTATCCCCTGCAGAAAAAGCGCCACACGCTGGAATATCTGCGCACGATGACGCACCTGCGCCCGCGCACGAACACCTTCCAGGCCGTGTTCCGCGTCCGCAGCCTCGCTGCCTATGCCATTCACCAGTTCTTCCAGGAGCGCGGCTTCGTCTATGTCCATACTCCGCTCATCACCGGCTCCGACTGTGAGGGCGCAGGCGAAATGTTCCAGGTCACGACGCTGGACCTCAACAACGTACCCCGCACGGGGGACGGCAAAGTCGACTATACGAAGGACTTCTTCAACAAGCCGACGAACCTGACCGTTTCCGGCCAGCTCAACGGCGAGACCTATGCCATGGCCTTCCGCAACATCTACACGTTCGGTCCGACGTTCCGCGCCGAGAATTCCAACACGACGCGCCATGCCGCCGAGTTCTGGATGATCGAGCCGGAGATCGCATTTGCCGACCTGAGCGACGATATGCGCCTTGCCGAGGATATGATCAAGTATATCATCTCCTATGTGCTGGAAAACGCTCCGGAGGAGATGAGCTTCTTCAACCAGTTCGTGGATAAGGGCCTGCTGGAGCGCCTGCACCACGTCATGACGTCCGACTTCGGCCATGTGACCTATACCGAGGCCATTGCCCTGCTCGAGCCGCACAATGACCAGTTCGAGTATCCGGTCCATTGGGGCAGCGACCTGCAGACCGAGCACGAGCGCTACCTCACCGAGGTCGTGTTCCAGCGCCCCGTTTTCGTCACGGACTACCCGAAGGAGATCAAGGCCTTCTACATGAAGCTGAACCCGGACGGCAAGACCGTCGCTGCCATGGACTGCCTCGTCCCCGGCATCGGCGAGATCATCGGCGGCAGCCAGCGTGAGGACGACCTCGAGACGCTGCGCAACCGCATGCATGAGCTTGGTCTGAAGGAAGAGGACTACGGCTTCTATCTTGACCTGCGCAAGTACGGCTCTGCCCGCCACGCCGGCTTCGGCCTCGGCTTCGAGCGCTGCGTCATGTACCTGACCGGCATGGGCAACATCCGCGACGTCATCCCCTTCCCGCGCACGGTCAACAACTGCGATCTTTGATCGTGATCTCAACCGAGTAGGAGGGACGTTTAGTCCCGTCCTCTCACACCACCGTGCGTACCGTTCGGTACACGGCGGTTCAATCGCATAAGTGCACAGACTCGTACCGGTCTAGGATACTGTAGTATCCTGCCCGTGCGAGTCTTTCTTTCGAGATTGCCCTTTGTACATGACCGTTCTTCGCCATGTGCCAGTAGGCTTTCCGGCAATTGCTTACCGCCCTTGCCTGCCACTCTGGTATCCCCAATTGCATAAGGCTCTTTGCTCTTGTCTTGGGTTTCTT
>CDZT01024166.1_pt1 | contig 13198 bp, 18 predicted proteins | sample 557531 | NCBI WGS metagenome assembly CDZT01 (sample SAMEA3182066, study PRJEB8094) | gut metagenome | biome: human; feature: gut; material: Stool; isolation source: human stools | place: Canada | collected 2013-03-05
ATGCCGCTGCCCGGCGTCTTCGTCCTCGGCCTCTCGCTCGTGTCGAGCGGCTTCGGGCTCGTCGCCTCCTTCGCCGTGTTCTGGGCGAGCAGGCTGCTCTTCCGGGCAACGCGTTCCTTTGCGCGCTGGATCGCGAGCCTGTTCGTGCGCGTGTCCGGCAAAAACGATGGCGGCGAGACGCCCAATCGGGTGAAGGCCAGCGGCACCCCGAACACGCCTGCCCATGCCGAGAACACTCCCTCCGTCCACGACACCCTCCCGGAAGGAGGCGTTCACAATGCGTAAGGCCCCCAAGATCGTCCTCGTCACCGCCGCGACGCTCATCGGGACCGGAACCGTGATCTCGTGCGGCGCCTGGGCGGCGGCCGGATTCGACACCGCCCGCCTGTCCACCGTGGACTACGACTGGCATCAAACGGTGAGCGCGCTCGAGGACGAGGCGACCTCGCCGCACAAAAGCATCGTCATCACGTCAGAATTCGAGAACGTCCTCCTCGAACCCGCCGACGGCGATGCCATCGAGCTCGAATACTGGACGGGAAACTGCCAGAGCGTCTCCGTCGAGGACGCAGACGGCGTGCTCAAGATCGACGTCGACTCGCGGCCCATGGAGGGCGTCATGATCGACCTCTCCCCTGCTGAGGCCGGCGGCGTCGACGACACCATGACCGTGGTTCGCGTGCCGGCCTCGTTTACCGGTGAGATCGAGGTGCACTCCGATTCGGGAGAGGTCTTCGCGGAGAACGTGCACGGGCTCGCCGGGCTGCGAGCATCCACCAGCAACGGGAGCCTCGTTACGAAGAACGTCTCTACCGCCAAGCTCGACGCGATCAACGAGAACGGCGACACCCTGCTCTCCGGCGTCGAGGCCGACGCGATCCTCGCGACCAACTTCAACGGCGACATCTCGCTGGGAGGCGCCACGGCGCGCGAGGCGAAGGTCGTCAATGAGAGCGGCGACATCATGCTGGTGGACATGGCGCTGCAAAATGACCTGCTGTACGAATCCATGAACGGGGATATCTCGGCGCAGAGGCTCGACGTCACCACGAGTCGGATCGAGAGCGTGAACGGGGACATCTACCTGTCGTACCTGGGGGCAGAAGACTCCTACCGCATCGACGCCCATACCAACCAGGGCGACATCGCGTCGCCGCAAGGTGCCGACGATGCGGCACGCACCATCGGTGTCGACAGCAACCTGGGCGACATCCAGATCAACTTCACCTCGAACTAGCAGCAGTCCCCCACCTCGATTTGGGGACAGTCCCTAAATCGAGGTGGGAACCAAAGCCCGCCCGCCCAAGTCCGCATCACGAGCGACACGAATCTCAAATTTGAATCGATGTTATGTCACTGGTGCTGCAGTCCGGCAACCGCGCCGCCGAAACGAGCGTCAAGCAAAGTCGTTCCACCCAAGGCTGTGTTAACCCGCTAATTGCATCTTCTGTCCCCACGGGGCCGTAACCTCTGATCGTCAGTAATCGGGCGATCGGAGGCGGCGTGGAGGACAGGTTCGGGTACGGGGCGATCGTGAGGGCGATGCGCCCCGAGGAGCGCGAGGAGATGCTGGGGCTGCTGCTCGAGGCGGTCGCCGGCGAGATGCCGGCGGGCGCGGAGGAGGAGCCTCCGGAGGCGTGCCCCAGATGCGGGTGCCCCCGCACCGTCAGGAGGGGCCGCGACGCCGACGGGGCGCAAAGGAGGCTCTGCCGCGGGTGCGGCCGCAGCTTCCGGGCGTCGACGGGGCGGGTGCTCGGCACCACCAAGCAGCCCGCGGCGACCTGGGCGCGCTACGCCGAGGCGATGGCGTCGATGCTGCCGGCCTTCGAGGCGGGCCCGGGCTGCCCGGTGGAGGCCGACGAGACGCTCGTGCCCGACTCGCTCTCGGGCAACCACTCGAGGTCGGCGGGTTTTCCATGCCCCGCCCCGCACGCCGGCGCGGGGGCGACGGGGCCGCTGCCGGCGTGAGCTCGGACAAGGTCAGCGTGCTCACCATGGTCAACGCGAGGGGCGACCCCCCATCTTGCCGTGGCGGCCTGCCGCGGCAAGATGGGGGGTCGCCGACGCCCGGCGCGCCATGGCGGGCTGCGCGCTGGAGGGGGCGGTGGTCTCCACCTGCCTGCGAAAACGGCCCGCCGTCATACGGCGCGCGAGGCGCGTATGACGGCGGGACACGACCGCCTTCCGGTTTAACCGGCTACGCTACCAGCGGAAACGAACTCGGCACGCCGAGTTGCGCCGCAAAATCCCGGGCGCCCGTAGTGCGCCCTTATCCTGCTCCCACCGTCCAAGGCACTTGGACGGTGGGAGTTCCGCATCCCGGAGAAAAGAAAAGCGCAGCCCATCCGGACCGCGCTTGCGCTCTCCTCCTGTTTCACCCCGCGACGTAGACCGTCCGGCCCGTCTCGCAGTCGATGGTCTCGGCATCCCCGAAACCGACCCGGACGGCCGCCCATCCGCCGGTGCCCGCCAACGCGTCGGCCTCGGACCTCGCGGCGGCGATGAGGCGCTCGAGCTCGGCCGAGCCCGCCGGCGCGGTCCCCACCTCGAACGCGCCGCCGTCGCCGCCCGACTCGTACTCGACGACGACTGTCGAGCCGAGGGCCTCCTCGAGGGTCTCGGGCAGGCCGCCCATGTCGGCGAGGGCGTGCCCGGCGACCGTGGCAAGCGGGTAGCGGGCCATCCCGGACGCCGCCGAGCGGCCGGCCATGTGGAGCAAGCCGGCGGCCTCGAGCGCCTCGAGGAGCGCCGCGGGCGCGTCGGCGTCGATGGCGATGTTGCCGCGTCCGCGGCACCACTCGGCCGCCGCCGGCACGTTCGCCGTGAGCACGCCCCACTCGGCCATGTATCCCTCGGAGCGCGGGTCCGTGGCGTCGAGGAGGAGGACGGCCAGGCCGCCACCCACGTACTCATCGGCCACGAGGGCGAGGCGGACCGCCTCGCCCATGGAGTCGAACTCGACCGTGACCATGCGGCTACCTCCTCCTGACGGCGCCGAGCGGCCTCGGGGAGAAGTGCTCGTCGCACTCGACGGCGGCGAACCCCATCTGGCGGTTCAGCTCGGCCATCTCTTTGATGCTGAAGTAGCCGAGCTCGTCGTCGTAGCCCTCGACGAGGCCGAACGCCTCGTCCGTTCCGTCGAACTCGAGCAGCCACCAGTCCCATCCGTTCACGCACGAGAAGTAGTGGGCGTAGACTGTGGGGTCCTCTGCCCCGTCCTGCTCGTAGAGCCTCGGTGCCGTCTTGGCGATTTCCTCGGTCATCAGCTGCTGCATGTCTTCCTCCGTTCCGGGCAACCTGCCCTCAACATCTCGCCCCTGCGGGCAAAGCCGAATGGCGACGCCGCGCGTCGTCGTCGGCTTTGCTCCCTGCAAAGCCGCACCGGAGCGAAGGCGGGTCAAGGGAGGTCCATGACGACCTCCACCAACCGGAGCGGAGCGGAGGTTTGTGCGGGGTCTCATGGGCCCCCTTGACGCGGCGTAGCGGAGGTGCCACCCGGCCGCGGAGCCGTGGCCATACGACGGCGTATGCCGCCTATCGGCAACAAAAAGGCCCGCCTTCGGACCTAAAAGGAAATGACCGTCTTCAAGGTAAAGCGAGGATCCCAACACTCGAACCGGGTGCAGGCTATCAAACCGGGTTCTTGATCTCCGCCGAATCGAAGGCCCAGACCCACCAGCGGCTCGATTCAAGGCGATCATGGACGATCGCCCTCTCAAGGTACAGGATTGTCTCCCATCGACCGAACCTGACCGCATACTGCTGATTACTGCTTCCGTTCAACACGGGGCCAGGAGGAGAGACTTTCAGAATCTCGTCGATTGGAAACCGCCTGCCGTCGGGCCAATCGACCGCGAACGGACGAACCTCGCCCGAGCTCGTCACCATCACCATGACATCGACATACTGCTTATGGGCGCGGCGGTCATGGTCGGGACCCACCGAGCGAACGGTGCATTCACCTGTAAAAACCGCTTGCGCCGAGCTCATATATGAACCGCCGCCATGCCGGAACCCTTGGCCACGAACCATCTGCCGCCCTCCCACCAGATGTTTTTGCGCTGTTTCGCGATGCAGACGCCGACCTCGACACAAAGGTTGCCGAAGATCGCGCGACCATATTCCCGCCTGTCATAAATAGACTCGACTGTCCACGACCGGCCGTCGGGCCAGTGGATCACCCGGGGATCCGCCGGCCCATGGTTGAAATTGACGGACCCCTTGGTATCAACGTCGATATAGATACGACGCTCCTCTACCGGTATCCCACACGTCCCGGCCAGCGAATGCTTCTTGAACAATACGACCCCCCATAGTGCGAACGTATGTTCTATACTATAGACCAATATCCCTACCGTTGAGGAGCATTTTCATGACCGAGCTCGAGCAGAATCGGATCTTCGATATCAGCTACGAGATGAGGGGGCTCGCGGCAACGCTCGTCGCCGCCTCACGCGGCGATATCCAAGACCCAGAGAGAGTCGTCGAATTCGCCGCAGGCCAAGTTGACCGCCTTGCCGGAAATCTTGTCGATTGCATCACGGATAACGACGCCAAAGCGACCGCACAAGGATAGACCTGTCCCCGATATTCAATAGAGAACGCCCGGCAAAAATCGGGGCTCGATGTAAGTTCTAGGGTGTCAGAAGTTACATCAGCCGCTTACGACCGCTCTGTCTATCTCTCCGAGCGGGACGGGCGCCGATGCCCTGATCTCTGCCATGTCGAGGTGCGAGATCAAATCCTTGGCGCGCTCGCCGGAGTGGTATGCCTTGTTCGGCGCCACCTTCCTGTAGAGCTTCTTGAGCTTCGTCTTCCCCTTGTTGCCCGGCGGCATCTCCGTCTCAGGTGGCAGCCCTAGGAAGGACAGGACGCCGGGCAGGTCGCACAGCATCACGTCCTCGATGTCGGCCTTGGCCGCCAGGTCGACGACTCTCTGCGCTGTCAGCGAGATGTTCGGGGTGCTGCTACCGCCCGCTGGTTCGGAAGCTGGCGGGCAGTAGCGGCAGTAGCGGTGTGGCTCGATAGGCCCGAATATCCGTAAGGAAGGTGCTCGCTCTCATATGTGCTGATATGCCTCGCCTCGCGAACCTTGGGATGCTTCCTGAGGTAATCCCTCAATTCGAGCCACTCTTTATGCTCATAACGCTTCGAAATCGTTTCCCCGTCGACAGTTTCCTTCACATAATGGTATGTTCGAACGCCTTCGAACTTGCCGAACCCGTTCTCGACGCTGAAGTTTCTGAACCAGCGCGAAAACCCATTCAGGTCCATGAAGTTGACTTGGGGATGCCTGTCTTTCGTTCGTTCGAATGAGTGGACGAGCGGAGTGCCTTTGACTTGTTCCAGGCCGAAGGCTTCCATTTCGCGGGCCTGCTCCTTTTTCCAGAATTCGAGATACGACGTCAGCGTCTCGCTTATCGAGATCATCCGCACGCTTTTCTTGCTTTTGGGCGAGCGAACGCTTCGATCGGCCGCGAACTGCTGCTCAATGAGGATGCTTCTGTTCTCGACGGAGACATCGGACCACGTCATCCCGAGGGCTTCTGCCCTTCTCATGTCGGTGTCGAGCATGAGCATCACGCATGTGATGTGCGCGTCCGGTTCTCGATTGAGTAGGATGTCGAGTAGGCGAGCGGCGTGATGGTTCCTTCGCGGTTGTCGTGGAACTTTTTTGCGTACGAGCCGACGGTGTCCCTCGATTTTTGGACGTAGGTGCCGCTGTTGAGTTCTGCCTTGTAGGCTTCGAGTGCGGCGTCGACCTCTCGGCTTTTGGTGGTATGTATGGTCTGCCACGGCGAATAGCGGTATTTGCCCGTGACCGGATCCTTGCCGAGGCTGTGACGGTAGCGCCACGTGTATTTGTCGCGGCGTTGCTTCGTTCCTTTGCCTATGACGAGAGGTCGGTCGTTCATCGTGTTCCTTGCCTGAAGTGCCTGAGAATCGCGCTCGGTTGCGCGGAATGGCGCAAAGGGCTGGGGCGGGTGGGCATTACCCTTGGTGGTGGGCCCTGCGTGGGGTCACACCCCAAGGGTAATGCTCCGCCTGACCGCTTTCAAGCTCGTTGTGGGTCGAATTTGGGTCGAAATGTCTGAATGAAACAACGTCGTAGCGACCTCATAACCCGAAGGTCGGTGGTTCAAATCCGCCCCCCGCGACCATGAAACTTCAGGTCGGAAGCATAAAAGCTCCCGACCTTTTTCTTTGTCTAGGGGTTTCGGCATCTCTCGTTCTTTGGGTACCTCGAGGCGGGCAATCAGATAGATGCTTACGAGTATCATAGGGTCTTTTTACGTCGCGGTCGTGTCTCGTACTGGTGCGCCGCTCTTTGTGGGACGTGTCACTTTGCCATAGGTTGTCCGGCGGCGGGGCGCAGGTCGTTCCCCGTGGCGTCGCTCCTTTCGACGCCACGCTGCCTGGCTACTCGTTCCACTGGTGCTTTTTCATGTCGACGCAGCCGTTGTCTCGGAAGGCGACTCCTTCCTCCGTCAGTAGTGCTCGCTGGTCGGGGAAGTTTGGCGCGAGGCGTCCCGCGTGGTTGACGACGCGGTGGCAGGGATAATCGCCGTAGCGATCCGCCTCGCTCAGCACCGCTCCGACCAGGCGAGAGTTTTTCTCCCTGCCGATGAGGCGCGCTATCTGACCGTACGAGGCGACGTATCCCGCCGGAATCTCTGCCACGACGGAGAGAATCTCATAAACCAAATCTTCGTCCAGGACTTTTCCCATCGTATCGCTCCCGTGTTCGCTTTTGCCTTCGGGGGCGCGGCGCCGATCACCCGTGCTGCGATTTTCGCAGCTCCCCTTACCGAAGCATCGAGGGAAAGCGCGTGCGTGTCAAGGTTGTCTGGTCCAGTTGCTGGCTCGATGCCTCGAGATGTTCGCCTCAAGTGCGACCTGCCCCTATTGGAAAAGGATGCCGAAGATGTATTTGGTGATGGCGGAGCGGCGGATGACCCCCACGAGTTTGCCCTCGTCATCAACCACAGGAAGCTTCTTGAACTTCTTCTTCGCCAGCAGCGCGGCGACGCGGGCGATGCTCTGCTCGGGACGGGCACACACTACCTGGCGCGTCGCGAAATCCATGACGCAGCGATCCTTCAGGTCTTCGATGCGCTGCTCAAGGCTCTGATCGTCGAAGTACAGCATGGACGCGTCGCCGCCCGTGAAGATGGTGTGAGCGCGATGCTGCGCGATGGCTCCCATGACATCGCCGTCGGAGATGAACCCGACCACCTGGTTGCGCTCATCGATTACGGGCATGCTGCTCACCTCGTTTTCGGCGAGCATGCGCACCACGTCGGAAATCGTGCAATCCTGCGTGCAGGTGAACGGCTCTTCAATCATGATGCTCGAAACGGGCGTCCCCTCGAGCTCGAGCGGGATGCGCTCGGACAGAATCTCGGACATCGCTTATGCCTCCTTCGTTTTCGGTGCGGTTTTCTTGGTGCGCACGCTGAATATGGCGTAGATAAGGGAAACGAGGCCGATTGCCGCGCACACCTTGTAAGCGACGCCCGCGCCCACGGCGGTGGCTACTTGGATGCTCGCATCGACGCCGGCCGACGCGGTGACGCTTGTCATGACCGTGATGATGAGCGCCGTGCACAAACCGCCGGCGACCTGGCGGCCGGTGTTCGCGATGGCGTTGCCGTGGGCGATCATGTCATTTTTCAAGGCATTGACACCCCATGTGTTCACCGGCATGTTCGCGAGCGACTGGCCGGCGGACTGCAGCATGCAGAACAGCGCAACCACCAAGATGGGCGTGTTTACCGTCGAAAGCGAGAGCAGGAACAGGGCGCCGGTCATGAGGGCCAGGCCGACGATCGAGATGGCACGCGGACCGAACTTGTCGAACACCACGCCGGAGATAGGGCTGATGATGATGCCCACCGCCGCGGCGGGAAGCATGGCCATGCCGGTTTCGAAGGCCGAAGCGCCAAGCGAGGTTTGCAGCAGCAACGGCAACAGCGTGTTGGTGACCAGGCATGCGGCGTTGATGAGCGTGACGATGATGGCGGCCACGCGGAACTCGCGCGTCTTGAGCGTGTCCAGTTGAAGCAGCGGGTCCTCGATTTTGCCCTGGCGTACGACGAACAGCACCAAGCACACGACACCCGCGACGATCGAGCCGAGCACCACGGGGTTGCCCCAGCCCATCGACGAGGCGCTCGAGAACCCGTAGAGAAGTCCGCCGAAGGCGATGGTGGAGAGGACGACCGAGGGCAGGTCGAGCTTGGGGTTCTTCAGCTCGCCCACGTTTTTCAGCATGAACACGCCCAGCACCAGCACGAGAATTGCGAGGGGGACGATGGCGCCGATCATGGTGCGCCAGCCGTACGTGTCGATCACCGCGCCGCCTACGACGGGGCCGACCGCGGGACCCGCCGACATGACGATGCCCGCCATGCCCATAGCCGTTCCTCGTTTCTCGACGGGGAACACCAGCATGGGAACCACCGAGACAAGCGGCATGAGCACGCCTGAGCCCGCCGCTTGCAACACGCGACCGATGATGAGGAACAGGAAATCAGGGGCTGCGGCGCACAGCAGCGTGCCCAGCGCGAACACCAGCGTCGCCCCGAAGAATAGCGCGCGGGTGCTGAACTTGTCGATAAGGAACGCCGAAACGGGGACCATGATGCCGCTCACCAGCGGGTATATGGACATGATCCACTGGGCAGTCGAGGCATCGATGGCGAAATCGGACATGATGACCGGCAGCGCAGGCGACATCACCGTTTGGTTCAGTAGCGCCAAGAAGGCACCCAGGACGACGACCGCGACGATGCCGATCTGGGTACCGGTAATGCGCCCATTGGCGGGCGCGACCGTACAATTATCAGACATAAGCTTCCTTCGTATCTATTCGATTCTTCGCCGAAGGCGCGCCGGCCCACGGGCGAAATAACATGCACGTGCTATGCGTGCATCAGATACGACAGGAAGAAAGCGGCTGCTCAGAGCGCGCTTGGGGAACAACAGGAGAGGCCCTGTATACCAGGGGCCGCCGAATTGCGATGTATGCTTTGGTCAAATCCTTCATAGCGGGGAGGTATTTTAGCAGCCGTCTTCGCCCCTTTCAAGGGATGTAACCCAGACGTTGATTTTCTTCACCGAGGCGCCATCGTTGACGGGTGGCGTGCTTCTCTATCGCCACACCGCGGGGCGAGGGAACGCCGCGGCGAGCTTGTACATCGGCTATGTGTGCAGCTGCGAGCGTGTCGCCGGCGCGCGCTGGGCGCCAGTCCGATCCGGCCGACTCTTGCCGACGGTCGGTCGCCGTCCTCCTCCATCTCCGCCTGCTCTGTTTTTGCTCGGCTCCCTTGTCGTATCATGGACGGACGAGAATTGAGCGAAGGCGGTACGTATGAACATCCAGATATTCGGCACGAAGAAAAGCTTCGATACTAAGAAGGCGCAGCGCTATTTCAAGGAACGTCGTGTGAAGTTCCAGTTCATCGACTTGAAGGAAAAGGAGATGAGCAAAGGCGAGCTCGAAAGCGTGGCGCGCGCCGTCGGCGGGATCGACGCTGTGATCGATCCAAAGGCGAAAGATGCCGACACGGTTGCGCTCGTACAGTATCTTGCTGCCGACCAGAAGTTCGAAAAGGTGCTCGATAACCAGCAGATTCTTCGTGAGCCCATCGTTCGCAACGGCCGCCAGGCAACCGTTGGCTACGAGCCTGACGTGTGGAAGGGCTGGGAATAAAGCGGCTGGGAATAAAGTGAAGCGCCCACGCCCGTGGTTTTATCCACGGACGCGGGCGCTTGCGTAAGACGTCTCTTGTCGTTTGAGTGGAGCGCCCCGGCGGCGCTGAACAACGCGCCCCGGTGACGTGGCTGAACTGCATCCCAATTCTTGGACGGGCTAATTAGCGGCCTACGCCGCACATAGGGACTGATTCCGGAACTCCTCCGGGGTCAGTCCCTTTAGTTTAACCTGCCTCCTTCTCGTGTTCCAGTGGACGACGTATTCGTCGAGGTCTCTCTTGAAGTCTTCGAAGCAGAGCCATTCCCTCCCCCTGAAGAGCTCGTCCTTCATGTGGCCGAACACCTGCTCGGTCGCCCCGTTGTCGATGCAGTTGCCCTTCCGGGACATGCTCTGCACCACGCCGGCCTTCTCCAGCCTGCTGCACCACCCGGCCTGCTGGTATTGCCAGCCCATATCGGAGTGCAGTATCGGGCTGGCACCCTCGGGCTTCCTGGATATGAACTCGTCGAGCAGCTCATGCTGCTGGGCCATGTCGGGGTGCAGCGACGTGGACCAAGCGACGATCTCCTTGCTGCCGAAGTCGTAGATCGGCGCGAAGTAGGCCTTGCCCCAGGGCTGCTTGAACTCGGTGACGTCGGTGCCCATCTTCTGCCAGGGCCCGTCGGCTTCGAAGTCCCTGCCGATGACGTTTTCGAAGGTTTTGCCGACCTTGCCCCTGTAGGAGTTGTACCTGTGGTAATCGGTCTCGCGGCGGATCCCGCAGCTGATACCCATCTCGTGCATCATCTTGAGCGCCGTCTTGTCGGCTATGCGCACGCCTTGCTCGGCTCGCAGGCACATGGCGATCTGCCTGTGGCCGCACCCGTTGGCGGTGCGCGAGAATATCTCGGCGGCGGCCTCCCAGAGCTCGGGCCTGGTGGGCGCCTTGGGGTGCGAAAGCGCGTAATAGTAGCTCGACCTCGCCAAGCCGGCGCATTCCAGCAGGTCAACGAGTGGGTACTGCCCTGAAAGCCCGCTCACGACAACCGCTTTCTCTCGGTTCGGGAGCGCTTCTCTGCCTTCAGGGCTATCGATTTTTTTAAGTAGGCGTTCTCGGCCTCGAGCTTCCGGACCCTCCGCTCGAGCTCCTGCTCGCGCGTCATCTCCTTGGCCGGGGAGCCGGAGCCTTTCGGCCTCCCCTTGGGCTTCGGCCTGAGCGCCTCCGGACCTTCCTCCCTGTATGCCTTCAGCCATTTCTTGAGAGAGCTCGGCGAGGCTATCCCGAACTTCGCCATGGCCTCGGGCTTCGCCATGCCCTCGTCAACGACCGCCCTGACGGCGGCCAGCTTCGTCTCAAACGAGTAGGCGGCGTGCTTCTTTCCCATCATAGCTAGAACCTCGATGCCTGCTGATCTGTAGATGTCTAGCCATTTTCTCACGGTTTCCTCTGGTATCCCGAGCAGAGCCGCAATCGATGCGCGGCCTCGCCCCATGTCGTACAGCTCGGCCGCGCGCAGCCTCAGACCGACGTCGTACAAAGCGTTTCCAGCCATAAAAGGGCCTCCCATTTCTCGTATCCAAGAAATGGGAGGCAGTTCAAACTGCCGGGGCGTTTTTAGAGCTCGATCTCCGCGATTACCTTTTTCATCTCGATGGCCCATCCGAGCTGCTCCTCGATATACTGGGGCCATGCGTCCTGGTGACCCTTGATGGGATGGCCCGCCTTGTAGAAGCGCAGTCCCGAGGCCTTTTTCGCATCGAAGGGTGCCGCCGTCAGCCCGAGGCGCTCCTCGAAGACCCAGCTGTTGGCGATGGCGCGGTGCCCGATCTCCTTGTCGTCGTCCACGTACAGCTCGATGCCCGTGCGCCCCTTATGCGTATCGATGAGCAGGGCGAGATGGTATGCCGAGACCCCCAGGCGCAGCGTCGACCAATGGTCCTTGCTGGGCTTCTGCGGGCTGAACTCCTTGAGGAACTCCGGATGGCCGTCTGCCACCTCGCGGTAGGCCGTCCAGTACGCCAGCTTGACCTTTTCGGTCTCGCTGAGCCCCTCGGAGAGCTTCACGGCCTTGGTCCACTCGTTCGGCTGCTCGACCACGCCGAAGCGCGGGGCGGGCAGGGAGTCCCCGATCTTCCAGAGCTCGACCTCGACCAGGAAGAACCCGAAGTCGCTGTCGGTGTGCTGGTTGAGCCACTCGATGGCCTGGCGGTGCTCGTCGCGGGCGCGCGCCACGACCCAGATGACGACCTCGGCGCCCTTGCCGGCGGCATACGTGATCACCTTGCCGAGATGGTCGTGGTTGGTGTCCTCGAGCTGGTTCTCGATGATCACCTTGCGGCCCGTACCGGACTCCTGCGCGTAGATATCCACGTTGAACGAGCCGACCGACGACTCCGTCTCTATGAGCTCGAGCTCGATTCCGACCGCCATCCCGAGGGTTGCGAGATTCTGCTCCTCGGCCAGCCACTTGGTGAAGTCGTGGGCCTCATGCGGCCACACCTCGCGCAGGGGGACCTTTTGAATGGTGTCCAGGTTATAAGTCTTCATCCGTCACCCTCTCGACCGATAATCTGGCACCATTGTAGAACCTCTCGCCATCAAACGACCGTAGCAGGAGCCCACGACGTTCGCCGACGTCCTTCAGCTCGCACGGGTACACGAATAGCAAAATATATCTCTTCTTAGTCATGCGGTTTCCCTTCCCCTGAAAAACGAACCACTCGATCCGCGGAGAGGCGCTATCAGGTGCCGTTCGTCAACGCCGCGGCGATTATGTCGCTGTCCGTGAAGACGAAACTGATGAGCTCATCTTCCCAAGGCTCGCGCTCCTGCTCCTCCTCGGCCTCCTCGAACGTCATCGGCATCTCGCGCGCTCCCGAAAACTCGTGGCAGATAGCGTAGAGACGAGAGGGCCTATCAGCCCACTTATCAGCCGGTCGGCCAAAAGCGTCGCACTGCCGCAGCTCATCCCCAACATCGCGCCAGATTGTTCGATACCAACCCGTTAACGATAGGGTCAAGAGCATCGTAGACCGTATTCATATAGCGGCGCCTTTGTTACAGCTCAGATGTCACCATTTTAGATAATGGGCGTAACGACCCGAATCTCATTTCAGGCCAATTCGACCAAGAGCAATCTACGGTCTTGTAACTGCCTCTTTCCAAATAAGGCCCGCCCCCGGTGGGGCCCCACCCATGCCCGCGGCATAGGCCCGCCAGAGCTAGAGGGACTTCGTCATTCTTGTCTGGTAACTCTCAAATAAAGCGCAGAAAGTGTGGAGGAGCGCCGAACGGTCCTGCTGAACTCGTCGCCAACCGGCGTCACCCAGTGTGGAGATGGTTCAAGCAGGCATCCTGTTCGAAAAATGCCGTTATTAATTGATTTCGACCAAAATTCGACCAAGATTGAAAGTCAAAAAAGAAACAGCCCAGAGGAACAATGCCTCTGAGCTGCTAAAAGTCTTGGTCGCGGGGGCAGGATTTGAACCTACGACCTCCGG
>CDZT01004334.1_pt1 | contig 13077 bp, 10 predicted proteins | sample 557531 | NCBI WGS metagenome assembly CDZT01 (sample SAMEA3182066, study PRJEB8094) | gut metagenome | biome: human; feature: gut; material: Stool; isolation source: human stools | place: Canada | collected 2013-03-05
CGGGCGATGGGCACGCGGTAGGGGGAGCAGGACACATAGTCCAGGCCCACCTTGTGGCAGAACTCCACGCTGGTGGGGTCGCCGCCGTGCTCGCCGCAGATACCCAGATGGATGTTCGGACGGGTCTCGCGGCCCAGCTTGGCGGCCATGGCCACCAGTTTGCCCACGCCCTTCTGATCCAGGTGGGCAAAGGGGTCGGACTCATAGATCTTCTTATCGTAGTAGTAGGAGAGGAATTTGCCCGCGTCGTCGCGGCTGAAGCCGAAGGTCATCTGGGTCAGGTCGTTGGTCCCGAAGGAGAAGAACTCGGCCTCCTTGGCGATCTCGTCGGCGGTCAGGGCGGCGCGGGGGATCTCGATCATGGTGCCGACCTCATACTTCATGTCGCTGCCGGCGGCCTTGAGGAGCGCGTCGGCGGTGGCCACCACCACGTCCTTGACGTACTTGAGCTCCTTGACCTCGCCCACCAGGGGGATCATGATCTCGGGGACCATCTTCCAGTCGGGGTGCTTCTTCTGCACGTTAATGGCGGCGTTGATGACGGCGGTGGTCTGCATTTCGGCGATCTCCGGGTAGGAGACGGCCAGACGGCAGCCACGGTGGCCCATCATGGGGTTGAACTCATGCAGCGAGGCAATGACGTTGCGGAGCTTCTCCACCGAGATGCCCATCTCCTTGGCGATCTCCTGGATGTCCTCCTCCTTGGTGGGGAGGAACTCATGCAGCGGGGGGTCCAGGAAGCGGATGACCACGGGCTGGCCCTCCATGGCCTCGTAGATGCCCTCAAAGTCGCCCTGCTGATAGGGCATGATCTTAGCCAGGGCCTTCTTGCGGTCGTCCACGTTGTCGGCCACGATCATCTCGCGGATCGCCTTGATGCGCTCGCCCTCGAAGAACATATGCTCGGTGCGGCACAGGCCGATGCCCTGGGCGCCGAAGGCATAGCCCTGGGCGGCGTCGCGGGGGTTATCGGCGTTTGTGTACACCATAAGCTGGCGGTACTGGTCGGCCCAGCCCATAAAGCGCCCGAAGGGGCCGGTGGAGGGGTCGGCGGGCACGGTGGGCACGGCCTCGCCGTAGATGTTGCCCGTGGAACCGTCGATGGAGATCCAGTCGCCCTCCCGATAGGTCTTACCGGCCAGCGTAAAGCACTTGTTGTCATAGTCCACCACGATCTCGCCGCAGCCGGACACGCAGCAGGTGCCCATGCCGCGGGCCACCACGGCGGCGTGGGAGGTCATGCCGCCCCGGACGGTCAGGATGCCCTGGGCCACCTGCATGCCCTCGATGTCCTCGGGGGAGGTCTCCAGGCGGACCAGGATGACCTTCTCGCCCCGCTCGTGCCACTGCTTGGCCTCCTCGGCGGTGAAGACCACCTTGCCGCAGGCGGCGCCGGGGGAAGCGGCCAGACCCTTGCCGACGATCTCGGCCTTCTTCAGGGCCGCGGCGTCAAACTGAGGATGGAGCAGGGAGTCCAGCTGCTTGGGCTCCACCCGCAGCACAGCCTCCTTCTCGCTGATCATCCCCTCGTCCACCAGGTCCACGGCCACCTTCAGGGCGGCGGCGGCGGTACGCTTGCCGTTGCGGGTCTGGAGCATGTAGAGCTTTCCGTTCTCGATGGTGAACTCCATGTCCTGCATATCCTTATAGTGCTGCTCCAGCTTATTGGCGATCTCGGCAAACTGCTCATATACCGCGGGCATCTCCTCATGAAGCTTGGAGATGGGGGAGGGGGTGCGCACGCCGGCCACCACATCCTCGCCCTGGGCGTTGATGAGGTACTCGCCGAACAGGGCCTTTTCACCGGTCGCCGGGTTGCGGGTAAACGCCACGCCGGTGCCGGAGTTGTCCCCGGAATTGCCGAAGACCATGGACTGCACATTGACGGCGGTGCCCCAGTCGTAGGGGATCTCGTTCATGCGGCGATACACGTTGGCGCGGGGGTTGTCCCAGGAGCGGAACACGGCCTTGACCGCCTCCATCAGCTGCACCTTGGGGTCCTGGGGGAAGGCCTCGCCCTTCTCGTTCTGATAGAACTGCTTGAACAGGCGCACCAGCTCTTTCATATCGTCGGTGTCCAGTTCCACATCCTGCTTGACGCCCTTCTTCTCCTTCAGCGCGTCGATGATCTCTTCAAAGCGTTTCTTGGACAGCTCCATGACCACGTCGGAGAACATCTGGATAAACCGGCGATAGGAGTCGTAGGCAAAGCGGGGGTTGTTGGTAAACTTGGCCAGGCCCTCCACCACCGTGTCGTTCAGGCCCAGGTTGAGGATCGTGTCCATCATGCCGGGCATGGAAGCCCGGGCGCCGGAGCGGACCGAGACCAGCAGAGGATTGACGGGATCGGCAAATTTCTTGCCGCAGATCTCCTCCATCTTGCCCAGGTACTCATAGATCTGGGCCTGGATGTCCTCATTGATCTGGCGGCCATCCGTATAATACTGGGTGCATGCCTCGGTGGTCACAGTGAAGCCCTGGGGTACCGGCATGCCCAGATTGGTCATCTCAGCCAGGTTGGCGCCCTTGCCGCCCAGCAGTTCCCGCATGGAGCCGTTGCCTTCAGAGAACAGGTACACGTACTTATGCGCGTTGGCCATAGTCACATTCCTCCTAAGATAGTCGTTACGGGCATTATTATATCATTTGCATCATAAATTGCAATACAAAACCATCCGATTTTGTCCATAATCCACTCCTTGTTTTCCATTTCCCCCTGCCATATGATCTGTTTTCCCGAAAGGGCGGCCGCGGTGTGCATTTACACGGGGAAAGCGGGCGCCGGCAGGGCGAGGCTCCGCACAGTTCCGCCGACGGCCTGCTTCCGCCGCGCCTCCCTGTTCCATTGGCCGGCCTCCTCTCCGCCCGCAACCCCCTTTCGTCAGGCAAGCTGCTGCACACAGGCAAAAAATCTTTGCCTTTTGGCCCATAAGGCGCTACAATCGGAGCAGTACACAGAGGAGGCAATGGCATGACGGATCTGCTCATGAAATGCATCGCCCGCATCCGGAGCGACTTTCCCACCAAATTCGGCGTCCCCCGGCAGAGCGGCCTGGTGGACGCGCTGGAGGCTCTGGTGGTCTTTGAACCGGAATTCCGCAACCCGGATGCGCTGCGGGGACTGGACGGCTTTTCCCACATCTGGCTGATCTGGCAATTTTCCCAGGCGGTGCGGAAGACCTGGTCCCCGACGGTCCGTCCGCCCCGGCTGGGCGGTAATGCGCGGCTGGGGGTCTTCGCCACCCGCTCTCCCTTCCGCCCCAATCCCATCGGGCTCTCCTGCGTGCGGCTGCTTGGAGTGGAGGAGCAGCCCGGGCTGGGGCCTGTGCTGCGGGTGGCGGGCGCCGATCTGGTGGACGGCACGCCTATTTTCGATATCAAGCCTTATCTGCCCTATTCCGATATCCGGCCCGAGGCCACCGCCGGCTTTGCCCCCGGCGCGGACACGGTTTTGGAGGTCGTCTTTCCGCCCGGCCTGCTGGAGCGGGTGCCCCCGGAAAAGCGGGCGGCCCTGACGGGCGTGCTCTCCTGCGACCCCCGCCCGGCCTATCAAAAGGATCCGGACCGGGTCTACGGCTTGGATTTTGCGGGCTTAAACGTTCGTTTTTCTGTGTGCGGCCAGCTTCTTACCGTTCTGGATGTGCGTCCGCTGCCCGCGCATTGAGTCAATGCAGCCGGGCTTTTCCAGGCGGGGCTGCCGGCCCCGGATGTAAGTTCCCCTTGGGGCGCGGCCGGCGTGCGCCCTCCAAAAAGGCGGATACGACTCAAGTCGTATCCGCCTTTTTGGCTCCAGCGGCCACCGGCACCTCCGGCAGGACCGGGGCCCCGGCGATCCCGGCGCCCGGAAGGTCTTGGTATAATCATGTGCAACACGCAGCGCCGGCGGCCGGCATTCGGGCGCACGCGCCCCCTGCATTGGCACGAAGGGGGAAACCGGTCGCGATCACCATGCGCCAACATAGCCCAGTGTCACGGCGCTGCTGGCCGCGCCGGCGGCCATGCAGGCCGGGATGTCCTTTCCCCGCAGATATTCCATCACGAACCCGGCGATGTAGCTGTCCCCCGCCCCCATGGTGTCTTTCACCACGCAGGGCAGGACGCCCTGTGTATGGAACGCCGCGCCGTCAAAGGCCACGCTGCCCTTTTCTCCCCGGGTCGCCACGACCACCCGGGGGCCCAGCGCCGCCACCGCCGTCAGACGCTCCTTCAGGCGCTCCAAATCGCTGGCGTCGTCGGAGAAAAAGGCCAGTGTGGTATGGGGAAGGGCGATTTGGGCGGCCTCGTCCTCCGGCCGCTCGGCGCAGTCGAAGGCGACCGGCACCCCCCGGGCCGCGATCTGGGCCAGGCTCTTTTCCACACGCCCCCACAGCCCGGACACCACCAGGTCATGGGAGCAGAGGAACTCCACATCGCCGGGCGCGAGAACGAACTGCGCCATCACGCCCTCGTCGTAGTCGCCGAACACCCGCTCGCCGTCGATGAGACAGACGTGGCTGAGCGCGGTGGCTCCGGGCAGGCGCTTCACCCGGCGCACATCCACGCCCTTTTCCTCCAGCGCCCGGAGGATCAGCCCGCCGTATTCGTCGCTCCCCACCGCGCCGAGATAGGCGGACTGTCCGCCCATACGGCGGACGTAGACCGCCACGTTGACCGGGTTCCCGCCGGGAAACGCCTCGCCGGTGTTGTCGTAATAATCCACGCAGTTATCGCCTACGCAGGCAATCTTCATACCATCAGCTCCTTTGCCCGCTCCAGCGCCAGCCGCGCATACCGGGAGGGGGCGTCAATATAGTGGGTTACCAGCTCCAGGGTGGCGGCGCCGTCATAGCCCGCCGCGCGGATGTCCCGCAGCACCCGGCCCAGCGGCATCACGCCCTCGCCGGGCACCAGATGGGTCTCGCTGACCCCATCGGAATCCACCAGGTGGAGATGCCGCATCCGGCTCCCCAGGCGGCGGGGATAATCCGCCGGGTCCTCGCCCTGCACAAAAGGCGCCGCCGCATCGCACATGCCGAACAGGGCGGGATGATCCAGGCGCTCCAGCAGGGCGGCATAGGAGTCCAGGTCGGTGCACACGTCCGACTCGCAGGGGGTCAGGTTCTCCACCACCAGGGCGTGGCCCAGGCGCTGTGCCGCGTCTGCCAGGCGGAGCAGGCTGCGCTCCAGGCGCCGCGTCCTCTCCTGGGGCGGGAGGCCGCCGCTGTGTCCCATGGAGACGAGCGTGTACTCCGCTCCGACGGCGGCTCCGGCCCGGATGGCGGCCTCCAGGTACTCCATGCTGTCCTCCCACTGCCGCGGGCTGCCCAGCATATAGTTGTAGGGGTAGGCGTTGTGCTCCGGGGTATAGACCTTCACCGGCACCCCAAAGCGCCGGATCAGCGCCCGGACCTCCGCTCCATCGCCAGAAAGCAGATCCGGGGCAAACCCGTGGGGCCGCCCGCCCCAGAGCTCAATATAATCATATCCGAAACGGACGGCGTCTGCAAACGCATCTTCCAGCGCGGCGCGCTGATATCCACAGGTAAACAGTCCGAATTTCATGTCTCCTCCGCAACGGGCGCGGGGCGGAGGAGAGTCCTCCGCCCCGCGCGGTCAGCATCAATATTCCATCTGGCGGTAATAGCGCCGCAGCTTCATATCGTGGCCGGACAGCGCCTCCAAATGGGCGTCGATACGGTTGGTCACCGCGTGCATCAGCAGGTGGCTGAGGCTGCCGCGGTACTCCGGGTCGATGCCCTCCAGGGGGTAATCCGCCGTGTCGATCACGCAGAAATTGCCGCAGACCTTGGGCAGGAAGTGGGCCACCCGCAGGGCCAGCTCACGCTGGGAGTCCTCTCCAACAAACACGGTCACCGGGGTATCCCGGTCCACGATCTCCAGCATCCCGTGGAAGAACTCCGCGGCGTGAATGGACTTGGTGCGGATCCAGTGCATTTCCTCCCAGTAACACATGGCATAGGAGTAGGTGGCGCCGTAAAGGGTGCCCGCGCCCACGAAATAGTGGAGCTTGTCGTTCATGTGCGCCTTGGCGAAGGAGCGGCCAAACTCGTCGGCGGCCTTTTCCGCCGCGGCCAGCCCCTCCGGCAGACAGGCGTCCAGCTGGGCGTAGTAGCGGTCGTAGTCTTTGAACTCGCCCCGGAGGAACATGAACCGGTCCGCCGTCATGAAGAATTTCAGCTGCTCGTTGTGGGGGAAGCTGATGCACCAGTCCACCGCCCGGGCCAGGGGGGAGTCCTCCTTGTCGATGAACCCCAGCACCCGGGCGCCGGCGGCGTGGAGCTTTTCCACCGCCGCGCACATCTCCTCCGTAGTGCCCGTCACCGACGAGATGACCACGAAGGTCCGCTCCCCCACCCGCCGGTCGCCGGTGGTGTTGTACTCGGCGGCGTTGAGGGCAAACACCTCCATGGCGCTGCGCTCCTTCATGTGTACCGTGGTCTGAAGGCAGCTGGCCCACGTCCCGCCGATGCCCAGCCAGCACAGATTGCCGCACTGACCGGCCGCCGCGTCCACGATCGCCTCGATCTGTCCTCTCAGCGCCAGGGCGCCGCGGACATTGTCCAGATACGTCTCTTCCTCAAATTTTACCATGAATACTTCTCTCCTCTTTGCCGAGGGCTTTTGTTATATCAGCCTTCGCGCGGATTGATCATTCGCCGACCTTCAGCATCTGATAGTACTGGTCATAGATGGCCAGCGCGTCGCCCACGTCCTTTTGGAAGAAGATGTTGGTCTTATAGTCGAAATCAAAGGCGGGGTCGTTGCGGTACGCGTCGCTGGCGGCGGCCACGGCGGCGTCGTTGGGGCAGGAATAGGGGAAGTCCACCAGGTTGGCGGCCATGACCTCGGGCTCGCAGATGTAATTGAGGAACTTATGGGCCAGGTCGGTATGCTTGGCGCCCTTGGGTACTACAAACAGGTCAAAGCCAAGCTGTACCGGGTCGCTGGTAAAGGGGGCGATGGTCAGGGTGTTGTTCTCGCCCAGCTCGTTCATGGCCCAGGAGGCATTTCCGTCATAGGTCAGCATACAGGAGATGGTGCCGTTTACGATGTTTTCCTGGGTGGCGCCATAGGCGACCACGTTTTCGTTGAACTTGGTCAGCCACTCATAGGCCTCTTTGATCTCGCTCTCATTGGTGGAGTTGGGATCATAGCCCAGTGCGATCAGAGCCATGGGGAACAGGTTGCGCGCACCGTCAATACTGCCGATCTGGCCGGCCATCTCCGGCCGGATCAGGTCGTTGTAGCAGGTGATGTCGATGGGGCAGCGCTCGGTATCGTACACGATATAGATATAGTTCATGAGATAGGGCACGCAGTAGTCCCGGTTGTCGCCAAACCAATAGGCCTCGTTGATATTGGCGTCGGCGTTGGGAATCTGCTCATGGTCCAGCTGTTCCAGATAGCCGCCCTTGATGAGGGACTCCATGTAGGCGTCGCAGGTCATGATCAGGTCATAGCTGTCGCCGGCGCCGGCGGTCAGTTTGGTGATGGAGTCGGCGTTGTCGGACATATAGCTTAGGTTGACGGTGCAGTTGTTGGCCTTCTCAAAGTCGGAGATCAGGGTCTCGGAGATGTAGTCGCCCCACATGAAGATGTTCAGCTCACTGCTGGCGGCGGACGGTTCGTTTCCGCTGCCGGTGGGCTTGGGGTCTCCTCCGCCGCAGGCACACAGGGATAACGCAAGCGTGAGCGCCAGGATCAGAGTCAGTGCTTTTTTCATTTTGTTGTTCCCTCCTACAAATAATCACATATCTTCCGCCGCCGGCCGGACCGGTCAAGCGGCGTGCGCGGATGAGCGTTTGGCTTCCGCCTCTGCGGCAAGCCGGTTTTCCCGTTTTTTCAGGTACCGCTGCACGCCGTTCAGCGCCAGCATCCCCGCCACCATCAGGGCCACCATCACGGTGGTCAGCGCATTGACGTCGGGAGTGATTCCGGTACGGTTCAGCGACAGGATGAGCACCGGAAGAGTGGACTGAGACGGCCCGGCCAGCATATTGGACATGACCACGTCGTCGATGGACAGGGTAAACGCCAGGAAGGCGGAGGAAAGGATACCGGGCATAATGCTGGGCACCGTGACCCTCCAGAACGTCTGGAACCGGTTGGCCCCCAGATCCATGGACGCCTCCTGCAGCGTCTCGCTGTCGCCGGTGATGCGCCCCTTGATGGTGACCACGGCGTAGGGGATGCAGAAGGTGCAGTGGCCGATGAGGATGGTGCCCATGCCCAGGCGGATGCCCACCGTCATAAAAATGATCAGCATCGCCACCGCCAGCACGATCTCGGGCACGATAATGGGCACATAGATCATCATGTTGATAAAGCGCTTGGTCCGAAACTCGAACTTTTTCAGCCCGATCCCGCCCAAAACGCCGATGGTCACGCTGATCAGGGTGGCCAGCACGGCGATGATCAGCGAATAAAGCAGCGCGTCCCACAAGTCGGTATTTGCAAAAGAGAACAGCTTACCGTACCACTCGGTGGTGAACCCCTGCCAGTAGTAGTTTCGTTTGGCGTCGTTAAAGGAGAATACGATCATTACCGCCACCGGGATATAGAAGACGGAATAGACCAGCACGGCGTAGAGGTTGCTCAAGATCCGCGCCGCTTTCCGGCGGCGCAGCCGTTTGTTCTTCGTCACGTCACACCACCTCCATATCCTCGAGTTTGGCAAAGCGCATATAAATGAAGATGAGCAGCGCGGTGATCGCCAGCAGCAGCACGCTCAGCGCCGCGCCCAGGGGCCAGTTCCGGATGGCGCCGAACTGGTTTTTGATGATGTTGCCGATGTAGAGCACCTTGCCGCCGCCCAGCATGTCGGTCACGGTGTAAATGCCCAGGGCAGGGATAAAGGTGAGAATGATGGCGGAGAAAATACCGGGGAAGGTCAGGGGGAGGGTCACCCGCAGGAAGGTGACCGACGGCTTTGCCCCCAGGTCCGCCGAGGCCTCCAGCATCGACTTCTGCAGCTTTTCGATGGAGGAGTACATGGGGAGGACCGCAAAGGGCAGCATATTGGTAATCAGGCCCAGCATGACCAGCCAATCGGTGTAAATGAACTTTATGGGCTCAGCCGTCAGCCCCAGGGCCATCAGCGCATGATTCACCGGGCCGTTGGCCTGAAACAGCAGCATCCAGGCGTTCAGCCGCATCAGCGAATTGGTCCAAAAGGGGATCATGATGAGCATAATAAGGCGGGAGGCCACCTCAGGCGGCTTGCGGGCGATATAGTACGCAAAGGGATAGCCCACCAGCAGGCACAGCACCGTGGTCACCACGGCCACCTGAAAGCTCTTGGCAATGACCTTGAAATAAACCACATCCAGCAGCGTCTGATAGCTGTCGGTGCTGAATACATACTCCACGCCGCCGAAGGTGCCCCGGGTCATAAAGCTGATGTAAATGATAAAGAGCATGGGGATGGTGACGAACAGGATCATCCACAGGGAGACGGGCCCCGCCTGTGCCAGCAGGGGCAGGCGGCTGTGCCGCTTTTTCCCGCGGCGCGTTCCTTCGCGCTTCAGCATACCGCCGCCTCCCGGACCGCGCCCTCCCCGGAGTCGTCATGGATGGCGACCGCTTTCTCGTCCTCCCACCAGATATGCACCGCGTCCCCCTCCCGCAGCGCGGGGTCGGCCTCCAGGCGGGAGAGCTTGACCTCCTGGCCGTTCTTCAGGTCCAGGCTGGTCTTGATCAGGGCGCCCATATAGATGAAGTCCTTCACCGTTGCAGGCAGGGAAAACCCGGCCACCGGTTCTCTGGAAACGCGGAGGTACTCGGGCCGGATGGCCACGCACAGCGCGTCCCCCACCCCGAAGCCCCGGCCCCGGCACCGGACGCCCCCCGCAGGGGTCTCCACCAAAAGCGCGCCCTCTTCCACGCCGGTCACTCTGCCCTCCAGCACGTTGGATTCACCGATAAAGTCGGCCACAAACCGGGTGGCCGGGCGCTCATAGATCTCCATGGGCGCGCCCATTTGCAGGATGACCCCGTCCCGCATGACCGCGATGCGGTCGGACATGGTCATGGCCTCTTCCTGGTCATGGGTAACATAGACGAAGGTGATGCCCAGCTTCTTCTGAAGGCGCTTAAGCTCGATCTGCATCTGCTTACGCAGCTTCAGGTCCAGGGCTCCCAGCGGTTCATCCAGCAGCAGGACCCTGGGGTTGTTGATGAGCGCCCGGGCGATGGCGATGCGCTGCTTCTGGCCGCCGGACAGGGCCTCCGGCTTGCGCTTTTCGTAGTCGGCCATCTGTACCAGCTCCAGCATCTCGGTCACCCGGCGGCGGATCTCGTCCTTGGGTACCTTGCGGATGGTGGGACCATAGGCCACATTGTCATACACCGTCATGTGCGGGAAGAGGGAATAGTTCTGAAAGACCGTGTTCACGTCCCGCTGGAAGGGCTCCTTCTCCTCCACGCGGACGCCCTGGACCTCAATGCTGCCCTCAGTGGCGTCTTCGAAGCCCGCAATCATGCGCAGGGTCGTGGTCTTTCCGCAGCCGGACGGCCCCAGCAGCGTCAAAAATTCTCCCTCTTCGATCTCCAGGTTCATGTCTTTGACGACATGGTTATTGCCGTACCATTTCTCCACATTCCGCAGAGATACGATGGAAGCTGCCATTCCTCCCACTCCTTTGCTCTCCAGGATGAGATAAGTATATATCTTTTTCGTACCAATTTCAATGTAAAATGTACATTCTAAACAGTTTTTAGTATATTATACAAGGCGTAAACATAAAAAATGACCACTATTCCAAAAATAGCGGTCATGAAATAATACCAAAGCATAAATTGGTATAATATTTACCTTTGAAAATGGACCAGGAACTCGCAACGGTCGCTGTGGGTATAGCTGCGGGAGAACTCGATGGCCCGCCCCTCCCGGTCGTAGGTGGCGCCGGAAAACTCCAGGACGGCGTTCTCCTCCCTGAGGCCGATCAGCCTGGCCTCAGCCGGATCCAGATGGGTGATGGCAAGACGCTGTTCCCCCCGAACCGGGTAGATCCCATTCCATCGATAGACCTCGAAGATGGAGAAGAGATTGATGTCCACCTCTTCAAAGCCGGGTACCACGTCGGTGGGAATGAAGATCTCCTCCAGCGCGATGGGCTTCCCATTTGCCTGGCAGATGCGCCGGACATACCAGATGTCCTCTTCCGGGGCACAGCCCAGGATCTGAGCGTAGAGGGGTCCCGCCTGCCGAAGCGCCTTGAGGAGCACCCGTGTGCCGGGGCGCTGGCTCCGCTCCCGCATGGTCTGCCGAAAGCCGCCCAGGGTCTCCATGTCCCGTTCCAGCTTGGGGGCGGTGACAAAAACGCCCTTGCCCTGCACACTGTGGAGAAGCCCCTCATATTCCAGCGCCGCCAGGGCGCTCCGCACCGACAGGCGGTTGAGGCCGTAGGCCTCCGACAGCTGGCTCTCCGAAGGGATGCACGTTCCCGGCGGATACTCTCCCTCGTCGATCTTAGCGCGAATCACTTCCCGCAGCTGGGTGTGCAGAGGGGAACGGTCGGTCAGTTTATCCTTCATCCCCGCCCCCGATCCAGTAGAGGGTGCTGCTCATCTGCATCCGGTCACAGCGCCCGATGGTGCGGCAATATTCAATGAGGGACCCGTCGTCGCCATAGACTTCGCTGACGATCCAGAAGGCAGGCACCCCAGCCGCCGTCCCCAGGTAATCGGCCTCCTCGGGCGTAGTGGTGGTAATGCTGATTCTCTCATAGCCGTGGTGCATGATCAGGTGATAGTTCTCCTCCATGACGGCAAAGAGGGACCCGCCCACCAAATCCCGCTCCTCCAGCCCCGGGGTCAGCGCAGCGGGGATATAGGCGGTCTCGATCATGAGCGGGGTCCCGTCCAGCATCCGAAGGCGGATGACACGGTACAGCCTTTCTCCCAGCACACGCTGAAAGCGCCGTGCCAGCTGTTTATCACACTCCACCATGGAAAGACCCAGCAGCCGGGTTTCCGGCTTCATGCCCAGATCGGCCGCGTATTGGGTAAAGCTTTTCAGATCCTGCAGCACCCGGTCTACCCGCGGGGTAAAGCAGGTCCCGCTGCCCTGGACCGCATGCACGCGCCCGTCGCTCACCATCCGGGCCAGGGTGCTGCGCAACGTGCTGCGGTTCAGTCCCCACATCTGGCACATGGTCCGCTCGGGCGGAAACTTGTCGTTGCCCTTCATCTGATTTCTTATGATATATGCCTCGATGGCCTCCTGGGCCGCCTGCCGTGGGCGAGGGGTGTATCGTCTGACCTTGTCCACCATCGATCTCCTCCAAATTGGTATGACTTTATCATAGCATAGCCGCCCCTGCCCCGCAAGCGGCAGTTTGCCTCAACCCTTCGTATGGCCCCTGGCAAGCGCCGTTCAAACATTGTGCAAAACCTGATGGCCGGTCAAAAAACAAAGCGGAGGCTCACACAAGACAAAGTGTGCGTCTCCGCGCTTAGGACCGAAAACGGCATCGGGAGATACGGCCCTAGAACCTTTTGAATGCCTGCAAACCTGCTTATCACCAGCAAGACAGCCCGACATGATCCGGTACAATACGTAGAACAAAAGAAAGCACTCAAATCTTGTGATAAGGTAAGATAAATTGCGCAAATTGAAAAAGGGATAAAAAGACATGGTTTGCAGATCTCTGGTAGAATGAAGTTACGACACACCATTCTGAAAGGAGTCTGTAAACCATGTCCGAGAAAATTGTACAACTGAACGAGGAAGTAATCAAGGGTCAGATCAAGGAATTGGTCCGTGGCAGCGTGGAAGAAACCCTGAATGAGCTGCTGGAGGCGGAGGCGGAGAAGCTGACCCAGGCGGCCCGTTACGAGCGCAATGAGGCCCGCCAGGGCTACCGCAGCGGCCACTATGACCGGAACCATACCACCACCTCCGGAGACGTCACGCTCCATGTACCTCGCCTTAAGGGTGTCTCTTTCGAAACAGCCATCATTGAGCGGTATCGCCGGCGAGAGAGCAGCGTGGAGGAAGCGCTCATCGAGATGTACCTTGCCGGTGTTTCCGTGCGCCGTGTGGAGGATATTACCGAGGCCCTTTGGGGCAGCAAG
>CDZT01060845.1_pt1 | contig 13016 bp, 19 predicted proteins | sample 557531 | NCBI WGS metagenome assembly CDZT01 (sample SAMEA3182066, study PRJEB8094) | gut metagenome | biome: human; feature: gut; material: Stool; isolation source: human stools | place: Canada | collected 2013-03-05
TGGAGGGGAACAGAGCCATGTCCGTCAAAGAAGCCGTCTTCGTTCTGGCCCCGACACTGGAGCGGATGAGAAAGCGTGGCTTCGACACACAGGAGATTGTCGAGCGCCTGCGCGAAAAAGGCATTGATGTGAAGCCCCAAACTCTGACCAAGTATCTGACCGAAGCCAGACGGCAACGGGAAGGGCGAAAGTCAAAGAAGCAAGACACGCCCCCGCCGCCCTCGAAGCACGAGCAACGCGACAGCTTCATTACTCCCGATATACCCGATGATGAACTGTAAACAAGCATCCACCAAGAGGAGAAACTGTCATGGCAGAAACTTACGGATACATCCGCGTGTCCAGTACGGATCAGAACGAGAGCCGCCAGCGTATTGCCCTTGAGCAACAGGGCATATCGTCAGGTCATATTTTCATGGACAAAATGTCGGGCAAGGATTTCCAGCGCCCGCGGTATCAGGCCATGCTCAAAAGGATCAGGCCGGGGGATTTGCTCTGCATCACCAGTATTGACAGGCTTGGCAGGAATTACGAGGAGATTCTGGAACAGTGGCGGATAATTACCAGGGAAAAGCGCGTGGATATCCTTGTGCTGGATATGCCGCTGCTGGATACCCGGCGCGACAAAAACCTGCTCGGCACCTTCATTGCCGACCTTGTTTTACAGGTGCTTTCTTTTGTGGCTCAGAATGAACGAGAGAACATCCGCACCCGACAAGCCCAAGGTATTGCGGCGGCCAAACAGCGTGGCGTGCGCTTTGGCCGTGAGGCCAAACCCTTGCCGGACAACTTTCTGGAAAACTGCGCACTCTGGCTCTCTGGGCACATCTCCGGCTTGGAGGCCGCCAGAAGATGCCGAATGCCATCAAGCACCTTTTACCGGAAAGCCGGAAGCCTTCGGGAAGACAGTACCAACATTGTCTAACAAGGTGTACTTTTTGGGAAAATCAGTTTGTTTGCCTTTTAAGGCAAACAAACAGTCCCTGTCAACCCTCGCTGGACAACAGCTTTTCCCTTTGTTCCTCCATCCCTCAAAGTACAGTTTTTGGGGAGTAGGCGGGCACACGCTGGTACCTTCCTCAAGCTCCCGGAAGACGTTCATTCCCCAGCCTGCTGCAAAAGCATCCTTTTTGTGGACGGAGCTTTACTGGAGGCTGACCCTACGGAGGCAAAAATAAGGTGAAAGACAAGAGCCCGCCTTATATCAGATATATCAACATTGTGCGGAAACAGGTTGCATCCTAATGAAGGTAACTGCAATGATTAAGCTTTTAGTTATTACGACAATCCTTTTCGCCACTCCCTGCATGGCATAGGATGGCTATGATTACGATAAGGGGAATTTTATAGAAATAGAAGGGGGAAATCTTGTCAGGAGAGGTAGGACAATTGAAATTTATGACTATGGTGATGGTCAATACAAGAATGTTGAAGTCGAAAGCGCCCAACGTATTCCAGGCGCGGTAGAAATTGAGGTTTTTGATCCTGAAATCGGTGAAAACAGAATTTTTGAAATGGATGAACGGTGATGTCAGTTCCGTTTAGATTTGAGGGTGATGGGAATTTGGGCGTAATCACTGCTGAAAAGCAGTTTTTTACGGGAAAATGCATTTTGGATGTGTCCGCCGAAGTTTCTTACATTTACCATGTGTCATACGATGCTAGGAGCGATCCCGAAGCAATCATTATTAAAATTTCCCCGAAAGACGAGAACAGGCGATTAACGGAGGCTGATTTGCGCGATTTTATGAACAAGCTTATTGATCACCAAACCTGGTTGGATTTGAACAAGGAATTTGGAGAAATCAGGCAAACAATTGTCGCGGAGGCTTTTTCTCCGCTCAAGAAGCTGTAAATGTATACCATTCTGCCATTCAACTTCACTCCCTTTGACGATTCCTTTCTCCTGGTAAATGAAGCCGGGGTCTTTACCTTTTTGGAGCAAAAAGACTTTGAAGATTTCATAAGGCACAACCTTTCCGAAAATTCGCCTGTTTTTGACAATCTTGAAAGTGATCTATTTCTTACCACAGGAGATGTTGATCTGGCTGTCCGCAAACTTGCTGCCAGATACCGCTCCCGTAAGGAATATCTGCGTGATTTCACAAGCTTGCACATGATGGTCATCACTTTGAGGTGTAATCAGAGATGCGGCTATTGCCAAGTATCCAGTGCCGATGAGGAATCCATAAAGTATGACATGCCCGTTGAGACGGCGGAAAAAATAGTCGATTTTATTCTTTCCGCTCCTACCGATTTTCCCAAGATAGAATTCCAGGGTGGGGAGCCGACTATAAACTGGCCCACTATCGTCGCTACAGTGGAACGTGCAGAAAAACGGTCTGTCGAACTTGGAAAAAATGTTGAATTCGTCATATGCTCAAATCTAACATCCATAACAGAAGATCAGCTTCATTTTTGTCAAGAACATAAAATTGCTATTTCAACATCTCTTGATGGACCACGGAATATCCATGACAAATTCCGTAGAACTCGATTTGACAAAGGAACATATGATTCTTTTTTCCAAAATTTAAAAAAGGCAAGAGAAATTGTCGGCGACCGAGTTTCTGCGCTCATGACAACCTCGGCAGAATCCCTGAACAGGCTGGATGAAGTCATTGATGAATATGTAAGACTCGGTATGGACGGGATATTCATTCGCTCCCTCAATCCTTACGGTTTCGCGGTTGAGAACGCACGGCTCATAGATTACCCTATGCAGGATTTTACCGAAAAGTATCTGGAAGCCCTTGAATATATCCTTAAGCTGAATGAACAGGTTTATTTCCCTGAATATTTTGCGACCCTGCTCTTTACGAGGATGCTAACATTCATGCCTACGGGCTTTGTGGACTTGCAGTCTCCAAGCGGTGTGGGAATAGCCGGGGCGATTTACGATTTTGACGGATCGGTTTTTCCATCCGATGAGGCCCGGATGCTTGCCCGCATGGGCGACAGGCATTTTTGCTTGGGTAATGTCAATGAGGGAACGTTCAAGGACATTTTGGGCGGCAAAAAACTGCGGGAAATAATTTCTGCAGCCTGTGTTGAAACGACGGTTCCTTGCGGCTGGTGCGCTTACCAGTCCTACTGTGGAACAGATCCGGTGCGAAATTACCTTGAAAGTGGCAAGGAAAGCCGGAATATGGCGGGAACCCCATTTTGCATAAAGCATAAAAGAATTTTTGAAGGACTTTTGCGGATATTACGGAACGCCGATGATAAGCGCAAATCGATAATCTGGAGCTGGATAATGAACAATCCGGGATTGGCAGGACATGAAACAGGGCAAAGGAATTCCTAACAGTAAATTTAACAGGATTGTTGGCATCGCTACCACAAAACCTGTTCCAGCAGCTTTACGCCATAAACATATTTATGTTGGCGAAAGGGCGGGATTACATTCCCTCGGCTATGCCGGATGTATTTTTTCCGGCAAAGGCAAGGGGATTTTTCAACCATGCGCAATTACGCAGGCAGATATTTCTATAATAAACGATGGTGATATCCTAGTACTGGATGACAGCGGAAAGTTTGATTTCGTATGGGAGGCCGATTCGCCGCACAATTCATTTTTCCTAACCGGCAAGTGTAACGTGTCATGCCTGATGTGCCCACAGCCGCCCAGTGATTTCGATAATCTGGCTTACGGTGAGGCAAGGAAAATCCTTAAGCTCCTGCAAGGGCGCAGGATTTCCAATATTTGTCTGACAGGCGGCGAACCGACGCTGGCAAAAGACAAGTTTATTGAATTTCTGGCACAGTGCGTGGCACAGCATCCTGAATCCTATATTTCTGTCCTCACAAATGGGCGGACGCTTGCCGATATAGATTTCGTGGAACGCATTGCCGAAATCGTCACACCCAATGTGATCTTTTGCGTTTCCCTGCATGGTGACAATCCAAGATTGCACGATGTCATCGTGAACAAGACGGGTAGCTTTGAAAAAACGGAAACAGGCATATACAATCTTGCCCGTAAGAGTGTGAGAATCGAAATTAGGCACGTGATTACGAAGATGAACTATAAACGATTGCCTCAGATGGCGCGTCATATCTACAATTATATGCCTTTTTGCAATCATTATGCTTTCATAGCTATGGAGCTACACGGTGAGGCTGTCAAAAATGCCGACTGCATAATGGTCAATCCTGCTCAATATAAAAGCGAGCTTGCGGATGCCGCACTTTTGCTTGAACGGGCCTGCCTACCCGTATCACTTTATAACATTCCGCTGTGTATGGCGGATAAGCGCGTAAGGCATCTTGCAAGACAGTCAATTTCAACATGGAAAAACACCTTCCCCCAGGAATGCGTCGAATGTTCGCAAAAATCCGAATGCAGCGGTTTTTTTGCCACTTCAGAAAGGATACCAGTGGAAGATATAACCCCTTTTCACTAACTCAGAGGAGGTTTGGCATGAGAAGAATCGTTTATTTATTGTTCATGGCAATGGGCATATTTTCGCTGGGAACCATTGAGCAACCAGCCCAGCAATCTGCTGGTGCTCAGATTCAGCAGAGCGAGGTGAAACAAGACAACTCCTATTTTTCCGATGTCATGAACAAGGCATCTGATGAAACGCTTGTAGCCGCCCACTACAGCCATTCAAGTCATTCAAGTCATTCAAGTCATTCAAGTCACCGCAGCCATTATTCATCTAGGTATTAATTCAAAACCTTGCCGTTCCTGTATAAGTCATCTAAATGAGTATACAGGAACGGCATGTTGTCGCCCCCGAAAAAGTAGGCCATTGAAAAATGTGTTCTTGGCATTGGACTGCTGCCATTTCGTTGAAGGTAATAGCCGAATTATGCAAAATGTTGCCAAGCTAACGGTAAGGATTTCAGGACCAATGGCATCTCAGGGAGTTTTTTTAATATTTTAATTTTTGAGGTATTTTTGTAGGTATTATGGGATGATATTTTTATAAAAATCAATAAATTTAATATGTTGCGGTTAAAATTTTATCCGCTTGGGGACGCCAAAGATTTCACTGCGTTACAGAAGCGCTTTACTATTGCAGTCTGTTGTTTACAGACGCATGTTTACAAAATGCCTCGCGGGGTTCCGGCCTGCGGGGCATTTCCATTTCCAGCAGCTGTTCGGCTGCGATCCCTATACTGCTCTCGCCCAGAGCGTCCATCATGACGCTCCGGTCTCCGTACAATCCGGCGCTGCGGACATAGATGTCCGTCGTGGTGGCACGGCTATGCCCCATGAGCGTCTGGGCCACGGCCAGCCCGCCGGCAGTGAATGTTATGGCTGCGGCCTTATGGCGCAGAGCGTGGAAGCCGAAGGGCTTGACCCCTGCCTTGCGGCACAGGCGCGGCATCAGTTTGCTGCGCTGCTGGAAGGGCTCTCCCAGCGTCCCGTCGCAATGCTCCTGCATGAAGACGTTATCCACCACACAGGGGCGGACGGCCTGCCACCAGCGCAGGGCCTTGGCCAGTTCCGGGTGCATGGGCACCCAGCGGGCCCGCGAGCTTCCGTCCCGGCCCTTGTGATCCACCAGCCGGATGCTCCCGGAATCGAAGTTGACGTCCGACCAGAGCAGGCGGAACACCTCGCCCCGCCGCGCCCCGGTGTAGTAGTACGTCAGGAGCATCACCAGATCCTGACCGTGTGCCTGCTGGAGGACTTTTATCACGTCTTCCTCCGGGGGGACATAACGCACCCCGGCTTCCACAGGAAACGGCCTGATACGCTCCAGGGGGCAATGCGCCTGCGGAAAGCCCGGCAAGCCGCTGTCCACAGCCCAGTTCCATGCTGCCAGCAGGTTCTTGCGGTAGACGTTGGCCCTCCGTGGGCCGCGTTCACTGGCCACCTTGGTCAGGAACAGCGTCCATGTATTGCGGGTCAGGTCTCCGATGCCTGTCAGCCCTGCCTCGCGGCAGTAGCCGAACAAGGCCTGCATGACCGTCTGCTTTTCCGTCAGTGTAATCCGCGACATGGTACGCCCCACATGGTCAAGATAGGCTTCGCCCCATGCCAAGAGCAGCCCGAAGCCCGTGAGGGTCTTCCGCTGCCGCTCCCGCAGCTCCAAAAATTCTTTTTTTCGCTCGACCTCCCATGTCTTGGCCGCCATCCACTCCGGGCCTTTGCTGCGGCCCGGAGGGAAAACCTTGCTGTCCACCTGCTGGCCGTCGATGACGACACGAGCCAGCCAGCAGTTTCCCCGGCTCTTGAGTTTCGTGGGCATTGTTGAAGAACTCCATCACTGTGCCCCAGCGAAACCGCCAGCGTCTTCCAAAGCGTTTGCCGCCGAGCTGGAAGGCTACCCGCCGCACGGTTCGGCGGTCAAGTCGCAAGGCAGTGGCGACCTCGTCCAGAGAAAGCACATCATCAGCTTCCCAGACAGGCATGGGATACACTCCTGCGCCGGATGTCCGGCTACCTCTTCACGTCGTTTGGCCAGCCGAAATACTCCGGCAGCATCTCCGCGTCCGGAGCGGCCATATCCGCCTCGCTGACGCGGACTTTCCGGCGCTCCCGCTTGTCGCGGGCCATGAAGTGGCTGTTGATCTTGCGCGCCCGCTGCAAGGACGTGCGGGTCTCCTCAAGCTCCTGATGGATCGCGGCGTTCTCCTCCTGCAGGACGGCCAGCTTGCGGGCCTGATCCTCAAGCTCCTCGACAGTGGATTCCGAGCGCAGCAGGCCGACCAGCTCCATGATCTCCCCCACATAAAGGGGCTTGGGGTGCCGCTTGCGGTAGAGGGTGCAGCGGTAGTTTTCGTCGATTTTCAGCATCCCGCGCGGCCCGAAGACCTGCCCGCGCCGGTTGATGCAGTATCCCGGATAATGAGGGACGGGATAGCACGGGATCTCATGCGCGGTCGTCATGGCTATCCTCCTCCGGTTCCACGAACACGAGCCTGCCATCCGTGATCCACGATTCCGCCACGCTGAACCGGCGGGAGAGCCCGCAATGGGGGCAGCGCCACACAAGAAGCAGGTGGAACTCCTGTCCGGCCCCCTCAGAGTAGCGACGCTCCACGAGGCAGACGGCCCCGTCCGGCGGGCTTGTGATGTTTCCGCAGCGCGCGCGGGAGAAGTCCGCCGACGTGACGTGCTTGCCCGTGTAATCCTTCTTGTAGCGGGGCGTGGTGACACGGCGCCATCCGGGGGCGATCTTTTGCATCATCTGGGCAGACATGGCTACATCACCTCCAGAGCGTCCTCGATGTTCGAGGCAGCGTCCGTGAGGGAATCCACGGCTTCCTCCAGCTTCTCCAGCAGTTCTTGCATCTGCTCGCCCTTTTCCGATTCCTGCCAGCGTTCGCTGCGGCTGTCGTAGCGTTCCTGTTCGGCATCCACGAACTCGCGCAGATCGCTGGCGATGCCGTCGATACGGCTCTTGAAGCCATCGAGCTTCGCACGTCGGCTAGTGGACATGGGCTGCCTCCATTTGCTGGCGGCCAGCGCAGATGAGGGGAAGCAGAGCCATGATCTGGCGGAAGTTCGCCATGATGCGTACCCGCTTGCCATCCAGGGTCACGATGTAGGTGGCCTGATTGACAGCCGTACCGGGTTGGGAGTAATTCTTGCTCATACCATTTGCTCCTTCGGGAGTTTGGCCCCTTGGCTGCTGCAACAGCCGAGGGGCTTTTTTATTTAGCGGCCTGCGCCCTGTCGCTGAGTTCCATCACCTTCAGGATGGCGGACAGGGCCATCTGGCCATCCCGCGAGATGCGGGCCTGTTCCTCTGCCGTGATGATGCCGTCGTCGAGGCTCTGCGCCACCTGCGCGGCAAACTCGCCGAACTGGCGGACGCTCTCCACCAGCGAGGCAGTGACCTCGTGGCCGCCCGGAGAGACCGGCGGAAGTTCCACATACACACCGCCCAGCTGCCGGGCCAGATGATGCATGGGCGCCGCGCTGCCCGTGACCTGCATGATGGGCAGGACGATCTCCGCCCCCAGCTTGTGGCCCGGCTGCGCCGACAGCTGCGACATCAGTGTGGCGTAGCGCATGCCCAGCGTATAGGCCACGGCCTCTGCGGAGATGCCGTTGGGCGCGTACTTCACCGCGTGCTGGCACAAAATCCTGATCTGTTCATCCTGCATTGCGAAAATCCCCTACTCATTGGCGAGACATGCGCCCGTCAGCCCGCTATCATGCCGGAAAAGCCCTTCGGGCTTGCGCTGGCGTCCCGGCGCTTTGTCCACCGCAGGGGGCAAGAGTTCCGCCGGGATACCGAAGTCCACCAGCTGCCGATGCCTCCAGGAGGAGATGCTCTCCGCCCGGAACCAGCGGCTGATGGCTATGGCGGAGACGTTCAGGGCCTCCGCGATCTGGGCATTGTTCAGGTTGGCCCGGCGCAACCAGATCAACAGCCTCTCTTGCCGGGTCAATTCCTCGTATGTTATCGCTGTCTTCATTGTCATAGTGTAACCCTCTGCACCAAAGGAGTGAAAAATGGGTAACCGTATCCTTGCCGGGTTCTCCTTTGAAGAACACACCGCTTTTGCCGCCGCCCTCGAAGAGCTGATGGTCCTTGCCAAGCGGTATCCCGTGCCGTCCGCCGAGGTGGATCAGCTCCAGGGCGTCCTCGAGCACAATATCGACGAGCTCAAATCCGAAATGGATGAGCATGTCTACAAAGACTGCGGGGAGGTGCCCGAACGGGAACGCCTTGAGGCCTACTATCCCCATACCCGGCCCGAGAAATGCGGCTTCGAGCGCCCCCGCAAGATCCTGACCGAAAAGCTGGCGGCCCTGGAACATCGTGCGCCCCACGGCAAGGCCACCATGCTTACCCGCAAGCTCCTGCGGACGGTGGATACGTTGGCGGCCCTTGAAACTTGCCGAACCACCGCAGGATCTCGGTAAGGGAGGGCGATAATTTTCTCCTGGTCCGGGAGACGATCTCCGTGAGTTCCTCCCCCTCGATGTAGACCGTCAGCGTATTGAGGGCCTTGATACTGCTTCTGCCGCGATAAAAGTAGATGATGGCTTTCGTCTTGACGTGGAAGTTGCCGACGTGTTTGACAGTTATGCGCAAAAACTCGCTTTGGCAGTCACGCATGCAGACGAATCCGCGCTGCGACATCAATTCGAGATCTTCCTCTGACGGGGGCCAGACAGATACGTTTTCCTGCATGGCTTTCTCCTGTGTCCAAGCCGGTTAGGTGTGTTGGCAAAGAAAGAAATAACTTGAAATTTAATTTGTGTAAATTAAAAATCAAAAAATATGGTTGATTTTTCACATCGTTTTGACATCATTTACAAAACCTTCGCGACCCAGGCCCTTGCGAAGAATGAGCCGACCAGCAAGCTGGCCTTCGCCCGTTTCATGGGTGCTTCCCAGGGGCGCATGCAGAGCTGGGAACGGGGCCAGTTGCCCCGCCCCGATGACCTGCAGCGCCTGCATGAGACGCTGGGCTTTTCTTACCACTGGCTCATGACCGGGGAAGGCGACCCCTTTGGGGCCCCGACGGATACAACGACAGCGGAACTTCTGGGCAGGATCGCCGCGCTGGAGGCGGAACTGAATGAAGCCAACCGCCTGAATCGCAAACTTGCGGCCCGCCTGCTGGTCGACGGCGTCGGGGACAATGCCGCTGCGAGCAGTACCGGCAAGGCCAGCGACGGGCACGGATAAGCAAATTCTCCAGTAAGTGAGCGAACCATGAAATATCTTCTTCCTTTGCTGACCATGCTGACCGCCCTGCTCCTTGCGGGCTGCCATCACGGTCACGGTTGCTAAACATACCGCCGGGACCGGGCCTTTCCCCTCGTATCTGGTCCTGGTTGTTCTTGGCGGTTCCTGTTGGGGCAGTCCCGGCGGCTCCGGGCAGGCCCCGGAAAGTTTTTTATCGTGTTTCTCTGTTGAATTTCAAAATAAACCTAGATTTATTGTTATGTCAACAGAAAAACTTTTTGGGTATCCCTATGCACCTTTTCGAACGCGTCAAAAAAATAGCTAAGAATTTCGCTGGGTCAGATACAGCACTCGCAAAAAAACTTGGCTATAAGCAGCAAACTTTTTTTGGATATCTCAACGAAAAGCGCCAGGATAACCTCTGGCCGATTTTACCGCATATCCTCGAACTTTTTCCCGAGTTGAACCGCGACTGGCTTTACTTTGGGGAAGGTGCGATGCTTGCCAGCGACGCCCCGGCAGAAGCGGCCACTGTATCTGATTGCCAGCGGCGCATCGCCGAGCTGGAAGCCGAACTGAAAGAAGAACGCGCCCTGAACCGGCGGCTGACGGAACGATTGCTGGAGATGGATAAATAGAATAACCTATTTTGAGGAGGTTCTATGTTCACTACCCGTCTTTCCCGGATTCTACTTGCTGGCCTTGTCTGTCTGCTCGTTCTCCCCCTGTTCTCGCTCTCAGCCTGGGCGGATGAACAGAGCGAAGCCCAATTTTTTGCGCCTACCAAAGAAAGCCCGTATGAGGGCATCCCCGGACGGCTGCGCTATAATGTCCGTATCGTTCTGGTGGAGCAGGACAAACAGGGGAACTACATAGCCAGACGGGATTCTTCCACCGTCAGCAAGCGCCAGCTGGCAGCCACTGTCATCACCGCCGCCCGCTATTATGCCCAAGAAAAACGCGCCGCTGTGGTAAGCATTACACTGGACAGCCAACCCGGCCCGGCGTTCGGCAAGACCGTCCTTGCCACAGCCATCTATGCCCCTGACGGCAAGGGCGTGTCCGGCTCGGACGACTGGACATGGAGTACCCTGCAGGCCACGCCGCGCGGCCTGACCGCCCAGGAGCTCAAGATCCAGCGCCTCTGGGGCGAAATGCGCGAGCAGTTCCAGGCTAATGGCTTCACTGATGAAGGACGCCTCACGGCCGCCATCGCCAAAAAGCTGAAGATCCCGGCGGAAAAAGTGATGCTCAGCCCGGTCTTCCCGGAACCGTTCCCGCAAGAGTGGACGGACTGAGCCTAAAGTAAAAACAGGGCAGAAGATGTTTGCCAGTGGCGCACATTTTCTGCCCTTCTCTCTATTTACAATTTTATCAAGGATATTCCATGAATACTTATGAAGATTTCTTCTTCTCTTTTTTTACAAAAGAAAGAATAACTAATGAGTTTGAGAAATACATATTAAATTCACACTCGATAGGTATCGACAAGTTGACTCCTGCAAATTTCGTAAAATTATATCCCGACTATGCGTCATACCTTCACGAAAAAATCATTTCTGGTACATACCGGTTCTCTCCTTACCTTGAAAAACTTGTTCTAAAAGGACGAAACAAAAAACCACGGATGCTATCTATTCCATGTATCCGAGATAAGATTATTTTATCTTGTCTCAATCGCTATCTTCAGTCTATATATTTCTTGTGTGTAAATAGAGCACTTCCAAATATGCGGATTAGAAAACTAAACAACCGCATTCAACACATAAATCATGGATCAATCATAAAACTTGATATTAAAAATTTTTTTGGATCTTTGGATCATAGCATTCTAAAAGAAAAACTTAATTTATGTAGTTGCTATGCAAAACAGTTAATCATATCCGCGATTACACAAATAACAGTTCCGCAGAATACTCCTCAATCCCAATATGAAAATTTTTCGCAATCGCTTGGAATACCGCAAGGTCTCTCTATATCAAATATTCTAGCAGAGATTTATATCAATGATTTTGACACAAAAACACTTCATAGCGCACTTTACTACGACAGATATGTCGATGACATTATTGCGATAACTGACATTCCAAATACATTCACAAAAGATGCAGAATCACTATTAAAAGACATAAAACTTTCACTGAATAATGAAAAACAACAAATAGCGCCCCTTGATAGTGAAATAACTCTTTCAGTTACATATTTGGGGTATACTATCCACAACAAAAAAATTTCACCTAAAAAAGAAAGTTTTGAAAGGTACTTACGTTCACTTACAAAGATTTTTTCATTATATTCAAAGAACAAACAGCGAGCCAAGAGAAACAATAAAGAAAAAATACTCCTTGATATTTTTATCGACGATTTAAATACAAAAATCGCTGGCGCCATATACCACAACAAACGATATGGATGGGTTTTTTATTTTTCAGCACTCACTGATTTACAATACCTATTTAAAATAGACGCTTACATAGAAAAAAATATCAATAAATTAGGCATGAAATATCCAGGTAAAATAAAAAAATGTACCACAGCCTTCTTTAAGATAAAATCCGGGAATGAACGATCTTACGCCAAAAAATTTGATATTGATGATCCTAATGAAATGAGAAAGGTGCTTGTCAGCAGGGAAATTATACGGCCTGGAGAGACTCTTGATGAAGATGAAATTATTTCACGGTATAAATCATATGTACGCTTAACGCTGGCAGACCTTGAAAAAGATATGGATCATGGATATGCTTACTGAGAGGCCTCGCCCCTCAAAGGGGATCTCTTTGAGAACAAAATACTTATCTCGACGTATGTCGAACCTACGGGTACGCTGCTCTATCGAGGCCTCTACTATAAAAAATTCAGGTGCTCTTATGCCGAATGAACTTGAGAATAAAATGTATATAACAAAAAAGGCACGTTTTAACGCTGCTCAAAGAATTTTTTTTAACACAACGCTGCTTAAACATGACAATAACAGCAGTATCAATCTTTCAAATCCTTATATCCCTTGTCTTAATAATAAATAAAGAGGCAGCATATCAAAATATATTAACATGTTTTACTATTATTTCATCAATTTTCATTCTTGTAATCTCAAATTCATCCATATTAAACAATGGAACAAAAGAAGCATATATTATGCATAAGTGCGGCCTAGCAATAGGAAAGTTGTATGATGAGTTACGATTCGCAAATGCTAACGAGGCTGATATTAGCCGAAGGTACGATGAGACCTTAATTGAGTATGACATAAACCATGAAAATATTGATAAAAATTTAGCTATAGCATCCATAAATGCAGACTACAGAAATACACAAAAGAAAATAGCTGCTGCACTTGAGTCTCATCATAAAAAAGCAATTACATATATAAAATACAATATTTTATATATTATTAACTTTATAAAA
>CDZT01031144.1_pt1 | contig 12876 bp, 12 predicted proteins | sample 557531 | NCBI WGS metagenome assembly CDZT01 (sample SAMEA3182066, study PRJEB8094) | gut metagenome | biome: human; feature: gut; material: Stool; isolation source: human stools | place: Canada | collected 2013-03-05
CCCTGATGGTTCCCCCTCCACACCTCCCCTTCCTTCCGATACTTTTTTTGACGCTCTGCACAGAAATCCGGCTCTCCTGATGAGAGCCGGATTTCTGTTTTCTTGTCTTCCCCTATGCACGGAACGCGTTGCCCAATTCCCGGCCATACGCCGTGTACTCTTCCAGCATAGCCGCGTCCGGCTCCCAGGTGGAGCGCTTGCCGTCCGCCACCACCGTGAATCCGGCGTTCGCCAGTTCCTCGCTCAGCAGCTTGACCGCCTCGCCCGACCAGCCGTAGCTGCCGAAGGCAGCCGCCTTCTTGTTTTTGAATTTCGCGCCCTTTATCAGTTCCAGGATCCCCGCGACAGCATACAGATAGCCGTTGTTCACCGTGGGGGAGCCCAGCACCACCGCCTTGGAGCGGAACACCTGCGCGATGATATCCGTCTTATCCGTTTTGGCGGCATTGAACAGCTTGACCGTCACAGACGGATCCGCTTCCCGGATACCCGCGGCAATCGCCTCGGCCATATGCCGCGTAGCGTTCCACATCGTGTCGTACACGATGGATACCTGGTTCTCCTGGTAATTGTCCGCCCAGACCTGGTACTGCTCCACGATCTGCAGCGGGTTGTCCCGCCAGATGATGCCGTGGCTCGGGCAAATCATATCGAGCGGCAGGTTGAGCGCCAGAATCTCCTTGATCTTGCGGGTCACCATCATGCTGAACGGGCAGAGAATGTTGGCATAATACTTGAGCGCTTCGGTGTACAGCTCACCTTGATCCACCAGATCGTTGTACATGTTTTCACTCGCGTAATGCTGGCCGAAGCCGTCGTTGCTGAACAGGATATTATCCCCGCTCATATAGGTGAACATGGTGTCCGGCCAATGCAGCATCGGCGCCTCGATAAAGGTCAGCGTGGTGGAACCAAGCTCCAACGTATCCCCCGTTTTGACCGTGACAAAATTCCAGTCCTGGTGATACTGGCCGGTCAGCGATTTGATGCCGTTGGCCGTGCAGTAAATCGGCGTGTCCGGGATCTCCTTCATCAGCAGCGGCAGCGACCCGCTGTGATCCACCTCGCCGTGATTGACGATGATGGCGTCGATCTCGTGCAGATCCACCTCTTTTTTGAGGTTTGCCACAAACTCCTTATCATACGGACTCCACACGGTGTCCATCAGCACGGTCTTGCCGTCGCGGATGAGATAGGAATTGTAGGACGAACCGTTGTGGGTGGAATATTCGTCCCCATGAAATTTTTTCAGTTCCCAGTCAATCTTGCCGACCCACGTCACTTTATCCGTTATTTTTCTACCCATGGGTATACGCATTCCTTTCTTGCCAAAATCCGCCTGGGTGAAATTCTCCCTTTCAGGCTACGAGTATAGTATACCATGTTTTTAATGAAAATAAAGCCCTTTCGCCTAAAAACATACCAAATCAGTATGCTTTACAAAAACCAGCCTTTTCTCGTTAAAAAATTGTCATTCATAAATGACGTCTCGCCCCATGCCATATAAAAGGGAATACATCGCGTTGGTATCGCAGTACCAGCGGCCGTCCTGCTTAACCATTGAAAGCATGATCTGCTGCGACTGGACGTCTTCCGCGTCTCCCAGCTCAAAAGCCTCCACCACGGCAATGGCGTAGCGGCCGTTTTTCCCGCTGAGCACGTCCACGATTTCCAGGCGCATCTCAGGCAGAGCGAAGTCATAAACTGCTGTATTGCTGATATAGTCCTCCACCTCGATCCCCTGCGGCATAATCAGCTCCAGATACGCGGCCATATCCTGGTTATTAATGGCCCGCTGCATGCCGGCCACCAGCCGTTCGGGGGAGGCACGGTAGCCCAGGCGCGCATTATACAGCCCCACGAGAGTCAGCACCACCGCCAACAGCAGCACCACCGCCCCGGCCGTCAGAAGCAGCGGCGCCTTATGTTCCTTCAGAAAACGCCGCAGCGGGCTTTGCGGCTGTGCCGCCGCAGCGGTCGGCTCGCCGAGCGGTACGCTCTCCCATTTTACCTGATGAACCGGAGCCCCCGGGCTATAGGACGACGGCGGGAGAATTGTCACCGCCGTGCCGGCTGCCGGCCTGTCCGCCGCACCGTGTGTTCTCTCAAACGCCGCGGAAGCCGGATCGGTCAGAATGGCGGGTTTTCCCTCTTCCTTATGCTGCAGCAGCTGTTCAATATACTCCTGCCGCGCCGCAGCGTCTGTCGGCAGCCCGCAGTGCGGGCAGCGGCCCTCCTGCGCCGCATACAGCGTGGCGCACTGGGGACAACGAATTTCCTTGTTTTCAGACATCCCATTCCCTCCTCGTATTCCTCACGGCCGGTCAAGCCCCGGCCAAAATCAGTATGGGCAGATGCAGCCGGTTCCCAAACCGCAGGGGAAACGAGCTGTTTCCCAGGCCCCGGCTGACGACCATCTGGGTTTCCCCCTGCCGGTACAGGCCGCTGACATACCGCGGCAGCAGCCCCTGCTCCGGTGCGAACAGTCCCTGTTTCCCGATGCGCACCTGGCCGCCGTGGGCGTGGCCGCATACCACCAGATCCCAATGGGCCTTAGCATAATAGGGAAGCCGTTCCGGCCGGTGAGCGATGGCCAGAATCGGACGGGGCCTGTCCTCCGGCATGGCGGCCGGCCGCCGGCGGCCCACACCGTAGACGGTGACGGCTTGTCCTTCGCGCTCCAGCGTGGTCGCCCGATCGAGCAATACCCGTACCCCCGCACGGGACAATATACGGACGTAATCCCGTATCCGGCCGTGGCGCCACTCGTGATTGCCCGGCACGGCGGCGCAGGGCGCAATGGCAGCCAGCCGTCCGGCCAGCTCGCCCAGGCCGCGGGTATCCAGATCGTCGTAGCTGTTGGTCAGATCCCCGGGCAGGAAGATGGCGTCCGGCCGCTGCAGCTCCACCAAATGCGCCAGCTTTTCCGGGGACAGATGGCAGCGGGGCAGATGCACGTCGGATACCACCGCGATCTTCATGCCGTTGAAGGCGGGCGGCAGATTTTTCAGGACCACCGGTATCGGTTCCACATCAACCGCCGTATTTTCTCTGTACAGATAATACGCGCCGGTCAGCATCGCGCCCGCCGCAGCGAGGCCCCAGCTTTTTCGTGAATTGGCGGCCATCGTCTCGCCCCTTTCCCTGTTTCTTATACAGTACCATGTTTTTCCCAAGAAGGAAAGAGAATTTTGCCGCATACCCCCTATTCGGAGGGACAAACCTGTGCTATACTAAACAAGAGCAACACGAAAGGAGACCATGCATATGACTGTCACCGAACTGAATGCCGCGCAGCGCCAATTTTTTGCCGCCGGCCGCACGCGCAAGCCCGCCTTTCGCGTGGAAATGCTCTCCCGGCTGCAGGCCGGCCTGCATACCCATGAACCGGCTCTGCTCGCCGCGCTTAAGAAAGATCTGAACAAGTCATCGGGTGAGGCGTACATGACCGAACTCGGACTGGTATACGATGAGCTTCGCTATGCGATAAAGCACGTGGAACGCTGGTCCCGCCCGCGAAGCATACGCCTGCCTATGCTGCATTTCCCGGCCTCGGGCCATATGCTGCCCGAGCCGTACGGTACGGCGCTGATTCTGTCCCCCTGGAACTATCCGGTGCAGCTCACCCTCAATCCCCTGATCGCCGCTCTGGCCGCGGGCAACTGCGCCGTGGTGAAGCCCTCCGCCTATGCCCCGGCCACTTCGGCGGCCATCGCCGCCCTGCTGCAGGACGTCTTTCCGCCTGCCTACGTGGCAGTGGTCGAAGGCGGACGGCAGGAAAACGCCGCCCTGCTCGAAGAAAAATGGGATTTTATCTTTTTCACCGGCAGCGTGGCGGTGGGTAAGGTGGTCATGGAGGCCGCTTCCCGTCATCTGACACCGGTGGCGCTCGAACTCGGCGGAAAAAGCCCCGTCATCGTGGACGACAGCGCCAATCTGCGCCTGGCCGCCCGCCGTATCCTCTGGGGAAAGACCATTAATGCGGGCCAGACCTGTGTCGCCCCCGATTATGTGCTGGTGGATCGCCGGGTAAAAAATGCCCTGCTGCAGCAAATGCAGCAGCAGCTGTCCTTTCTGTGGGGACGGCACCCGCTGGAAAGAGAAGATTATCCCTGTATCGTCAACACCAAGCATTTTGAGCGGCTGATGGGCCTGATGGCAGGCGAACACATCGCCCTTGGCGGCGAATGCGACGCCGCAACACGGCGAATCGCCCCCACCGTGCTGGATGAGGTGACGGCGCAGTCCCCCATTATGCAGGAAGAGATCTTCGGACCGCTCCTGCCCGTCATCGCCTACGACACGCTGGACGAAGCCATGCAGTTCGTGCGTGAGCGGCCCCATCCGCTCGCCCTGTATGTATTCTCCGAGGATGCGGATACGGTCCGCCGGCTGCTGAACGGCCTTTCCTTCGGCGGCGGCTGCGTCAACGATACGATCATGCATCTCGTCACCCACAAGATGCCCTTCGGCGGCGTGGGGGACAGCGGAATGGGCTGCTATCATGGGAAGTTCGGCTTTGATACCTTTACCCATTACAAGAGCGTGGTGAATAAGTCCACCTCCGTCGATTTGACGCTGCGCTATCCCCCCTACGACGGCAAACTGTCCGCTATCCGGCGTTTCCTGAAATAAATAGAGAGCGGGAGCCATATGTGTGCACTCCCGCTCTTCACAATCCGAAGTCTGCAGGCGCTGCATAGGCAGCATCTGCAGGCTTTTTTCCTATCCGCGGCGGCCGCCTCACACAAGCTTGTCCAGCTCCGCCGCCAAGGTGTCATAGGGCCGCGCCCCCACCAGAGTGGAAACCAGCTGCCCGTTCTTGAAAAATAAAATGCTCGGCACGCTCTGCACACGATAGGCGGCGGCCAGATCCGACTCTTCGTCGATGTCCACCTTGCCGACCGTCGCTCGGCCGTCATACTTTTCCGCGATCTTGTCGATCACCGGCGCCACCATCTTGCAGGGCATGCACCAGGTGGCGAAGAAGTCCACCATCACCACGCCGCCGTCTGCCAGCGCCTTTTCAAACCCGTCGTTGTCAAAATGCTGCACTGCCATCACACAACACTCCTTTTCCTTCCGTTTATTTGGTATTCTCGATCGACCGGCAGGCCTCCTGCGCGGCGATCAGCCCCTCGCCCACCGCCTTGGCAATCTGCAGCGGCTTGCCCGTGCAGTCACCGGCCGCGTACAGGCCGGGGATATTGGTTTCCATCTGCCGGTTTACCCGCACAAACCGCCCGTCGAGTTCCAGACCGGGGACGAGCGCATCGGGCGCCATGACCTCCCGCAGGATAAAGATCACATCGCAGGGAAGCAGCGTGTCATCCGCCACAAATCCCTCCAGCGTTTCGCCGCCCTGCACGGCAAAGCGGCGTCCCGTTCGGTCCGCAATGCCTTCCGCCAATCCGGCAAGCGGGGTGCGCGTGACCACCGTCACCTGTACGCCGATACCCTGCAGGAAATTGGCTTCCTCCGCCAAATCGGCCGCATTGCCCGTCACCACCGCCCGTTTGCCCCGGTACAGCATGCCGTCGCAGGTCGCGCAGTAGCTGACGCCCCGCCCCACAAAGGCCTCCTCTCCCGGCAGGGCTGCGCCCGTCAGGGCGCCGACTGCCAGGACAACCCGCCGGGCCTCCACCACTGTGCTGCCCAGACCCGCCATAAACCGGTCTCCAAGGGGCAGCAGCGACACGACACGGCCCGTCATAAATACGGTGCCGGCCTCTTCCGCCTCCCGGTGCATCGTATCCAGGATGGCCGCGCCCGTCTGTCCCCGCAGGCCGGGATAATTGTCCACCTGCTGCGCACGGTAGAGCGGATTGCCCCGCCGGTCATTGGTCAGCACGGCGCAGGAGGCCCCGCGCGCGGCGGCATTGACCGCCGCCGACAGCCCGGCCGGGCCGCCGCCAATCACCGCCACATCATACATCGCCATCCTCCGTTCCGTCCGTTTATTCAAGCCTGGTGCGCCCGGGCAGCATGGAATGGGTTACCGCCGCGGCCTTATCCTCGCGTTCTGCACACCGCTGCCGGTCCCGGAGGCTCCCCCCGCGCATGTTTCGCGATGGCCACCGCGCATGCCCTGCCCAGACTGCGTCAGGGACTCGGTTTTTATCCGGCGTCCGCCTTTGCTCTTTGGCGGGGGCTCACGTAAAATCGTACGCGTCGGCATACGGATCGGTATCGTACGCATCTATCCCCTGAGACTCCGCCGGCTCCACATAGGTCAGCATATGCATATAGCGGCCCGTCAGAATCAGTGCCACAAGCGCGGCCGCCAGCAGGCCGCAGACGATCTGCACGACGGTGCGCCGGGCCACGCTTTTCTCCCGGGTGGAAAACACCAGCACGATGGTGCGCACAAGGAAGGGCGCCGGCAGCGCGCTGAGCAGCACGAGATTGATATTCGCTGCCGTGTAGCCGCTCTGGGTAAAGGTTCCTTCCAAACCGCCGTATGTCAGAAACACGATCATGGCCGCCACCATATAGAATACCCCGATCACGATGAAAAACACCGAGTCGAGAATATGTTCCCGGTGGCGGCTCGTATAGGACATCAGCGAGTATACCCCGACGCCCAGCAATACGGCGGCCGTGATAAACAAAAACCAATTGCTCCGGCTGTAGGCTATTTCCATCTGCTCCGGGTTCTGCAGCCCGTTCTGGAGCACAAAGGACAGCACAATGAGAAGCGCCGTGAAACATTCATAAACAATCGCCTTAGCAAAGCGGGTAATGCGCATGGCTTTCATCTCCTCGTATGTATTGCAGGCGTTACGCCTTTATCCTCTCCACGCGTATCTGATCGAGCAGGGCGTGGGCTGTTTCCTTATCGGCGACGGCGCTGCCGTCTTTCATGGCACTTGCCGTGCCGCAGGCCGCCGCCAGACGGCAGCACTCCTCCCGCTCGGCGCCGCGGACATACCCGACGATAAACCCTGCCAGTGCGCTATCCCCGGCTCCGACGGTGGATTTGACCTCCACCTGGGGCACCTGTGCGCGCACAATGCCGCCCTGCGCGTCGACGCACACAAGGCCGTCGCCGCCCAACGAGACGAGCGCGTTTTCCACTCCCGCTTCAACCAGGCGCTTTGCGGCCTCCACCGCGTCAGCCGCTGTCTCGCCCGGCATGGCTACAATATGCCGCAGTTCGTGGATATTGGGCTTTATCAGCCAGGGAGAAATGCGGCGGTAATGCTCCAGGGAAAACAGGTCGGTGTCCACCGCCACGAGCGCCCCGGCCTTTTTGACCGCCAGAATCAGCTCGGCGTAATCCTGCACCGTGATATTCTCGGGCAGGCTGCCGCCGAATACCACGATGTCGCCCGGGTGCATGCGGGACTGGATCAGGGCCATCAGCGCGCCGATAAACATGGTGGATAGAGACAGGCCTTTGCGGTTAACCTTGAGGGTTTCCTCGCCGAAACGCAGCGTCAGGTTTTCCCGGACCACCCCGTCCACCTGCAGCAGCTCGTACCGCAGGCCGTCTTCCTCCAGGTAGTGGCAGAATTCGCTGTAATTGTCCCGGCCGGCCACCGCCAGGCACAGGTTGTCCAACCCAAAGGACTGCACCACGCGGGAGACGTTGATCCCCTTGCCTCCTACGCCGCGCGTTTCGTCGAGCACCCGGTTCGCCTCGTCAGTGCGCAGGCCGTCCAGCCAAAGCGTCACGTCGATCGACGGACTCAGGGTCACGCTGATGATGCCTCTGTGCATGTCATTCCTCCCTTTCTGTCCGCCGGCGTCTCAGGCGCGGTGCCATTTGACACCCTGCGGCGTATCCTCGATCACGATATTCCTCGCTTTGAGTTCGTCCCGGATCCGGTCCGCCTCGGCCCAGTTTTTCGCCTGCCGGGCGGCGGTGCGCGCCGCGATGAGCTGCTCGATCTCCTCGTCGGCCGTCTCCTCTTCCCGTGCATAGAGCAGGCCGAGCACGCCGGTCAGCTCGTCGAACAGCGCCTGCGCCGCGGTCAGCTCGCCGCGGGTGGGCCGGGCGTTCAGACGCACATTGATGTCGCGCACCAGCTCGAACAGCGCGGCGATGGCGTCCGCCGTATTGAGATCGTCCTCCATGGCGTCGATGAACTGTCCGCGCCGTGCCTCCAGCGCCGCCGCAAAGGCGGGGTCGGCCTCGCCCCCTTCCGCCGCATTCTGCAGCGCAAAGGCCAGGGCGCTCTTGCAGTTGTACAGCCGGTCAAGGGAAGCCTTCGCCTGCTCGATAATCTCGGTATTGTAGTTGATGGGGCTGCGGTAGGAGGAAGCGATGAGGAAAAACCGGATCGGCTCATAGCCGTATTGCGCCGCCACGTCCCGCACGGTGAAGAAGTTGCCCAGCGACTTGGACATCTTCTTGTTGTCCACGTTGATATACCCGTTGTGCATCCAGTACCGGGCGAAGGGCACCCCGTTGCAGCATTCGCTCTGGGCAATTTCGTTTTCGTGGTGGGGGAAGATCAGATCCTGCCCGCCGCAGTGGATATCGATGGTTTCGCCCAAATACCGCCGCGCCATGGCCGAGCATTCGATGTGCCAGCCGGGGCGGCCGTCGCTGAAGGGAGAGGGCCAGGAAGGCTCGCCCGGCTTGGCCGCCTTCCACAGGGCGAAATCCATCGGCGCTTCCTTCTGCTCCTCCACGGCGATGCGGGCCCCCGCCTCCAGATCGTCCAGCGGCTGGTGAGACAGCTTGCCGTATTCGCCGAAGGTATGGGTGCGGAAATACACGTCGCCGTTTTCCGTGCGGTAGGCGTGGCCGCTCTCCACCAGCTTTTCGATGATGGCGAGGATTTCGTCGATGTTCTCGGTGGCCTTAGGATGGATGGTCGCCTCCCGCACACCGAGCCCCTTCGCGTCAACCCAGAATTCCGCAATGTACCGCTGGGCGATCTCCTGGTACCCGACGCCCTCCTCATTGGCGCGGCGGATGATTTTATCGTCGATGTCGGTGAAGTTCTGCACGAACTTCACCGTGTACCCGCGCCATTCCAGGTACCGGCGCAGCACGTCGAACACGCACAGCGGGCGCGCGTTGCCGATATGGATATAGTTGTACACGGTGGGGCCGCACGCGTAGATGCGCACCACGCCCGGCTCCAGCGGCACGAGCTCTTCCTTGCGGCGGGTAAGGGTGTTGTAAATCTTCATGGCTGTCGGTTCTCCGTTTCTATTGAAATTTGGGTCGGCGGGGTGGGATCTTCCAGGCCCAGCTGCTTTTCCAGCAGGTGTATACGGTGCTCGAGGCGGCAGATCTCCTGCGCCACCGGGTCAGGGATATGCACCTGATCGAGCTCCACGATTTTGGCGCCGTTACGGCGCACCACCCGCGCGGGCACGCCCACGGCCGTGCAGTTATCCGGGATTTCATTGAGCACCACGGCCCCCGCCGCGATGCGCACGTTGTCGCCGATTTGGATGGGGCCGAGCACCTTGGCCCCGGACCCCACCATCACGTTGTTGCCCAGCGTCGGGTGACGTTTGCCCTTATCCTTTCCCGTTCCGCCGAGCGTTACTCCCTGATAGATGGTGCAGTCGTCCCCGATGACGGTGGTTTCGCCGATGACCACACCGGTGCCGTGGTCGATGAAAAGCCGGCGGCCGATCTGCGCGGCCGGGTGGATTTCGATATTGGTGCGGCGCACGCACCGCTGCGACACCCAGCGGGCGAGAAACTTCAAATTGTGCCGGTACAACCAGTTGGCCTTGCGATGGGCGCGGATGGCCTTATACCCGTTGTAAAGCAGCATCACTTCCAGTGAGGAACGGGCGGCCGGGTCCCGTTCGCGAATGACCGCGATATCCTCCCGCATGCGTTCAAACACGCTCGCGTCTCCTCCTTTCCAGCAAAAAAGCCCCCGTCCCGCCCGGACCGCGGCGGGCCGGGCGATACGGAGGCGACAAATGCGCGGTTCCACTCCTTATTCGGACGGCGCCTGGGCGGCCGTCCCTCATAGGCCCGGTAACGGGGGCTTCCGCGACGGGATACTCCGGGCGGCGGACCGCCGCGTTTGTCCCTTCGGGCTGACGGGTGCATTCCCTGTGCCGGACTGCCGAAAGCGCTTCCACCCGCGGCATTGCCGCGGCGCTTTCTCTCTGGGGCGCCGTACGCGCAGGTACTCCTCCCGGTAAACGCCTGTATCGAATCTTTTTTCATTATATTACCAAATGCCGAAAAAATCCACCTTTATTTTCCTTCGGCGAAATAATGCCGGTAAGCCCAGAGATACTGCAGTCCCGAAATCACCGTGAGCACCACCGACACCCAGATGAGCACCCGGCCCACCAGCGGCACCGCCTGGTACACCCAGTCCGGCACCCCGGCACCCGCCAGCAGTGTATCCTGCCAGCTGACGAATTCCAGGCCCGCAATCATGTACAGAATGGCGATGAACTGCGCCACCGTCTTGGTCTTGCCGGCGAAGCTGGCGGCGATGACGGTGCCGTCCTTGGCCGCGACCAGCCGCACCGAGGTGACCATGAATTCCCGCGTGAGCACGATCATGACCGCCCACACGTCCAGCCAGCCCTCCGCCAGAAAGCCGAGGAAGGCCGCCGTGGTCAGCATTTTATCCGCCAGCGGGTCGAGAAACTTGCCGAGATTGGTGATAAGGCCGCGGCCGCGGGCAATTTTGCCGTCGATCATGTCGGTCAGGGCCGCCGCGCCGAACACCAGCCCGGCCGCCAGATTGTGAAAGGGGAAATCCAGCAGGAGCAGCAGCAGGAAAACCGGCGTCATGACGATGCGCAGCACCGTCAGCTTATTGGGCAGATTCATCCACATACTCTCCCATCAGATCCCAGTCCAGGGCCTCCGTAATCTTGACCTGTATCAGCTTACCCGGCCGCACAGCGCCGCGCGGGCAGGAGAAAAACACCTTGCTGTCGATGTCGGGGGCGTCCGCCTCGCTGCGGCCGAACCAGCATTCCGCATACCGGTCGTAGCTTTCCACCAGCACGGGGATCGTGCTGCCGATCTGCGCCTCGTTATACGCAAAGGCGATGCGGGCCTGCTCCTCCATGACGATGTCGCGGCGGCGCTCCTTTTCCCTCTGCTCGATCTGGCCGGGCAGGGTTGCCGCCACCGTCCCCTCTTCGGGCGAAAACGCGAAGCAGCCCAGCCGCTCAAAGCGCATGTCGCGGATAAAGGTGCACAGCTCCTCGAACGCCTCTTCTCCCTCGCCGGGAAAGCCCACCATCACGGTGGTGCGCAGCGTGATGCCCGGCACCTTCTCGCGGATATGGGCCAGCAGGGCGCGCAGCGACGCGTTGTCACCCGGCCGGTTCATCGCCGCGAGCACCTCGCCGTTGACATGCTGCAGCGGGATATCCATGTATTTGGCCACCTTCGGCTCCTGCGCCATGACCTCCAGCAGCTCATCGGTGATATGTTCCGGATAGCAGTACAGCAACCGGATCCAGCGCAGGCCGTCGATGGCGCACAGCCGGCGCAGCAGGGCGGGCAGACGCGCCTCGCCGTACAGATCCACGCCGTACAGGGTGGTGTCCTGCGCAACGAGGACCAGCTCCTTCACGCCGGCGGCGGCGAGCTTCTCCGCCTCGGCAATCAGCGCCTCCATCGGGCGGCTGCGCAGCCGGCCGCGGATGGAGGGAATGGCACAGTAGGTGCAGCAGTTGTCGCACCCGTCGCCGATGCGCAGATAGGCAAAGAAATCCGGCGTGGTCTGCAGCCGGTCGCCCTCCAGCTGCCAGCAGGCCTTGTTCGGAAACCGGACCACCTTATCCCCCTTCGCCACAGCGCGCACCGCCTCGACGATGTCGGCGTTCGCCCCGAGGCCCAGTACGCCGTCGCACTCGGGCAGTTCGCGGACCAGCTCGTCCTGATACCGCTCGGCCAGGCAGCCGGTGACCAGAATTTTCTGAATACGCCCTTCCTTTTTCAGCTGGGCGAATTCCAGGATATTCTCGATGGACTCTTTTTTGGCGTCCTCGATAAAACCGCAGGTGTTGACAATCACCACATCGGCCAACCCGCTCTCCGCGACCAGCTCAAAGCCCGCGTTCTGCAGTCTGGCCAGCATCAGTTCGGCGTCCATCTGGTTCTTGGGGCAGCCGAGCGACACCATTCCCACTCGAAGCGACATAGCGCACCTCATCATTCTGTCATGTTCTCTTCCCGCCAATCGGCCGCCTGCTCCATGGCATAACGGACCGCATCAGCGGAAAAGCCGTAACGGGCCAGCGCCGCCGCCGTTTTCCGGCGCGCGTCGTCGTCCAGAAGCCTATTATAGTATTTTTTGCGCAGCAGTGCAAGTGCCTGCTGCCGGTCGTCGGCGCCCAGCTCCTCCATGGCGGCGTCGGCCGCCTCCTCGGCGGTTTCCCGGTCGATGCCCTTGGCGGTCAGTTCCTGTATCACGCGGCGCCGCGGAAAGCATTTGCGCGCCGCCAGATCGCGGGCCAGCCGGGCGGCATAGGCCGCGTCGTCCACAAGGCCAAGCGCCTCCATGCGGGCAGCGGTGTCGGCGGCGATCTGCGCCCCCGCGGCGGTGCGCAGCTTTTTCTCCAGCTCCCCCCGGGCATGATCCCGCCGCGAGAGGAGATACAGCGCCTTCTCCCGCGCGCGCCGCTCCTCCGACGCCTGCAGCAGCGCACGGAGCGCCTCATCCGTCAGTGTGCTGCCTGCCCGATAGGGGGATTCGTCAAAAGTTGCAGCGTCCACCGTCACGGCTTCCTCCCCATCGAGATACAGCTGATACTGGCGGCCCCGCCGCTTGCGGATTTCGGTGATTTCCATGTGTTGATCCCTTTCCATAGGAAAAGGGAGACCCGCCGGGTCTCCCTTCAGAGTGTCAAAAAACCTTCTAGCGAATAGCAATATGCACAAATGCAGAATTCTTATGCGTCGCATCGGGGAACCCC
>CDZT01051747.1_pt1 | contig 12828 bp, 9 predicted proteins | sample 557531 | NCBI WGS metagenome assembly CDZT01 (sample SAMEA3182066, study PRJEB8094) | gut metagenome | biome: human; feature: gut; material: Stool; isolation source: human stools | place: Canada | collected 2013-03-05
ACAGTCCTGCTCGCACGGAGAGCACATTAAGTGCTCTCCGGCTCGTGCGGAACTCGCGATAAACCTTGTATACGCCCGCCCGCTCCCGAGGGGCCCCATCCCATATGCGGAGCAAAGCTCCGCACACTATCTTTTTCTTTCAGCTAAAGCCCGCCGGAAATTCGGCGCTGGCTTGTTAACCTTGCTGGACGTTATCGACGCCAAACCAGCTCAGAAGCTATATCGATACAGAAAGGTCCCCGACCGGAGGGGCCGGATATAAGGTTTATTGCGAGTTCCGCACGCAAAGAAGGCCACTTAATGTGGCCTTCGTCTTGCGCAGGACTGTAGAGCAGGAAACCTTATATCCGGCCCCTCCGGCCGGGGACCGCGCCGTACCAGCTACAGCGTCATGTTTGGATCGGCGTCGACGTCGAACGGCGAGATTTCACCTCGGTCGAATTTACGGCGGGCGACCTCCGCGATCATAGCTGCGTTATCGGTACAGGCAGACAAGGGCGGCACCGTTACGCGGATCCCCTGACGCCCAAGCTTCTTGATCATCATCTCGCGCAGATGCGGGTTGGCCGAGACGCCGCCACCGATGCAGTATTCCTTGCATCCGGTAGCGTGCAGTGCGTTTTTGGCCTTCTTGTACTGCACGTCAAAGACAGCTGCCTCAAACGAAGCTGCCAGATCGGGCAGGTGAATCGTGCGCCCGGCCTTGGTCTCCTGTTCAATGTAGAGCGTCACAGCGGTTTTAAGGCCCGAAAGCGAGAAGCGATAGTCTCCTCTGCTGTTAAGCGCACGGGGGAAATCGATCGCCTTGGGGTTGCCCGTCTCGGCCAGCTTGGAAATGATGGGGCCACCGGGATAGCCCAGACCCAACGCCTTGGCTACCTTGTCGAAGGCCTCGCCCACAGCGTCGTCGAGCGTCTCACCGAGCACCTCGTAGTCGCCCCACGCCTTCACGTGCACGAGCATGGTGTGCCCACCCGAGACAAGCGTGAAGATAAACGGCGGTTTGAGGTCGGGTTGCGCCAGCAGGTTGGCAAACAGGTGCCCCTCCAGATGGTTGACGCACACGAGCGGCTTGCCGGCAGCGTAGGCAAAGCCCTTGGCGAAGGCGACGCCAACCACGAGCGCGCCCACCAGGCCCGGACCCTGTGTCACGCCCACGGCGGCAAGCTCGCTGGGGGCAATGGCTCCATCCTCAAGACCAAGCGATGCTGCGGCATCCTCGAGCGCCGCATCCACGACACTCACAATCACCTCGACGTGTTTGCGCGAGGCGATCTCGGGCACCACGCCGCCAAAGCGGGCGTGAAAATCAATCTGCGTCGACACCTGGTTGGCCAGCATATTGCCATCCGCATCGATAATCGCCACGGCCGTCTCGTCGCAGGAACTCTCGATAGCGAGCACTAGGCGGCGGCGCTCAATTTCGGCACGCTCCCCCTCGGAGCGCCCAGGAGCAGGCAGCGGCCATACGCGCTGCTCTGCCGCCGTCGGCTCGGGCGAAGCATTGTCGACCGGAAGCACCAGGGGCAGTGGAGCCGTCATGACGATGGCATCCTTGCCGGCACCATAGTAGCCGCGGCGCCGTCCTGCCTCGGTAAAGCCCAGAGCGTTATAAAGCGCGATCGCTCCCTCGTTGCCGTCCTCGACCTCGAGCGAAGCCGTGGTGCAGCCGAGCATCTGGGCATCATAGCTCACATGCGACAGCAGCTTGCGGGCAATGCCCTCACGGCGATGTGCCGGGTCGACGGCGACATCCAGAATCTGCACATCACCGTCCACGACCATACCGCCGGCAAGGCCCAGTAGCTTGCCGTCGTCGTGTGCCACCCACCAACTACGCGGCGCAGCGACGTCCTCGCCCAGTTCGGACAGGAACATGCCCGGCGTCCACGCCTCGTGTCCGGCACCTTCAAAGCAGGTAGCCTCCAGCGTGCTCGCGCCCTCGGCATCCGCCGCGCCCATGGGACGGAACTGCAGATGACGACCGGCGAGCTCATCGGCAACGCCCGTAATTTCGCTCTGCGCACTCTCGGCAAGACCAAGACGCTTGCGCTCGTTTTCCTCGGCATCCGAAAGGCGCGTGTAAATCGGCAGGACGCGAGCCGGATCGCCGTCACCCGCAGCGTGCGCGAGCAGCAAGCCCTCGCCCGAAGGCCACCACAGGTCGCGCTCCACGCAGCGGGCGGTCTCGTCCTCACCCAGCAGCTTGCCATAGCGCACGAGACCGTCACCGGTCAGCTGAACCTGGTCCCAGTCCGCTGCTTGGCGCCACTCATCGAGCGCCACGGCGGCCTTGACCACGTGTTCGCGCTCAAATTGACGCTCGGGGCCCTCATCGACCAGCATATACAGCGCCGGATATACCTCACCGCGCATAGCATCGGCCAAGATACCAAGCTTGCCGCGCACACCAGCCTTCCACGCCGTCCAAGCGCAAGCGTCGAGCGTCGACACGCCCAGCAGCGGAACATTGGCACCACGCGCGAGGCCCTTGGCAGTGGAGATGCCGATGCGCACACCCGTAAAGGACCCCGGGCCGCGGCCGACCACATAGCAACCAACATCGCTGCGATCCAGACCGGCTTGAGCCAGCACGCCATCAACGGTATTCACGAGCTCAACGTTGGCGTGACGGCGACACATGTGGTCGCCACTCACGAGCTTCGTCTCGCCCGTCTGCCCATCAATCCAGCTTGCCGCGCAGGCAAGCATGTCGGTCGAGGTATCGAGCGCCACCACCAGCGCGTTGTCGTTATGCAAGCTCATCTTGTACAGCCTTATCAATCAAATGGGAAAGCTCCATTGCGCGGTCACCGTGCGCCTCGAGCGTTATCGTTCGCACATCGCTGTCGCCCTCATCACGCTTGAGCGTCACCGAAAGATACTCATCCGTCAGCTCGTCCTGGAATTGTTCGCCCCATTCCAGCAGGCAAGCACCCTCATAGCCCAGTACATCGAAAATGCCCGTATCCTCGAGCTCGTAGGCATGCTCCAGGCGGTATAGATCAAAGTGAAACAGCGGAATACGACCTTGATCGTGAACGGCCATGAGCGCAAACGTAGGACTCGTAACCATATGCCCATCGCCCAGCCCACGCGAGACGCCCTTGGTAAAGTGAGTTTTGCCCACTCCCAGGCCACCGGTCAGGATGAGCACATCGCCGTCCTCAAGGCACGGTGCAATTAGCTCGCCAAAGTACTCCGTATCGGCAGCGCAAGTCGTTTTGTAAGTACCTACCCCCAGGCGCTCCAGGGACATATATGCTCCTTATTATTCCGAGGCGTCCTCTGGTGCGGGATGTCGCTCCAGATAATCGCCCAGCATCTTAAAGTCTTCCTCCAGCAGCTCCTGCCACGCCGGATTGCGCAGCGCTGCTGCCGGATGGAACGTGGGCATTACTACAAAATGCCCCATCTGGTGGAACCTGCCGCGCAGCTTAGTAATGCCAATCTCGGTCTTAAGCACAAAGTGCGTCGCGGGGTTGCCGAGCGTCACGATAATATCAGGCCAGATGCTTCGAATCTGCTCACGCAAAAACGGCGAGCAAGCCAGCACTTCCTCGGGACGCGGATTGCGGTTTCCCGGCGGGCGGCACTTAAGCACGTTGGCAATGTAGACGTCTTCGCGTTTGAGCCCCGCCAGCGACAAAATGCCGTTGAGGTCCTCGCCTGCCGCCCCCACAAAGGGCTCGCCCTGCAAATCCTCATTGCGGCCCGGCGCCTCACCAATAAACATCACGCGAGCGCGGGGGTTTCCCACGCCAAACACGATATTGTGACGCGACTGGTAGAGCTGGCAGAGGTGACAATCGCCCAGAACGGCCTCAATTTCCTCGAGTGCGACCTCACGTGGTGCCTGATGGGTATGGCCAGGGATATGCATGACGCCCATAGCGGCTCCTACACGTAGACCTTGTCGAGACGCATGCCAAAGCCGCAGGCGACCTCGTAGTTAATCGTTCCGCGCAGTCGGGCCATCTCGTCCATAGTGATCTCGGCATCGCCATCGCGGCCGACAATGATCATCTCGTCACCATACTCGGCCTCGGGAATCTCGTGTGCCGGGTTGGACTGAATGGCGACCATAAACTGGTCCATGCAGATATTGCCAACCTGATGCACGCGCTCGCCGCGATACAGCACATCCATACGATTGGAAAGCGTACGCGATAGGCCATCGGCATAACCGATCGGCAGCGTGCAGATCTGAACGCGCGTACGCGGTACGCGGTAGGTAAAACCATAGCCCACGCCCTCACCCATCGCAGGGTGTGCCACGCGCGTCACACGCGCATGGACGCTCATGACGGGATCAAGCTGCATCACGCGACCACTCAGCTCACATGGCTGCAGACCATACAAACCGATGCCGGCACGAATCATGTCAAAGCGCATTGAAGAATCGAGCATCGAGGACGGCGTATTGGCACAATGCACGATACCGCATTCAAAACCTGCGTCCTTAATGGCCTGAACGGCCTCGGTAAAACGCTGACACTGCAGCTTGTAGTCCCAGCCCGAAGGTTCATCGGCCGTGGCGAAGTGCGTAAATACGCCGTCGCACTGAATACCGCGATGGAAATTTATACCGCGGACAAAGTCGAGCACCTGCGTGTAGTGAACGCCGATACGATTCATGCCCGTCTCGATGGCGAGATGATACTTGCCCACTTTGCCCGCCGCGACGGCACATTCGCCATACGCAAGAGCAAAGTCAGACGTATAGACCGAGGGCATGATATCAAACTCGAGCAACGTCGGAATGGCCTCGATAGGCGGCTCGCTTAGGATGAGGATGGGTTTCGTAATCCCGCCCTGTCGGAGCTCAACGCCCTCGTTAACCGTCGCCACGGCAAACATGTCGGCACCGGCCGAATACATGATCTTGGCGCACTCAACAGCTCCATGACCATAAGCATCGGCCTTGACCACGCAGCACAGGCGCTGACGTGGATTCAGCAAGTTCTTATAGGCCCTCGTGTTGCGACGGAGCGCCCCGCGGTCGATCTCGACCCAGGACCAGCGCGTCAAATCGGCTTTATTCATGATTAGTCATCCGACCCTTCGTCCATGATTCCCAGATCTTCGAGCGCATCCTTTGCCGCCAGTTCCATGGCAGGACCGATCAAGTCGATAAGATCGGTCGCGATGACGCTCTTCTCACCATACTCCGTCGCCGCGGCAAAACCGGCGTAGCTGTGAAGCGCGACGGCGTACGAATACAGCAACTCCCAACGATCCATCTCGTCGCGCATGGTGGCAAGCGTGCCGGCCAAAATACCCGCGAGAACATCACCCGAACCGGCAGTTGCCAGAGAAGCCGGACCCGAGAGCGGCAGCAGCACACGCTCAACGCCACAGATAGCCGTCGTCGGCCCCTTGGCAATGACCACCAGATTGTCGGAGCCTGCAGCCCAGACAACCTTCTGCGCGGCCGCAATCGCGGTACCAAGGTCGTTCACCTCGTCACCGGCAACCAGACGCGAAAGCTCACGATAGTGCGGCGTCATAACCAACGGCTGCTCGCGACGATACATCTCGGGATTACTATCAATACCGTCAATGGCAATCTTAGCAAGGCAGTTGAGTGCATCGGCGTCCAAAATAAGCGGCACATCAAGCTCGAGCAAGCCCGAAACCACCTGCATAGCGCCGGCAGATGTCGTCATACCGGGACCGCACAGTACACAGCTGTACTTCTTTGCAATCTCGCACACAGTCATGCGCGCAGCGGCGCCAAAGGAGCCGCGGGAATCAGACGGAATAGCAAAGACGGGAATCGAAGGAAGTGCCATACGAATAAGATTGGCGCAGGCGTCAGGAGCCGCGACTGCCACGTAACCAGCACCCGCGCGAGCTGCAGACTTGGCCGCCATAATGGCAGCACCAGGATATTGCGCAGATCCGGCGACAATAAGCACAGAGCCACGGGAATACTTATCGATATTCGTAGGTAGTGGAGCAAAGTAATCAACTAAGTCACCGGGCTCGACAATCTCGGCGGCGTGGTCGACATCATCGATGACCTCGTCAAGACGGTCGTAAAGATTGCCGCAGATCAAATCGCCAGCATACTCAGGGCCATCAGCGCTATACAGACCAATCTTGGGCGCAATCATCGTCACCGTATGCTCGGCACGAATGCAGTCGTCATCAACAACGCCCGTCTCGGCATTCAGGCCCGAGGGGACATCAATGGATACGACACAATCGGCGCATTCATTGACCGTAGGAATCCAGATGGAGAACGGCGCACGCAGATTCCCGTGGAACCCGGTACCAAAAATGGCATCGACAACAACATCGGCCTTATCGATCAAAACCTCGAGTTCGTCACGCGAGGGGCCGACGCAAACGTGCACATCGCGGCCGGCAGTACGACGAGCAACATGACGTGCCAGAGCAGCAGGAATCTCATCCGGCTCAACAGGAGAAACGATATCCACGTCCACACCCTTATGGCTCAGGATATCGGCGGCAACCCAACCGTCGCCGCCATTATTACCAAAACCGACCAGAACGAGAACCCGATCGGGATTGAGCTTCAAGACCTCGTTGGCGGCAAACTCACCCGCCAGCTCCATAAGCTCGGCCTTCGAAGTCCCTTCGCGTTCGATGATATCCTCGAGACGAACGACTTCTTCGGTACTCAAAACCGGTTTCATCTATGCTCCTAGCGTATCTTGCGAAGCATCGCCCAAGTGCTCCGTCAATGCTGAATTCTGCAGCTGCTCAAGCTCATCTAATACAGAGCAAGCCTCTTTAAATGTCTGCGCTACGCGTTTCTTGGCACTCACCCTTTCCTCTTTTGGCTTAGGCCGAGCATCTTCGGTAATCGCGATGGCATTCGCAACGGCTAAGTCTCCTGTAAGCGTAATGGAAAGAGCGACCTCAACAACACCCAGCTCTTGAGCAATCTCGAGAGCACGGCCCGAAAGCAGCGCCTTCGGTTTGCCGAGTTTATCACGCGTAACCGAAACATCCTTGCGACCAACGCCTTGACTAAAACCCGTGCCGAGAGCTTTAAGTACCGCCTCGCGCGAAGCAAAGCGGCTGGCATAATGAGCAGCGGGACGCGATGATGCATCACAATACGCACGCTCTTCTTCGGTAAACACACGCCGAGCAAACGACGGCGTCTTTTCAAGAATTGATTTCATACGGGAAATCTCGACGATATCAACGCCGATACCAGCTTCAGCCATGTTCACCTCCATATCGCACAGACTAAGTTATTGTAGCCCGTTCACAGAAGATGCGACAAACGAGGGTTATAAAACACAGCTACTATGTGAGACAAAAGCCCGCAAACGCAAAAAAGGGGGAGGCCGCGAGGCCTCCCCCTTCTTAAAGTCATCCGACGGCCCGGTGCCGTCCACCGGTCAGCGGCGCCCTGGCCTCCCACGGGCTGGCCCCGCAGTACTCTCGGCGCGATGGGGCTTAGCTTCCGGGTTCGGAACGGGACCGGGCGTGCCCCCCATGCTCTGGCCGCTGACCGGTGGGCGGCGCCCACCGTTACGGTGTCCGGGTGTCTCTCTCGCGTGCCCTGGGGGCCGCATGGCGTATAGGGGGGAGTGACTCGGGGGCATCCTCGTGCCCGGACCGCGCAAGCGCTGGGTCCCGCGGGCCGCGAGGTGCGGTTCCGGAAGAGCTCGGGCGATTAGTGCGGCTCGGCTGAGGCTGTCGCCAGCCTTGCACCTGCCGTCTATCGACCAGGTAGTCTACCTGGGCCCTTACCGGAAGGAGAACTAATCCCTGGAACGGCTTCCCGCTTAGATGCCTTCAGCGGTTATCCGCGCCGCACGCGGCTACCCGGCCGTGCCGTTGGTCGACAACCGGTTCACCGGAGGTGCGTCCACCCCGGTCCTCTCGTACTGGGGGCAGCCTCCATCGATTCTCCTGCGCCCACGGAGGATAGGGACCGAACTGTCTCACGACGTTCTGAACCCAGCTCGCGTACCGCTTTAAACGGCGAACAGCCGTACCCTTGGGACCTGCTCCAGCCCCAGGATGCGATGAGCCGACATCGAGGTGCCAAACCTTGCCGTCGATGTGGACTCTTGGGCAAGATCAGCCTGTTATCCCCGGAGTACCTTTTATCCGTTGAGCGACGGCCCACCCACTCGGGGCCGCCGGATCACTAGAGCCTGCTTTCGCACCTGCTCGGCTTGTGGGCCTCGCAGTCAAGCCCGCTTGTACTCTTGCATTCAAAAGGACGGTTGCCGACCGTCCCGAGCGGACCTTCGCGCGCCTCCGTTACCCTTTAGGAGGCGACCGCCCCAGTCAAACTGCCCGCCTGGCACGGTCCCCGAGCCGGTTGACGGCCTCGGGTTAGGACGCCGGTCGCGCGAGGGCAGTATTCCAAGGGCGGCTCCCCGGGGGCTGGCGCCTCCGGATCGATGCCTCCTGCCTATCCTCTACACGCGGGACCAGCGGCCAATGCCAAGCTGCAGTGAAGGTTCACGGGGTCTTTCCGTCCTTCCGCGGGTAAGTCGCATCTTCACGACCAGTGCAATTTCACCGGGTCCATGGTCGAGACAGCGCCCAAGTCGTTGCGCCTTTCGTGCAGGTCGGAACTTACCCGACAAGGAATTTCGCTACCTTAGGACCGTTATAGTTACGGCCGCCGTTTACCGGGGCTTGGCTTCGGGGCTTCGCCGAATCGGCTAACTCCTCCGCGTGACCTTCCGGCACCGGGCAGGCGTCAGACCCTATACGTCGCCTTGCGGCTTCTGCAGAGTCCTGTGTTTTTGGTAAACAGTCGCTTGGGCCTCTCCACTGCGGCCCGCCTCCGCTCCCGGAGCAAGTCCGTTCACGTACGCGCGGGCACCCCTTCTCCCGAAGTTACGGGGCCATTGTGCCGAGTTCCTTGACCATGGTTGACCCGATCGCCTCGGTATGTTCTACCCACCCACCTGTGTCGGTTTGCGGTACGGGCGCGCACGCGCCTGCCTAGGGGTTTTTCTAGGGACCTCGGGCTCACTCGCTTCGCTTGATCGCTTCGTCCGGAGCCTCGCCCTCGATGCGGACCGGATTTCCCTGGTCCGCGGGCCGCGCTCCATCACGGGGACGTCCAGAACCCCGCCGAGCCACCCCCATCCGTCGCCCCGTCGGTCGTAGCGCCGCGTGCGCGGTGCAGGAATGTCTGCCTGCTGCGCGTCGGCTACGCCTACCGGCCTCGCCTTAGCCCCCGACTGACCCTGGGAGGATTAGCCTTGCCCAGGAAACCTCGGGTTCACGGCGGACGAGTTACTCTCTCGTCTCTCGCTACTCATGCCAGCATTCTCACTCCCATGCGCTCCACCGTCGGTCGCCCTCCGGCTTCTCCGCCCATGGGAAGCTCCCCTACCGATTCTGAAAATCAAAATCCCGCCGCTTCGGTGTCCAGCTTAGCCCCGTGTATTGTCGGCGCATGTCCACTCGACCAGTGAGCTGTTACGCACTCTTTGAATGGATGGCTGCTTCTAAGCCAACATCCTGGTTGTCTGGGCGGACGCACATCCTTTGCCACTCGGCTGGAACTTGGGGACCTTAGCGGGCGGTCCGGGCTGTTTCCCTCTCGAGCACACAGCTTAGCCCACATGCTCTGACTGCCGCGCTCTGGGCCGCCGGCATTCGGAGTTCGGTTGGATTCGGTAGGCGGCGAAGCCCCCTCGTCCATCCGGTGCTCTACCTCCGGCGGTGAACGCGCGACGCTAGCCCTAAAGCTATTTCGGGGAGAACGAGATATCTCCGGGTTTGATTGGCCTTTCACCCCTATCCGCAGGTCATCGCCGCCGTTTTCAACCGACGTGCGTTCGGCCCTCCACGGGGTCTTACCCCCGCTTCAGCCTGCCCACGGATAGCTCACCCGGCTTCGCGTCCGCGGCGCGGGACTCAAGTCGCCCTGTTAAGGCTCGCTTTCGCTCCGGCTCCCTTTCGGTTAACCTCGCCCCGCGCCAGCGACTCGCTGGCTCATTCTACAAAAGGCACGCCGTCACACCATAAAGGTGCTCCGACTGCTCGTGGGCGCACGGTTTCAGGTACTGTTTCACTCCCCTCCCGGGGTGCTTTTCACCTTTCCCTCACGGTACTGGTGCGCTATCGGTCACAGGGTAGTACTCAGGCTTGGATGGTGGTCCACCCAGGTTCGGACCGGGTTTCACGTGCCCGGCCCTACTCAGGGACCGCGTCGCGCCGTCCGGTCTGGGTTCGCGTACGGGGCTGTCACCCGCTGCGGCCGGCCCTCCCATGCCGTTCCGCTCCCCAGCCGGACCTGCGCCCGGGGGCGGCAGCCCCCGGATGCGCGGCCCTGCAACCCCGTCGGCGGAACCCCTGCCGGGTATGCCCGCTCGACGGTTTGGCCATCGGTCCCCTTTCGCTCGCCGCTACTCGGGGAGTCTCGAGATTGATTTCCTCTCCTCCGGGTACTTAGATGTTTCAGTTCCCCGGGTTGTCCTCCCCGGCCCTATGTGTTCGGGCCGGGGATATGCACACCTCTGTGCATGGGTTCGCCCATTCGGAGACCCCCGGGTCGAAGGATGTGTGCTCCTCGCCGGGGATTATCGCAGCTTGCCGCGTCCTTCATCGGCTCCCTGTGCCAAGGCATCCGCCGTGCGCCCGTGGTATCTTGCGGGACCGCATCGGGCCCGCGGGATATCCACGTGTCGCTAAAGTTAATTAATCGATATCATGAATAGCGCTCGTATGTCGCAATTCGGGTATCTCATACCGCGGCACAGTCTGTTTCACTGTGCTCGCGATCAGATGCTCCTCACTCATAAATAAGTGAATTCCTCTTGTTTGGATCGGATGAATGATTGCTATCATTCTGTCTGATAAATCGCAGAAAAGAATCGAGTCTGGAAGAATGGTCTTCCATCTCTCTCCTATCGCTATGCGGCTCTCAAGGTACGCGGGTGCGACCCCGGGGACCGGGTGCTGCGGGGACTCCATCGCGGGCGACATCCACCGGACGGGCTCCTGCCCTCCATTCGAGTTAAAGTTTGTCTCTCTAAGAATGTATCTCCCTAGAAAGGAGGTGATCCAGCCGCACCTTCCGGTACGGCTACCTTGTTACGACTTCACCCCCCTCACCCTCCACACCTTCGGCGCCTCCCCCCTTGCGGTTGGGCCGGCGACTTCGGGTGCAGACGACTCGGGTGGTGTGACGGGCGGTGTGTACAAGGCCCGGGAACGCATTCACCGCGGCATGCTGATCCGCGATTACTAGCAACTCCGACTTCATGGGGGCGGGTTGCAGCCCCCAATCCGAACTGGGGCCGGCTTTCCGGGATCCGCTCCCCCTCGCGGGGTGGCATCCCTCTGTACCGGCCATTGTAGCACGTGTGCAGCCCAGGGCATAAGGGGCATGATGACTTGACGTCGTCCCCGCCCTCCTCCGCCTTGACGGCGGCGGTCCCGCGTGGGTTCCCGGCATCACCCGATGGCAACACGCGGCGGGGGTTGCGCTCGTTGCGGGACTTAACCCAACATCTCACGACACGAGCTGACGACAGCCATGCACCACCTGTATGGGCTCCTCTCGGCCACGGGGTCTCCCCCGCTTCACCCATATGTCAAGCCCTGGTAAGGTTCTTCGCGTTGCTTCGAATTAAGCCACATGCTCCGCTGCTTGTGCGGGCCCCCGTCAATTCCTTTGAGTTTTAGCCTTGCGGCCGTACTCCCCAGGCGGGACGCTTAATGCGTTGGCTGCGGCACGGGGGGATCGTCCCCCCACACCTAGCGTCCATCGTTTACGGCTGGGACTACCAGGGTATCTAATCCTGTTCGCTCCCCCAGCTTTCGCGCCTCAGCGTCGGTCTCGGCCCAGAGGGCCGCCTTCGCCACCGGTGTTCCACCCGATATCTGCGCATTCCACCGCTACACCGGGTGTTCCACCCTCCCCTACCGGACCCAAGCCGCGGAGGTTCCGGGGGCTTCGGGGGGTTGAGCCCCCCGCTTCGACCCCCGGCCTGCCGGGCCGCCTACGCGCGCTTTACGCCCAATGAATCCGGATAACGCTCGCCCCCTACGTATTACCGCGGCTGCTGGCACGTAGTTAGCCGGGGCTTCTTCTGCAGGTACAGTCTTGACTCTTCCCTGCTGAAAGCGGTTTACGACCCGAAGGCCTCCGTCCCGCACGCGGCGTCGCTGCGTCAGGGTTCCCCCCATTGCGCAAGATTCCCCACTGCTGCCTCCCGTAGGAGTCTGGGCCGTGTCTCAGTCCCAATCTGGCCGGTCGGTCTCTCAACCCGGCTACCCGTTGTCGGCACGGTGGGCCGTCACCCCGCCGTCTACCTGATGGGCCGCGGAGCCATCCCCTCCCGTCGGGGCTTTAGCCGGGGTGCCATGCGGCACCCCGGGGTATCCGGTATTACCCGTCCTTTCGGGCGGCTATCCCGGGGGAGGGGGCAGGTTCTCCACGTGTTACTCAGCCGTTCGCCACTCGCTTCCACCCGGAGGTGGGTGCCGTTCGACTTGCATGTGTTAGGCGCGCCGCCAGCGTTCATCCTGAGCCAGGATCGAACTCTCCGTCCAAATATTCTGGGCCTCGAGCCCGTCCGGTCCTCACAACTATCAGCTGATCGGTTCCGTTCGATTCATATGGTTCTACTAGATAGGAAAAGGAATTTCTCGGGGCCGCCTCTCGGCGGCCTTGCGAAAAACAAATCCAAGTTAGACCATTTCAAATGGTTCGATGTCTGCCCGGATGCGACACTGAAGTAAGTGTCCATCCTCGCAGTATCCGGTTCTCAAGGTGCACGCCCCCGCGGCCGATCCGGTCCGACCGGGCCGCGCGGCAAGGAGATATATTGCCAGACCGGAGGGGCGCCGTGGGCGGGAATC
>CDZT01024194.1_pt1 | contig 12698 bp, 8 predicted proteins | sample 557531 | NCBI WGS metagenome assembly CDZT01 (sample SAMEA3182066, study PRJEB8094) | gut metagenome | biome: human; feature: gut; material: Stool; isolation source: human stools | place: Canada | collected 2013-03-05
TTTTCCTCGTTGCCCCATTTGCCGCGCACAAAAGACACCGCCAGGTGATGATAGCTGACGTGCTCGGTGGCCTGGATGTTGATGATATCGCCGATCTCCCCGGCCAGCAGGCGCTCCTTCACGGCCACATAGAACGGCGCGTAGCGCAGTACGTGGCAGATCATCACCCTGCGGCCGGTCTCGCCGACGACACGCTGCAGCTCCCACATCTCGTCCTCATTGACGGCGAAGGGCTTTTCCAGAAGCATGTCGTAGCCCCGGCGCAGCAGCGGGACGGCGGTTTTTACATGCTGGGTATCCATGGTGCCGTTGATGACGGCATCGGCCAGCCTGGGGCGCTCCGCCAGCGCCTCGGCGCTTTCAAAGCACATATCCTCTCCAAACCCGTGCATCTCCGCCGTTTTTCTGCGGCGGATGGGGTCCGGGTCGGCCACGCCGACGATTTTGAATTTCTCCGGGTTCTGCAGGGCGTACAAGCTGTACAGAAGCGCACGATGCCCCGCGCCAACGATGATCGCTGTGATTTGTTTTGCCATTACGGACAGATCCTTTCCTGATTGATGTGATGAAAAATAAAGAGGGCAGAGCGGAACCGAACGCCGCCCGTATACAAATCCAGCATAGCGCCGCCGCCGCCGGGCAGTCAAGGGAGAAAAGCCTGAAATTGTTTTCCGGACCCTGACGGAAGGAAGAAAAATCAAATCTTTGTATAAAATGTATGTGAATCATGCTTGATTTTTGGGATAAAAATTGGGCAAAACACACAAAAAGCTATTGATTTTGGAGTTTCTGCCGTGGTATCCTCGTAAGCAGTTGGCTGCTCCGCCCTCCGGCGGGCATGCGGCTGCAGGCAGGAGGCGTACAGCGTACGGGTAAGCCGTCCGGCCTGAAAAGAGTACCCTATACCGTGTTTTCATTACATATGGAGGAAAGCAACATGAAAAAGATGAAACGCATTATCAGTGCAGCCCTCACCCTGGCGCTGGCTGCCGGGATGCTTGCAGGCTGCGCCGGCTCTTCGTCCGGAACACCTGCGGCTTCGTCCGCCGGCGGCGCCTCCGCCGGCTCGTCTTCCGCGGAGCGCGAACGCATCACAGTCCGCGTATTCCGCAGCAAGGCCTCCCATGAGGTGGCCATGGACCAGATGGACGTATTCAAGGTGATGGGTGAGATGTTCAACATCGACTTTGAATTTGACAATCCCCCGCAGGAAAATTACACCGAACGCCTGAACCTTGTGATGATGGAAACGGAACTGCCCGACGTCATCATGGAGATCCCGGTGACGGATGTGCTGAAATACGGCGAAACGGGCGTGATCCTGCCGCTGAATGATTACATTGAAAACAGCATGCCGAACCTGAAAGCGGAAATGGACAAGCGCGACGGCGTGGAGAAAGCCCTCACCTACTCTGACGGCAACATTTACTATCTTCCCATGCTGGATGAGACGCCCTCGGGCAACATCCCGTATATCGTCCGCACCGACTGGCTGGACCAGCTTGGACTGGAACGCCCCGTAACCATCGAGGACTGGGAAAACTACTGGTCGCTCGTCAAGACCACCGACCTGAACGGCAACGGAAAAAATGATGAGATCCCCTTCAGCGCCTATGAAATTGAGCGTCTGCGCAATTTCTGCACGGCCTGGGGCGTACTGGACGATTTCTACACCGACCCCACCGACGGCGGCAAGGTGCACTACGGCCCCATCGAGGACAAATACAAGGAAGCCCTGGTTTGGATGAACGACATGTGGAACAAGGGCTACATTGACCAGGAGATCATCACCACAGATTACTCGGCCTTCAGCGCGAAGCTGGCGCAGAACATCGTCGGCTCCTTCGCGGGCCCGCTCGGCGGCATGCTGGCCGCCCAGAACGCCACGATGGCGGAATCCGTGCCCGGCTTCCACGTCGCCGCCACCGAGCCGCCGAAAGGCGAGGCCGGCGTACAGATCCACACCAACATCGACCTTGTCCCCCGCGCCGTTGTGGGCGCCACCATCACCTCCACCTGCAAAAATGTAGACCGCGTTGTGGAATGGCTGGACTATATGTACAGCGCCGAGGGCCAGATGCTGCTGAACATGGGCATTGAGGGCACGCATTACACCATGCAGGACGGCGAACCCATCTTTACCGATTATATCCTGAACAACCCGGACGGTCTTTCCCCGAAACAGGCGGTGGGGACGTTCACCATCGCGCAGGGAACCATGCCCTCTGTGCTGTGCTTCAGCGAGACCAGCCAGCTGGACGATGCTGCCGTGCTGGAGGCCAAGGAGAACTGCATCATCCCGTTCCTGGAGGAATCCAACAAATATGTGATTCCCGGCACGCTTTCGTTCTCATCTGAGAAAGACGCCGAGCGCCGTGCCGCCATGGCGGATATCGAGACCTATGTGGACGAGATGGTCATGAAATTCATCACCGGCCGCGAACCCATCGAAAATTGGGATACCTATGTGGCAAAAGTGAAGGAAATGGGCATTGAGAACGTCATTGGCATCTACCAGGAAGCCCTGGACGCCTGGAACAGCTGAAACAGAACCGGGAAGCCCGCCGCGCGCCTGATGTCCGGGTGCGCGGCGTTCTCCGGCGAACACCGTATGACGGGCGGCGGGCCTGCGAGCCCCGGCCCTATTTTGGAAGGAGGACACATTTATGAAAACCGCCGTGGCCTCCAGACAGGCGAGACCCTCCCGCACCGATAAAAACGGCAGACTGAGCCATGCGGGCAAGAAGATCTGGCGCAGCAGGTATTTGTATCTGCTGCTGCTGCCCACGTTTGTCTGGTATATCGTTTTCATGTATGCGCCGCTGTACGGCGCTCAGATCGCGTTTCGTGATTTCATGCCCGCCCTCGGCATCACCGGAGGGAAATGGGTAGGCTTCAAATACTTTATCCAGTTCTTCAAATCGGAATATTTTGTACGCTTGATGAAGAACACGCTGGGCATCAGCGTGTATTCCATCGTGGTGGGCTTCCCCATTCCGGTCATCCTTGCACTGCTGATGAACGAGGTGCGCAGCAAGTATTTCAAAAAAGGCGTACAGACCATCGTCTATATGCCGCATTTCATTTCTGCCGTCGTTGTGGTGAGCCTCATCAATGCAATGCTGTCGCCCAGCAACGGCCTGTTCAACCAGATCATCCAAATGTTCGGCGGGGATCCCGTCCATTTCATGGCCGAGCCGAAATACTTTAAGACGGTGTATGTGCTTTCGGATATCTGGCAGACAGCGGGCTACGGCTCTATCGTCTATCTGGCCGCGCTCACCAGCATCGACCCCTCGCTGTATGAGGCGGCGACGGTGGACGGCGCGTCCAAATGGAAAAAGCTGCTGCACATCACCCTGCCCTGCATCCTGCCAACGATCATGACGATGCTCATCCTGCGTATGGGCAGCATCTTCACCGTGGGCTACGAGAAGATCATGCTGATGTACAACCCCGCCACGTATGAGACGGCGGACGTCATTTCCACCTATGTATACCGGCGCGCGTTCGAGGGCGGCGAATACAGCTTCTCGGCGGCGGTGGGCCTGTTCAACTCCGTCATCAACTTCATCGTCATCATCGTGTTCAATAAGATCAGCAAACGGGTAAGCGAGGTGAGCCTCTGGTAATGGAACGGACAAAACAAAGGACAAAAATCAAAGAGAGTACGGGGGAGCGCATTTTTACCGGAGTGATCTATGCGATCCTGATCCTGTTCTGCGCTATTATCGTTTTCCCCCTGCTGCATATCGTCAGCGGTTCTTTCAGCGACCCCATGGCCCTGCTGCGCGGCGAGGTATCGTTTTGGCCCAAGGGCTTTACGTTTTCCATGTACGAAAAGGTATTCAAGGACGCCAGCATCTGGCAGGGCTATGGAAATACCATTGTATATACCGTGCTGGGCACCTGTATCAGCGTGGTGCTCACCGCCTTTGCGGCGTATCCGCTTTCCCGCAAGGATTTTTACGGCCGCAATCTGTTCATGGGTGTGTTCGTGTTCACGATGTTTTTCACCGGCGGCATGATCCCCACGTTTCTCATCGTACAGCGGCTGCACCTGCTCAATACGATGTGGGCGCTGATTCTGCCAACGGCTGTCAGCACGTACAATCTCATCATCATGCGCACGTTTTTTGAATCCACCATTCCCTTCGAGCTGGTGGAATCCGCCTCGCTGGACGGCTGCAACGACCTTGTCATCTTTTTCCGTATCGTGCTGCCGCTTTCCGGCCCCATTCTTGCGGTCATGGTGCTGTTCTACGGTGTGGCGCAGTGGAACTCCTGGTTTCCGGCGCTGTTGTACATCAGCGACCGCGGCCTGTATCCCCTGCAGATGGTGCTGCGTGAAGTACTCATCCAGAGCGACATCAGCAATATGGCGGGTTCCTCGGGTGATGTGGAGATCATCGGCGACGGCCTGAAATATGCCACCATGGTGGTGGCTACGCTGCCCATCATGTGCCTGTATCCGTTCCTGCAGAAATACTTTGTAAAGGGCGTCATGATCGGCGCTGTCAAGGGATAAGCGCGCAGGCGTTTTTTCGAAAAGCCGGGCGCGCAGGCGCCTGAGCGGCGCGCCCGCCGGAGCTCCGGCAGATGGGCGCGCCGCTTTTTTGCCATTTGGGAGGGAACAGAATGAAAACAGAATATCAGACCCACGATCTTTCTCTGCCCGCGTGGGGGCCGTATACAAAGCAGTACAGCGGTATTTCCCATATCCCGGCCGCAAACGACGGCGTCCGGTTTGACCTTGCCGTATTTCCCGGGCTGTACCGCCGCCGTGTGGATGTGCCCAACGTACGGTTTGAAAGCGGATATCACGTGTGGAAGGCCGCGCCGGACCTTTCCTGCTATACGCTGCGGCACGAGCTGGAATGGAAAGATCGCGTATACGCGGACGTTTCGTTCGCGCCGCTGGGCGAAAACGCCCGTCTGATCCGTGTGGAATGCTGCAACGGGACAGACACGCCGCAGAATCTTGTGCTGCATTATATGGCCAGCGCGCATGACCCCGTGCCCTCTTACCGCAGGTTTGCGCTGACGGGCGCGGAAGTGCGCCTGCCGGAGCACGCGGCTTTTGTGCTGGCCAAAGACTATGACGACCTGCGCTTTGCCGTGCCGCGTCCCACGGACGGGCTGGGATGGGACGGCATGCGCCGCGCCGAGGAGCCGGTGGAGGGCTTTGCGGGCGGATACGGCGTGGGGCTTGGATTCGGCTGTGCGGCCGGGTACGGGCCGTTCGGCCAGCCGCTGCCAAGCGGCGCGGGAGACGCTGTAACCTATACGTTCACGCTGGAGCAGCCGCTGCAGAGGCCCTGTCTGTGTGTGCGCTATATCAACGCAGACAGCGCAGCCTCGGGATATAGGCTTTCCTCGGGTGATGTGCTGGAGCTGCCGCCCGTGCCGCAGCCGGAGGTAGCGCGCATTTGCCTGTCCCGGCCGCTGGCGGCAGGCGCGCACACGCTGACGCTGACGGCCGCAGGCACAGGCGGCGCCAAGCTGGATTGTTTTGCGCTGTGCGAAGCGGCGGACAGCGGAGCGTTCTGCGTCACGCCGCGGGGGAGCGGCGCATGTCCGGAAATGGAATTGTACGAAAAAGAGGGCTTCCTCACCCTGAAATATCCCCACATCCGCGAGTGCTATGGCGTATTGTGGGACTATGAAAGCGTGCAGGTTCGGCAGATCGAAAACAGCGAGCTGGATGTTTTTCTGCGCGAAACGGTACACGACCATGTTTCCTCCACGCTGCACGGAGATGGAAAAGGACATTTCACCAACGTGTTTCTGCGCCCCATCCCGCTGGCGGCGGGACAGTCGAAACGGGTCTACGGCGCTGTCTGCAGCGCGGGCACGCCGGAGGAAGCGGCTGCGCTGTGCCGGGAGCTGCGGGCGCGGCGCGAGAGCTTTGAGGCTGTGTGGCAGGCCGCGTCACCGGCGCTGGAGCCGGCGCCCATGCTGCCCGCGGGCGAGCCCTTTGCCCTCGGCGGGCAGCTGATGCGGGCGGTGCTGTGCACCAATGTGGTATATCCCGTTTACACCCGGGGACAGTACATCCGTCACAATACCCCCGGACGCTGGTGGGACAGCCTGTACACCTGGGATTCGGGCTTCATCGGCATGGGGCTTGCACAGTTTTCCGCCCGGCGCGGGTTCGACTGTCTGAACGCCTACCTCACGCCGCCGGGCGACGACGAGGCCGCGTTCATCCACCACGGCTCGCTGGTGCCTGCGCAGTTTTACCTGTTTGCCGAGCTGCTGAACAGAACGCAGAGCCGGGCACTGGCCGAATATTGTTACCCGCGCCTGATGCAATACTATGCATTTTTTACCGGGCAGGCGGGAGGCTCCACCACGGCGGACCTGCAAAGCGGCCTGCTGCGCCCGTGGGACTACTTCTACAATTCCGGCGGCTGGGACGATTATCCGCCCCAAAAGGCCGTCCATGAGCAGCGGCTGGAAAAGCGCTGCACGCCTGTGGTCACAACAGCGCACGCGGTACGGTGCGCCCGCATCCTGGCCTATACTGCGCACCTGCTCGCCCACGGGGAGGACGCAGACCGGCTGGAAAAGGATGCGGAGCGTTTCACCCGGGCGCTTCAGGAGCACGCGTGGGACGAGGGCGCCGGATACTTCGGGTATGTGCTGCACGATGAACAGGGAAGGGCTGCCGGCTTTTTGCGGGACGCTTCCGGCGTGAACCATAACATGGGGCTGGGCGGCGCATCACCTCTGTTTGCCGGCGCGTGCACTGCGGAGCAGGCCGAAGGCCTGTGGGAAAAGCTGGCGAGCGAAGAGCATTTGTGGAGCGCCTGCGGCCTTTCCACAGTGGACCGGTCCGCCTCCTATTACCGCAGGGACGGATACTGGAACGGCGCGGTGTGGATGCCATACCAGTGGATGTTCTTCAAAGCGGCGCTGGATGCGGGCAAAACCGGCTTCGCATTCCGTATCGCGGATACGGCCCTGCGGCTGTGGCAGGATGAATGCGCGGCGTCCTACCATTGCTTCGAGCATTTTATGATCGAGAGCCGCCGGGGCGCGGGCTGGCACCAGTTTGGCGGCCTTTCCGCGCCCGTGGCACAGTGGTTTGCGGCCTACTACGTACCCGGAACGCTTACAACCGGCTTCGACGTCTTTGTACAGTGCGCGCGTTGGCTGCCCGGAAACGCGGGGCTGGAAGCGGAGCTTTATTGTACGGGGCCCGGGCGTACTGCAGTTCTGGCGGCGCTTGCACCGGGTAAAATGCGCATTTCCTGCCGTTTGGGCGTGGCGGCGGAACAGCGCCACGCAGGCCTGTGGGAGATCACGCTGGACGTGGAGCAGCCGGGCCCGGTGAGACTCAACCTGCTGCCGGAGGGGAGCTGCGCCGAATGATACGCCTGGAATGGAAAGACTGCCGCCTTACGGCGGAGGGCACGCAGGTCGTGCTGGAAAATGCCGCGCTGCGCACATGCTGGAGGCTTGAGCCGGAGGGTTTGGCGCTGGCCTGCGTGGAAAACCGCCTTACGGGCTTTTGTTGGCAGAGCGCGGACGGTGCGGCACTGGCTCCGGCCTGCATGGCCCCGCCGGACGGGGAACCGGAATGGGAGGCCCGGCCGCAGGCGGCAGGCCTGTGTGCTGAGCACTGGTCCGTGCGCTGCACCTGGAGGCAGGGCGCGCGCAGTGTGAGCCGGTGTTTTTTGCTGTATCCGCAAACGCCGTTCCTCACGATATGGGCCGAATGGGAGGCTCCTCCGGAAGGGGTGTTTGCCGCTGTTCGGCAGACAGTTCCCGGCGCGACAGGCGTAGAGCGGGACAGCGCGCGTGCGGCGGCGCACAGCGTGCCCGGGGATGTTATGGCTGCCGTGCCGCTGCCACGCGGTCATCTGCGGTGGCGGTGCATACGCCTTGCGGACCAAACGGATGTGCATGACACTCTTGTGTGGGAGCAGGGCGCGCCGGTCTATCCCGCAGAGCGTGTAGAGGCGTCCGGAAGTTTTTTTACCGTGGAAGACACGCGGACGGGAGAAACACTGCTTGCGGCCCGCCATGCGCCCATAACGCCGGCGCCCGGCCCGCAGTTTCTTCTGGCGGAGAACTGCTTGTGTGTACTGCAAAACGGTTGTGCAGGCGCGCCGCCCGCCGGAACGGTGGGATGTACGTGTGTATTGGGCACCGCGCCTGCAGAGCGGTTGTGGGAGCAGTACCGTGCGTTTTACCGGCTGGGCTGGCAGGCACCGTGGCAGCGGCATGCGCTGCTGCTTTCCAACACCTGGGGAGACCGGAACAGGGACGCGCGGGTGTGCGAGACGTTCGTGCTGCAGGAGATCGACCGCGCCGCAGCGCTTGGCCTGGACACGGTGCAGATCGACGACGGCTGGCAGAAGGGCACGACGGTGAATTCCGCGCGTCCGTTGGGGGGCGTGTGGGAGGGTTATTACGCGGCGGATGCGGACTTCTGGACGCCGCATCCGGAACGGTTTCCCCGCGGGCTGTACCCAGTGGCGGAGCATGCCGCCGCGCGTGGCGTAGCGCTGGGCTTGTGGTTCTCTCCGGATTCCTCCGGAGAATTTGCAAACTGGCGGCGGGACGCGGAAACGTTGCTGCGGCTGTGGAGGACCTATGGAGTGGCGGTATTCAAGCTGGACGGCGTCAAGCTGCGCACGCCGGCGGCGCGCGCGAAATACCTTTCCCTGCTGGAAATGGTTACAGCACAAAGTGGGAGGCGCGTGATGCTTCAGCAGGACATCACCGCCGAGCAGCGTATGGGATATCTGGCTGCGCGGGAATACGGCACGCTGTTTGTGGAAAATCGCTACACGGATTTCGGCAATTATTATCCCCATCGTACGCTGCGCAATCTGTGGATGCTTGCCCGGTATGTCCCGGCCCAGCGGATGCTGTTCGAGCTGCTGAACCCGGCGCGCAACACAGAGCGGTATCGGGCCGACCCCCTTGCGCCCGGACGGTATACGGCAGACTATCTGTTTGCGTCCGTTATGGCCGCGCAGCCGCTGCTCTGGATGGAGCTCTCCGGGCTGGGGCGGCAGGACGCGGCGCGCCTGCAGCAGATCATCGGTGTGTACCGTCTGCACCGGGAGGCGATGTGGGCGTGCGATGTGCGCCCGGTCGGGCAGGAACCGGATGGCCGCTCGTTCACAGGCTTTGCATTTACAAGTCCCTGTGGGCAGAAGGGATATCTCCTGCTGTTCCGTGAAAATGTGCCGGAAAGCGCCTTCACCTTTACGCGGATGCCGCAGAAGGCCCGGCTGCGCCTGCTGTGTGCAAACGGCCCGGTTGGGCAGGGATACACGCCCGCAGGCGACCTGTGCCTGCGTTTTGCAGCCCCGCGCACCTATGCGTTTTATCAGTGGCAGACATAAAGCGCCGGCCAAAGAGGCGCACAAAAAACGGCAGGGCATGCACGCCCTGCCGTTTTTGGCAGAAAGAGAGGAACCGGTCAGCCTGCGTTGTCCCCGCGGCGCACCGCCGAGGGCGAAATGCCGAACCTGCGGCGGAAAGCCTTATAAAACGTGTTTTGCGTGGAAAAACCGCATTGTACGGAAATTTCGGTTATACCCAGCTCAGAGCCGCGCAGAAGCTCCATTGCACGGGAGAGCCGCAATTCCTCCACATACTCGGTAAAGCTCTTGCCTGTCTGGTCCTTCAAAAACTGTGTGACGTATTTTTTTGAGATATGGAACTGTTCGGCAGCCATGGCGATGTTGAGGTCCGGCCGGGTGTACTGTTCATTCAGCCAGGCGAGAACGCGCCGCTGAAGAGCTTCGTTGTGGCTGCGCTTGAGGGAATCGACATGGCTGCATATCTCAAAGCAGCAGTCGCGCAGGTTCTGCACCTGCCGCCTGGCGGACTGCCGGTTATCATAAGAGCAAAGATAGGCGATGTCTTCGCACTCCACCTTTTGCGCCGCGGCGATCAGCACACCGCGCACGCTGAAGAATGCCTGCTGAAAGTTCTGCGGCGAAAGATCGTCCACATGGAACAGTTCGCCGATGAGAGACTGCGCTTCCTGTGCGCGGCCGGATAAAAGGTATTCATTCAGCCGTTCCAGACTGGTGATATCGGTTGTCGTTACACGGACAAGGCTTTCGCCGCTCAGATAGCATACCTTTTGTGTGCGGTCGGAATAAGCGGCCATGTTGCGCGCCTGCCAATATACAGAGGAAAGCTGTTCCAGCCGCGTAAAACGTCCGCTGAGAATCAGCGGTTCCGTCATTTCCAAAAGGCCGTGCAGAGCCTCGGTCTGCCGGCACATCTGTACTTGCTCGGCTTCGGTACCTTTGTCCAGCGTCAGAACAACGAGTACGCTGCCCTCGGTGGTGTTGTAAACGAACTGCGTGCGCCCGTAGCTCTGGCGCACCTGCTCCGCAATCATCATCAAGCGCAGCTCCTCGCCCACGTGCGTCTCTGCCTGCCGCTCCTGCGCGGGGATCAAAAGAAGATAGTTGTAGTCCGTCAGATGCATCTGTTCGCACATTTTTTTCTGTTCTTCGGCCGTGCCCGCTGCGCCGGTCTTTAAAAATGCTTCTACGCGGCTATGGTCCAGCTCGCCGCGGGCGCGTTCCAGTTCAGCCGAAAGCTGGCTGTGGTTGCGCAGCTTCTGGACGAGCAGATCGTTGAACAGACGGGTGTTCGCCGTTTCGGCATCATCCAGCGTGTCCAGTATGGGCTTGAGCTGGCGCAGCTCCCACAGCGTCATTGCGGAACTGAGCAAAAAGCAGCCCAGCAGCCCCGCACCGATGTAAAACCATATGGCGCGGTTGACGGCGCGCAGGTTTTCGGCGTAAACGGAATAGGGCAGGCCAATCACGGCGCTGGCGCCAAGGCTGGGGATGCTACGGGAAACAAACAGATACTTCTGCCCATCATACCATTCGATTCCCGTTTCATTTCCGGAGAAGGAGAGGGCGGCCCCGTTGCAGCGGTACTGGCTCAGCAACGTGCCGTCGTCCCGCACGAGATAAAACAAGCCGTCATTGCGCCATTTTTCCGTGGGCAGAAACAGGTTGGACAGAGTGCGTTCCCGAATCAGTATATTGCAGGCACCGCGGAATTGTCCGCCGGAGTTGATGAACGGCTGCGTGATCGTCAGATAGGAATCCGGATAATTCGTGCGGTTCAGCACAACGCTCTGTGCGGGCAGGTAAAGCGTCTCACGCGCGTCCTGCCATGCGGCCCAGGTGTCCTGGGGGACATCGCGGTACTCCAGCGCGCCCGGATAAAAGCTCTCATATCCGGAAAAAACGCGATAAGGGTCGATCACAAAATGGTTGCGCGCAAAGGTGACGTAGCTGTAAGCGGTGTAAGACATGCTGTAAGTAAGATCCTGAAGCAGTGTGGAAGCGTTGAAAGACGTCATGTAGTCGCCCATCAGCGAATCGTCATCGCTCACGGCCAACAGTTTGTAGGAATCGTCGTTGAACAGCTTGTTCGTGGTAAACCGCAGGTCGCTGAGATATCCTTCAAAGGTGCTCACGGCAGTGGCGAGCTGTTCGGCGGCGTCGGTGAGCTGCGCTTTTTCAGTCTGCTGGTGCATCAGGCCGTATAAGGGAAAAAGAATGACGCAGAACACGAGAGGTACGACCAGATAACGTGTCAGGCGGCCGAGCCAGATGCGGATGATCCATTTGCTGCGCATGCGCTTCTCCCCCATATACAGTTGTCCGGGGTTGGTTTCCCGGGCGTTCTTGATAAACTAATTATATCATTATCCGGCAGAGAAAACAAAAGTACATCTGAAAAATGGCTTTGGAATCACAAGAAAAATCCACAATGCTTTTTACAAAATGGAGAGCGCCGCTGTTTTTCAGATGCCCGCAGCAAAAATTTCACCCGGCGGAAGCCGGGCGAGGTGATAAAGATGCAGCAAAACAGCTTTTGGAAAGCCTTTACGGTTGTTTTTTGCTTCCGTACCCGGAGCCTATGAGCCGCCATGTTCCAAATGGGCGGCAACAGTGCGCTGCAGGCGGGTTTGTTTTGGCAGCGCAGCGGGAGCTTTTCCATTGAATGGTCACAAATAGAAGGATTGGTTTTCGGGGCCGGCCTCGTATATCTCATAGTCGTTTCCAAATCAGAGAATTCCGGAGTCCTCCGGCAGGAATGCGTCCAGCGCGGGCCAGAGAAGCCCGGTGCTGCACAACACGGCCAAGGGCTTACCGTTCTCATACAAAGACGAAGCGTGCAGAGCAAAGAAGCGCTCTGCCTGTTCGTAGGAATCGCGCAGCGCATGATCTGAAAGGTGGGCAACCGGGAGAATGTATACGGACAGAGCAGGGCAGTGTGCTGCAATGCCGGGCGGAAGCGGTTCGCTTGAATCGACCGGGACGGTATTCAAACTCCAATGTACCGACCCGGAACAACCGGCAGGCAAGATGCCGCCAGCCCCAAAAGGCACGGTCAAATATAAACTGGCCGGAACGGACTTTAGCCTCCAGCAAAAGCGGAAAAGCAGCCCATAGTATCGGGAAAAATCTCTTCCGAAATACCGAGTGAACGGTATTTTTCCCGCATGCGGCAGGCCGAAGCCAAATACAGAGCTCGAAGATGTATGCCGTTCGGATCCTGTAAGGAAAGTGCGTGGGAGAAAGAGCAGCGTGGTGAAGGGGGGCTGGAGGAAGAGGACTATCTGTTTCGGCAGCCCGGCGGGGATTCGAGGGTGCCGGGTACATTCACATTCCGGTTCAAAAAGATTCTGC
>CDZT01042026.1_pt1 | contig 12680 bp, 9 predicted proteins | sample 557531 | NCBI WGS metagenome assembly CDZT01 (sample SAMEA3182066, study PRJEB8094) | gut metagenome | biome: human; feature: gut; material: Stool; isolation source: human stools | place: Canada | collected 2013-03-05
ACGCAACTATGACAGAGAGCTCTACAAAGTCAGGCATCGTGTCGAGAATGCTTTTCTCCATCTCAAGCGCTGGCGGGGAATTGCCACACGATATGCCAAAAGATGTGCATCTTTTCTTGCCGCCGTTCAAATCAGATGCATATCTTTGTGGGCAAACATAATTTGACGACACTATCTAGGGGGCTGTGGCTACTTCATCTCCTGATAGAATTCGTCCACGGCGGCCAGCACTTCCAGCGGCGGGTTCCAGCCGATGAGCGTGGCCATGAAAAGGTTCAGAGCCATGCTGACGGGGCTTTCGAAGACCGGCGAGAGATCACGCGGGCGTGCGCCCTTGAGGATGGCCTCCACCAGACCGGCGCTGAAGCGGCCTTCTTCGGCCGTATTGGATTGCGCCACACTCAGCAGGGCCCCGTGGATCACGTCCGGTGCGCCCAGCTGGGAAAAGGTGGGGACATGCGCATCCGCCAGCGGCTGCAGCACCCTGCGCATGGCACCGGCCTGCAGACCGACATTATACGTGAGGTAAACAGCCTCGGCCCCTTGGTCCACCAGTTTTTTATGACAGGCCAGCAGACGCTCCGAGGCCAGGTCCGTGTCCTGGATGTCGAAGGTATCGGTACAGCGCAGCAGGGTGATCCCCAGTTCCCTGGCGGCATCCTCGATCTCGTTGAGGGCGATGCTGCCGCGGCCGGCCGGGGTATCTTCGTAGGCGATGCCGAGCTTTTTGAAGGCGAAGATGTCGTGGAAGAGCAGGACCTGGCGCTTGAAGCGGTCAGGCTCGATAGGGGCCACCAGATTGTCCCGCCCCGAATCTTCCACCGAGGGGATGATGCCCGCGTCCACCGCATTGGTCACGGACGAGACGATGACCGGAACAGGCAGATCCTGCGCGGCAAGATCCTGTCCGGCCCAGGTCCCGAAGGCCAGGACCATGTCCACGTCCTTCTTTTCCCGGATGCGGCGCAGGACCTCCTGGCGTACTTTTTCCCGTTGTTGGCCGTCCCAGTCCGCGGAGTAGAAACCGTCCGCCGGAAAGACAAGACGTTTGCCGCCTGCATGCTGGTGCAGCCATTCCCACATGCCGCGGGCTTCTTCGCTGTCCTTGGGCAGGGGCACATGCCCGTTCTCGATCAGTCCGCGTTCCTCCAGTCCCAGGGCCAGTCCCTGAAAGATGCGCTGGTAATCGGAAAAGGGGCCGCCTTCCACATAGATCACCCGCCATACCTTTTCCCCGTCGGGATCGGCCTGCGCAGGGGCGGCAAAGGCGCAGTCCCGGAGCAGCAGGGGCAGGAGCAGCAGGCAGGCAAGCACAGGGGCAACATATCGTGACGTCTTCATGAAACCTCCGAAAGGGGCGCCGTCTCCTGCTGGGGAGAGGCGGGCCGGGAGTCGGGAAGGGATGGTCCCGGCAGAGTATCGTGGATAAGGGTCTTGCGGATGTGGGGCATACGGCAGGTACGGGCCACGGCCCAATAGGACGGGATGAACCGGACATGTTCCCCCGGCACGGGAGCCTGTGGGCAGCCGCTCAAGTCCAGGATGGCGTAATTGCCGCTGAAATCGGATATCCGCCAGTCCGGGCGGGCCAGGGAAAGGCCCCGGACGTCCGTATGCAGGCTGCCGCAGTCCACCAGCGCCTGGAGCCGTTTTCCCAGATCAGGGCAGTCGGCGTGCAGCCCCCGTCCGTTGTGGACGCTCTGTCGGGGCGGACGGATGTCCCGTTCCGTCACTTCCAGCACCGTGGCCGACAGGCGGAAGATATCCTGCCGGAAGTCCCCGGCCAGCAGGGCTTCGTCCCGGTACATGTCCCGGCCAAGCAGCAGGGGATCCCCCATGCGGAATTCCATGATGCAGCCGGGCGGCAGATGCGGTCCATGCCCGTGACGGCGGGCGAACCAGTTCCAGAAGATGCTCCCGCCCAGGCTGACCCGGTGCAGGGCATGCCCCAGCAGGGTGCCTGCCCGGGCCGCCAGGGCTTCGAGCAGGGCCATGTTCTCGTCGTCCGGACAGGTCCCGTACAGGCAGCCGAGATTGACGCCGATGCCCGCCACATGGGCGCCCGGCCCATGGGCCGCACGCTGCGACGCGGTCGCCACGGCCCGCAGCAGGGCGGGGGCATCTTCCTGCGGGATCCCTTCGCGCATGTCGCCTATATCCACCATGAGCAGGGCCTCGTGATGCAGACCCGCGGCACGGGCAGCAGCATCCAGGGCCCGGAAGGTCGTCTCACAGGAAAAGGCGCTGCGTTCGAACAGGCGGACGACGTCGTCCGCCCTGTCCGGGGGGGCCAGATTGATCAGGACGCGCCCTGTGCGTGCAGGCGGCTCCTGTCCGTACAGAAGATGCTCCGTCATATCCGCGATGCCGTAGCGGGCATAGCCCTGCGTACGCAGGAAATCGACGACGTCCGGGTGGGAAGCCACCATCTTCAGCACCGGCAGGAAACGGAAGCCCCAGGCCTGTTCCTGGCGCCGCACAAGACGCAGATTATGGGCCAGGGCATCCAGATTTATCTCCAGTTCAGGCATGAGGCATCTCCAGGGGGAAAGGCGCAAGAAAGGGCAGGCTCCCGATGGGCGGGGCCTGTTGCAAAAGGCTGTCCAGCAGCAGCGGTCGCATCTCCTGAGCGGACAGGTCTTCATAATGATACGGCAGCGAGGCTGCCAGGGCATGATCGACCCGGCTGTGCCGCAGTGACTGCCACAGGGCGGGAGAGAGGCCGCCGGCCAGCCAGAGGTCCGCGGCGCCGGCTCCCCGGCCGGTCTGCCGCAACGGGCCGTCAGGGCAGGGCAGACGCAGGGGCAGCAGCCCCGTGCAGGGCGGACAGGGACGGAATGCCCCGGCGATGCGCGTGGCCGGCCCGTCGGCACCGCAGTGCCGCAGAGCCGTACAGATGCCCCGGATCATGCGCGGCAGGTACGAGGTCTGGAAGATGCCTCCGGCACAGCGCAGGCCCCTGGCCGCCGTCACGGTGGCGAAATAAAGGAAAAGCGAGGGGAGGATGCGCTCTTCCGCCAGGGCCCTGCCCAGGGTGCGGGCATCCAGCGGCAGGCGCCAGCCTGCATCCCGGACAGCCACCAGCGAGCGGAAATCGCGGGCAGGCCGCAGAGCCAGGGCCCGGCCTTTGCCGTCCACGCCCCAGAACAGGAAGGTGCCTCGCTGCAGGCCCTGCGCATCCCCGGTCCAGCAGGCCCGTTGCCCGTTGAGGGCATCCCAGATAGCAGCGGCCAGCGGCGGATGCAGGAGCAGGTGCCGGACAAGGCTGTCCGGTTGTTCCAGATCGGCCGTGATCAGGCGACCGCACAGCCATTGCATGTCCAGCGAGACCAGCGGCGGGAGGTCACAGCTTTTCGGGATGACCTGCTGCCACAGCAGGGCATTCATGAGGCTGGCCTGATCCCGGAATGTCTGCTGTTCCAGTACGCGGGGATGGCGGTAGACGGCCTGGACAAGACGGTCCAGAGCATGCGGCTCTTCCGGGTGACCGGAAAGCTGCGAGGGCAGGATGACCTCGGCGGCGGTGAACGCCGGGCGCACGCTGATGAGCCCATGCCGGTCCCTTCCCGGCAGGATGGGCAGTTTGCGGCTGCGGAAACTCACCTCTTCCGGGGTGCCGCATCCCAGCAGGATGCCGCGAGGATACGCCACGTTGTTGGCCGGGACAGCGCCGCAGTTGAACAGGGGCACGGCGTGACGGCAGCTCATGGCGAACAGCAAATCGCCCTGGAAGAATTCCGGGTGGAAATCCACACCGTGATGGTTGGCCGTGAGGGCATGGAGATCGCTCTCCAGTTCACGGCGCAGGGCCTGCCCCAGATCGGGCGAATACAGCCGGGCGCAGGTCGCGGCGGCCAGTTCCACAAGGTCGTCAGCGGCTTGCGGCGGCCTGGGCAGGGCGGCATCAGCGCCAAAGCCTGCCGCATAGTCCGCCAGTGTCTGTGCTCCTGCCTGTTCGAAGGCTGCCAATGCCTCCGGGCAACGGCTGCGGATCCAGTCCCGGGCGGAGGTCATGCCCTGTCTCCCGAATGGCGGGCCGGGCGGACCAGCAACAGGAAAAGAAGGGAAATGGCCACCAGGATGATGCCTGCCCAGCGGGCGGCGTCATCCACGCTCATGATGGCCATGACAGCCCCCACGCAGACCGGGCCGATGACCTGCCCCACGCGTTGCAGGGCATCCAGCAGGCTCATGGCCTGATCCACACCGATGGCCCGGGCGATGTCCAGTTCCAGCAGGAATTCGCTCTGGGCCGGGATGTTGAGACCGGTGGCCAGTCCCAGCAGGATGGATCCCGCCACCGAAGCCGGCAGGGGAGGAAGGAAACAGAAACAGGCCACGGACAGGGCCGAGAGGATGCCGGCCCAGAAAAGGAGCGGGCCTTTGTGCAGGCTGTTGCCGACCAGACGGGCGAAAAGGGGACCGCTGTAGATGACGATGAGGCAGTTGAGCATGTAGATGCGTCCGATGTTGGACTGGGCCACATCGGCCTGCTTGAGGAAGACAGGCAAAAAGTAGTTGAGGAAACCCACGCAGAGCAGGGCCGAGGGCAGCAGAGCCAGCAGGATGAAAGCCAGGAAGTGGCGGTCCGCCAGCAGGCGGCGGATCTGCGGCAGCGTCAGTCTGGCGGCCGGGGCTTCTTCCCGGACGTCTTCCTGCTTTTCCTGTCCGCGCAGCAGACGCAGGGGCACCAGGGCCAGACAGGCCAGGATGACGGCGGAGATGGCGAAAACGGGACCGTAGCCCAGACGTTCGGCCAGCATGGCCCCCAGGGCGCTGCCGCACAGGGATCCGGCATAGACACCGGCAAACATGTCGGCCAGTTTGCCGTCCCGCACCGTGTAGGCTTGGGCAGTGAGCAGGGAAAGGCCGTAGCCCAGTCCCACCAGCGCCCGGGCGGCGATGAAAAGCCAGGGGGTCCAGGCCAGCATGGAGGCCAGATAGCCCAGGGCCATACAGATGATGCCCGTCATGAGGGGCGGCCGGGCCCCTTTGCGCTTCATCCATGTCCCGGCGATGAGCACGCTGAGGCCTGTCATGCCCATTTCCGCGGAGATGGGCAGGCCCAGCAGTACGTCGCGCGGGAGTATGCTCGTGGTGGTGAGTTCGGCCATGCGCAGGGGGATGAAGGAAATGGTCATGTCCATGGCCAGGATGAAGACGAACATCAGCGGGCGGAACAGGGCGCTGCGGTGAGCGTGGGATTGCGTCGTCCCCTGCAGGCGGGCTTCCAGACTGCGGGAGAGCAGCAGGAACATCTCCACCATGAAGATGAGGGAGATGGCCACCAGGGTCAGGATGTCCAGCCCGTTGGCGATCAGGCGCTCCAGCCAGGGACCGCGCGTGAGGGTGGCCCGCAGCTTCCAGCCCTGCTCCGGCGAATCCCCGCTGACGGAAAAGGCCGAGGCCAGCTCCAGCAGGGGGAATTCCTCGCCGGGCGGCAAAAGTTCGGGAAGGGGGCCGGAAGCGTGGCTCGATGCGAATACCTTGCCGGAAGGCGCCAGGACCTCCAGGACAAGATCGTCACCGTGGGCGGTGGCGGCCCGGGTCAGATAGGCGGACAGGCGGCTGGTATCGTCCAGGGAGACACCCACCAGCAGCAGGCGGTTGAGGTCCTCGGTCAGGATGGCGCCGGTATGCGCGGCATCGTTCCTGAGCCCCTGCGTATATTGCCGGCTGACGGCATGCAGGGCCAGGGCCCCATTGCCCAGCATGAGCAGCAGGAAAATGGCGATGCACAGATTGCGGGGCATGCCTCCGGAACGGCGCAGGCCAAGGCAGAGGGACAAAATCAGTATCCCTGCCAGTGCCAGCCCGCCCTGAAAGAGCAGCTGCTGCCGGAAAAGATCCCTGAGTGTGGCATCCAGATTGCGGGAAGGCATCCAGACCGCGATATGGCCCACGATGTGTTCGTCCCTGTCCGCGACGGGGGCCAGCAGCAGTTCCCCGTCCTTCAGGGAAAGGACAGCCTCTGTTCCCGTTTTCGGCAGGCGGTCGCTGATGTCCGGCAAAAGCGGGAAGCGCCCCCAGTGATGCAGGGCCATGCCCCGGGCATCCAGTACGGCCAGCGGCATATCGGCAGCCTGGCCCACACTGGCCAGCAGACGGTCGACATTGTGGTAGGTCTCCAGCTTTTTGCCAAAGCGGATCCCTATGGCCATACGGCTTTTCAGGGCCGTGGCCGCCACACTGGCCGATGCCTGCGTCCCCTCCCGTGTGGCCGTGCGCAGGGAGGAATAGAGCAGGGCATCGTACAGCAGCAGGCTGCACAGGAGGATGGCGATCCATCCGGCCAGGATGCGGCCCAAGGGCGCGCGCTGGTCCATCGAAGAGCAAGGCATGGTCATGAGGATGTCCGGGGAGAGGCAGGTTGGGCCACGCTCGCACTGTGCGTGCGACAGAAGGCCAGCATGGTGATGTCGTCGGATTGGGGCTCTTCTCCCCGGAAGCGGACAAGCTCCGAGAAGATGAGCGTCAGCAGTTCCCTGGGCGAGGCCCCGCGATGGGCGGCCAGGAAATCCTGCAACCGGGCCTCACCGTACAGTTCCTTGTCGCCGTTCATGGCTTCGGTCACCCCGTCGGTAAAGAGCAGGCAGGTCTCCTGTTCCTTGAGGGTTTCCGTGAACAGCGTGTATTCCATGTCCGGGATGACGCCCACCAGCGGGCCGCTCAGCTTGTCCAGCATGCGAGGCGGGGCGTCCGAGGCCGCATCGATGATGTAGGGCGGGCAGTGCCCGCCGTTGGCGTAGCTCAGTTCACCGCTTTGGGGGTCATACAGGGCCAGGAAAAGGGTCACGAACATGTTGCCCGGGTTGTGGGCCTCGAGCATGGCGTTGACCTGCGACATGGCGGCCGCCGGATCGAGCCCGGAGCCGAGGGCGTAGCGCACGAGCGTGACGGTCATGGACATGAACAGGGCCGCCGGGACACCTTTGCCGGACACGTCTCCCAGGACAAGGGCCCGCCGCCCGTCGCTGGTGACGAAAAAGTCGTACATGTCGCCGCCCACTTCCTTGGCGGGATCCAGAAAGGCCGAGGCCCGGAAACCGCACACTTCGGGAGCTCCGTCCGGGGGCGGGAGGATGCCCATCTGGATCTCGCGTGCGGCGGAAAGCTCGCCCTCCATACGTTCCTTGCTGGCGGTGGCCTCCATCAGATTGCGGATGTTGGTGGCAAGGGCCCCGCCCAGATGGGCATAGGCCCGGGCCAGCTGGCCCAGCTCGTCGCGACGTTCCAGCGGCAGCCCCTGGCTGAGGAGGGGCTCGAGCCGGTCAAGGGCATCGGGGGCGGCAAAATCCACTTCGGCCAGCTGACGGGTCTTGCGGGTCAGCAGTTTCAGGGGACGCAGCGTCCTGATGAGCATGAGCAGGGCCGCCAGAGCCACCAGCAGCATGATGGGCAGGCTCACGGCCAGCAGGCTGGCCAGCAGGCTGTCGGAAGGTTCCCGTATCTCGTCCAGGGGGGCCGTCAGGGCCACATACCAGCCAAAGGCCCGGATGCTGCCCAGCAGGCAGAGCATATCGCCCTGTGCCGACGGCAGGATGACCTTGGCCATGCCCGTCTGGCGGGCTTCTGCCCGGGCCGCGTCGAGGCCGTCAGGAAGAAGACCGTCACCACCGGAGACCAGGATATGCCCGTCACCGTCCAGCAGCGCCACGAGCCCGCCGGGATAAAGGGACATCTCCCTGAATTTTTCCCGCGTGTCCTCCAGCAGTTGCGTCTGGGCCTGGACAGCCATCTTTTCCAGATCGTCCAGGGGGATCATGGAGACCAGGATCTCCCGTGACGGCCTGTGGCCGTCCAAAGGCAGGAAATAGGTCAGCACGGGGCGATAGGTGCCGGAGGGGACCATGCGGCCTTCGTTGGTGGCCACGAGGCGGGGCAGGTCAAAAACGGCAAAATCACCATCCCGGGACAGCTGTTTGAGCAGGCGCTGCACGGGCCGCTGTTTGGCATCCCGCAGACTGGACGACAGGCCCAGAAGACTCGTCTGGCCGCTACGGAGTTTTTCCGTATCCAGGATCTCCATGCGGATACTGTCGACGTCATCCACCAGAGCGATACTGGCGGCGTCCATGGCGGACAGCAGGGGTTGCAGGACGAGGTGGGCCTGCCCGCTGCCCGCGGGACGCTGCGGGGCCAGGGCCCGCAGCAGTGCCTGGACGCGGGCGGAGGTGTCCCGCAGCTGCGCCTTGCGCAGGAGCACGGAGCGCACCTTGGCCGCCAGATGGTTGAGGGTGGCCGTATTGAGCCGTTCCTCTTCCACCAGCAGCAGGGTGGCGAAATTTTTTTCTTCCATCCCGATCATGGTCTCCCCGACCCGCTGCCAGGTCAGGTAGAGGACCAGCACGACGGTGAGGGCCACGGAACAGACCACCAGTAGGGCCAGCCGCAATCTCAGACTTGCGTTCATGCCTCCTCCCCGTCATGGCCGTGGGCCGTCTTGTCGAGGCGCAGCAGCTTTTTGCGCAGGCCTTCCCGGGTGATGCCGAGCAGTTCCGCCGCCCGGCTCTTGTTGCCCTGGCAGGCGTCGAGGGCCCGCTGTACCAGCAGGCGCTCCGCCTGTTCCAGATTGAATGTCGTCCGGATGTCCGGCAGCGGTTCCCGGGGGGCGGTGGCGCTTGTCTTTATGCAGCCGTGGCGCGCCAGGGCTGCCAGCAGTTTGGGAGAAAGATCCGACGGACGGATGACCGTATCCACGGTAAGGGCCGCTGCCCGTTCCATCTCGTTGCTCAGTTCGCGCACATTGCCGGGCCAGTCGTAGGCCAGCAGGCACTGCTGGGTGGCCGGGGCCAGGGTCAGGGCAGCGCGTTCCATATTGTGCGCATGCTGGGCCAGCAGATGCCGGGCCAGCAGCAGGATGTCGTCGCCCCGTTCGCGCAGGGGAGGGAGCGTCAGCTCGGCCACATTGAGGCGGTAGTACAGGTCTTCCCGGAAGCGCCCCCGGGCCACGGCCTGCCGCAGGTCCACATTGGTGGCCGCGATGACCTTGATGTCCACGGGCACGGGCCGGGCGCTGCCCACGCGCAGGACTTCCCGTTCCTCGAGCACGCGCAGCAGCTTGGCCTGATTGGGCAGGGACATGTCCGCCAGTTCGTCAAGGAAGAGCGTCCCGCCCGAAGCTTCTTCCACCAGGCCGCGGCGGGCGCTGACGCCGGTGGCCACGCCCTTTTCGATGCCGAACATCTCGCTTTCGAACAGGGAGTCGGGGATGGCCGTACAGTTGACGGCCACGAAGGGGGCATCACGCCTGGGGGAGTGGTAATGGATGGTCTTGGCGAAGATCTCCTTGCCCGTGCCGGAAGGCCCCAGGATCAGAGTGTTGATGGGCCGCCGGGCGATGGCCAGGGCCTGGGCCACCACCTGGCGCATGGCCGGGCAGCGACCGATGATGCGGCGGACGTTGTACTCCTTTTGCAGGGTCTCCACCACCTGCCGGTTCTCCTCGTGCAGGCGCAGACGGCTTTTTCCCAGCTCCTGCGAAAGCTGTTCCACCTTTTCCAGCAGTTCCGCCCGGTGGAATTCACGGGCTTCCACCTTGACGATCATCATGCCGAAGGCCTCGGCCAGACGTTCCAGCTCCGGCGAGGAGCTGCCTTCCCGGGTCAGGGCGAACAGGGCATCCTCGTCCGCGGGACGACCCCAGGCAAGGTCGTCGCACAGGCGTATCAGCAGGGCAAGGGTTCGGGCGTTCTTTTCGTGCATGGCTTATCCTTGGCGCAGGGATTGCACCCAGCGCAGCACTTCCGCCACGGGGCCGATGAGGTCCTGGGGGATATAGGCGTTTTCCGTGCCTTGCTCGTACAGGCTGCGTGCCAGCGGCACGTTGCGCATGATGGGGATGCCCTCTTCCCGGGCGGTCTCGATCATGCGCTGGGCCAGCACGCCCTGGCCCTTGGCCAGGATGACGGGCAGGGGGGTCCTGTCTTTTTCATAGTCCAGAGCCACGGCAAAATGGGTGGGGTTGGTCACAAGCACCTTCGCTTTCCTGACGAATTCCTGCGGGAAAAAGAAGCATTCCTGGCGGATTATGATGAATCCGTCAAAGCCTGGATAGACAAGCATTCCCAGTGGTCGGAAATCATCCGTAATTCCACGGTGAGTCCTGAATATGTTCGGGCTCGCATGGACTTTCGCTGGCAGCTGTACAAGGTATCCCCCCTGGAGCAGCATCCTGATGAAAAGGCAGTTCTGGAATCTGGTCTGGCTGAAGAAGTGGAAGGGCTTGGTAACACTCTTTTCGATGATCTGTCCCGGACTGCAAAGGATATCTGGAAGCGTGTTTATGAGGGAAGGACAGAAGTGACTCACAAGGCCCTGTCACCTTTGCGCACTCTCCAATCCAAACTGGTAGGCCTCAGCTTTGTGGAACCTCATGTGAGCCCTGTGGCTGATATCATCCAGTCCGCTCTGGATAGAATGCCCAAAAAAGGGAATATCACGGGAAGCGATTTGATCCTCCTGCAAGGTCTTGTCTGTCTTCTCAAGGACAGTCATGCGCTCATCCTTCATGCCCAGAAAGTCATCGAAGGAAATTCGACCGGTTCCGTTCTGGATGCGTTGCTCAAAAAGGATGAAAGCGTTCAGCCGGATGAGGACAATCCTTTCGGGACTGCTGAGTTGCCGGAAGTCATTTCTGCACCGGTACTTCCTGAGATTCCCAGCATGGGGTTGTGGTGATGCAGCTGCGAGAGAAAGATATCCTGGGCTGTTTGCCTCTTCTGGCTTCCGTACTTGGGAATACCTATGGTGTGCATGTGCGTATTGGTGGGTCTGATGCCTGTACGGATGGGAACATGATCCAGTTACCATCATTGCCTGTAGACTGTGGGGAAGAGCTGCTGCTTCTGGTCAGGGGCTTTATCGACCATGAATCCGCCCATATCCGGTATACGGATTTCAAGGCATTTAAGGAGGCTGCTCTGGATGCGGTGACGAAAAATCTGTTCAATGCCATCGAAGACTGGAGGGTGGAAAACAGACTGGCTGCGGTATTCCCGGGATGCAGGCATAATTTCCACGAGCTGATACGCCGGTTCTTCGTGGAAGATGCGACCAGAGAAAGAGCGGGGGAAATATCCCTCGCTCTTTCTGTTTTGAACTATGTGCTGCTGACAGTGCGTTCCTGGGATGTCCCTGAAGTGTCACAACCATTGGGAGAGGAAACAACCTCTCTGGATACTCACTTCCCCGGTATGCGACAGCCTCTGGATCTCATCCTTGCACAGATCAGGCAGGGATGCCCAGATACGTCCAGTGCCATCCATTATGCCCGCCAGTTGGCACATTGCCTCAAGTCCTGGAAATCCCCGTCACAGGAGGAACAACACCAGGAGAGTGGAACCCAGACGGAAAACACCTCCGCATCGGAAAAAGGCAGAGAAGCAAGCACACCCGAGGCTTCAGCTCATGGGACATCATCTGTGGGAAATTCATGCTCACCGGCAGGGGAAACAGGACAGGATATTCTTTCAGGTATCCCGTCAATCGTGGACACTTTGCCAGTAGACATGGGGAATTGGCTGGGGAAGCAACTGGAAGCACATGCAGCGGGAGAGTCTGGAAGAAAGGTCGAGATGGCTGTGGAAGGCTCTTGTGAGGTGCATCTGTTACCGGATCAGGACAGGGAAAAAGCTGTGCGCATGGCAACGGCTCTGAAAGCCAGAATGCTGGGGCTGCTCCAGGCACACACTCTGCGTCATGCTATTTCCGGCAGGCAGGGTAAACTGGAGACAGGAAAGCTGTACCGACTGAGTACGGGAAGTCCCAGGGTTTTCCAGAAAAGGGCCAGCGTACACAAACTTGATACCGCAGTGCATATCCTCCTGGACAGTAGTGGGAGTATGCACGGTGAATCCATCAAACTGGCAGTACAAGCCTGCTATGCTGTGGGTAAGGCATTGGAACATCTGTCCGGGATATCCCTTGGGATCACTTCCTTTCCAGCCTACAGAGATGGGAAGATCGGTGTGTTCCCCCTGGTCAGACATGGGCAGAAAATGACTGACAGGATGCAGATGCAGGCTCATGGAGGAACTCCTCTGGCGGAAGCCCTCTGGTGGGTCATGCGCCAGATGCTCATACTCAGGGAAACCAGAAAGGTCGTGCTGATCCTGACAGATGGTGTTCCTGATGACGTGACCCAATGTTTGCAGGCACTGGAAGCACTGAGGAAGACTGGTGTGGAGGTTTACGGCATAGGCATGAAATTCGACTGTATTTCAAGTCTGTTGCCAGATACCAGCAGCAAAGTCATCTCCAGATTCGAAGAACTTTCACCAGCCCTTTTCGAAGTGCTGCAACATGCTTTGCTCAGGGAGACGCGTTATGACTGAGGAAGTGAAAGCTATCTCCGCAACAGGATGGGTCCTCATCGCCATTGCTGTGCTGAGAGCTATCAAAGTCATCATGGACGAGTGCAAGGATAGTAGAACTCATTTCATAATTAATGGGCAATTTTTATAACTCTTCTCAACAAAATCATAGAAAAAGCAAGGTGGACAAGAGCCGTAAAACGTTCAACGCACCTTTCCCAACGAGTTATTGCCTTTTTAAATTTGTTAAGCCACGCAAAAAGGCGTTCAATTTTCCATCTTCTTTTGTAACGGCGCAAGAGCCGTCCGTCTTGCGTCGCCGGCTTTTTACGATTCTTGCGGTGCGGCGCGATGAGTTCAATTCCC
>CDZT01017988.1_pt1 | contig 12674 bp, 11 predicted proteins | sample 557531 | NCBI WGS metagenome assembly CDZT01 (sample SAMEA3182066, study PRJEB8094) | gut metagenome | biome: human; feature: gut; material: Stool; isolation source: human stools | place: Canada | collected 2013-03-05
GTCCTGTACGTCTTCCGCGCTCTTGATGTCGTAGTTGTTAAGGATTTGCTGAGCAATCTGCTCGCCTGGGGTAGTTGGTGGAGTTTTACACTTTGCCATTCTGTTACCGTCCTTATCTTTGTTTACCCCAGTATGGGGCATAAAGTAGATTCATGCAATACCGATTTACACAAACTATTTTACACTCCCCCAAAATCCCTAATTGATAAACTAATAATAAATAAGAATTTTCAAAAACAATTTCACGAGCAATACCCATCCCATTTCCAAATAACAATTCAAATGGTTCTTGATCAATGATATAGCTAAGCTTAGCAGCACTGTTAGCAACCCGCCCATTACCAGTTAAAAGTGTGTCTACACGAAGATATTCAAAAATAGAACCTAAATTAGCCAAAATTAAATAGGCAAAGCTTCCTAAAATAAGAACAATACAAAATATTTGTAGAGGTTTTATTTTTTCTCCTGAAAATAAAGATAAAAGAAACCGTAAGATAAAAAATACACCTACTAAAATAATCGCAGTTCTAGATTGTGATAATAATATACTGATGACACTACCCACAATAGCAATTAAAAAAAGTCTATTTTTTATTTTTCTGTATTGATTAAAACAAATAAAAAAGCAAAAAGAGCTAAAAACGCCAAAAACATTAGGATCATTTAAGAAAGAAAAAACGCGGTTAAAAATACTAAATGCAATGAAATCACTCTTATCTCGTAAATCCGTAAGAATAATTGAATTATGTACAGTTAAAAAACTATCAGGAATTACGAATTGAAGAACGGCCCCAATTGCAAATAATATTGACACAGTGGCCACTGTTTTAGCCAAACTTTCGCATTTTAACTTTCCTTCGCTCAATAATTTATTCAAAGTTCCAATAAGGAAAATATAAAATAAAAAAACTCGTGCTGCAGAAAAAACATCATATACTTCAGTATCAAAAAAATCAGATAAATAAAAGATTACCCCTGTAATTAATATTAGAGTAGCAAAAAAAATGTTCTTCTGAATACTTATTTTCCAGCCTCCCGTATCGTCATAAATAACTACACCTAAAAATAAAACTAATAATATAATAATTTCTACAATATTCCCTACCATCAAAGAGTGCTCTTTAATAATAGGAAGCAAAGGATAGATAATAATAAGGAAATAAACATTAAGTTTTGATATTGTATCCATATCTATTACTAACTCCCTAATTTTGAATAAAACGCCCAAAGGCGCCGTTCCATTTCTTTCCATGAATATGCTGTTTTATAAATACATTTCATCTTTATTGAAATTTTTGTCCACTGCTCTTTTTCACTAATTAATTCAAAAATACCTTTAGATAATGATTTTTCATTATAGTCGACCAAGACTCCAATATTCTGTTCTTCAACAATTTGAGACATTCCAGTATTTCTAACCATAATTAAAGGTTTCCCCAAAAATAGTGCCTCATAAAATTTATTGGGTGCTGCATAGTAATGATTTCCAATCGAAGGATCATAAAGTGCCGTCATTATATCCGCTTGGTTTTCTAATGCCAAAGTATCTGGATATGATAGTTTACCATAGAAGAAAATATTTGAAGAAACTTCTGCTAAATGTCGAATCTGTTCTTCAAGCTTTCCAAAACCACCAATATGTAATTCTAATTGCGGATGTTTTTTTACTATTTCTGCTAATTCTAAAATCATCCTATAGTCTTGTAAAATACCCACATAGACAATTCTTACTTTATCATTTGTACTTTTTATCTTAATGCTCCCCAATTTAATCTTATCAGGAGAATTATGAATAATTTCCAATTTTTTTGGATGACTTCCACAAATCTGATTTTTTCTTTGTTCTGTACAGATTATTGTCCCCGCGGCATTATTTATAATCCAATGTTCAAAAAAATTTACTATTCGTTCAACAAAATTTCTAGGATTTGTTCCTATATAATCAAATATATCGAAAATATAAGGAATGTTTAATAGCTTACAGGCAATAGCACTTGTAAAAGCAGTATCAAAATCACAAGCATGAACATAATCAAAATTTTTTCGATGAAATAAAAGCCATTTAAAAATACGATATTGAAAAAGCAAAAAAGGCCGTAAATTTTTAATACCTTCTCCATACGTAGCTTTAGCACCTAAACAAGTCCTTTTTACCTCAGTGTCAGCCAATACTTTCGTATCGTTATATATACCATTGCGTGTTCGATCCCATACTAATAATTGAACATCATAGCCGCCTTTAACTAAAGAGTTAGCTTCTTTTTCAACGCGGGAATCTGGTTCAACAGGATTCGAACGAATAATAACTATTCTTTTTTTCATATCCATTATCCATTTCTGAATGATATCTTAATCACTCTTCCCCATATGTCTCTATAATATTGCGTAAAAAGTCCACTCTATATGGAGCCACTTCGTTAAGCCCAGCAAATACACCATCATTTTTTGCTTTTCCAAAATATAGTCGAGCTTCTTCATAATACGGAGTTTGTAAACGTCTAACTAAAGTAACCCATTTTCTAAAATTAGAAGTCCGAGGTACTCGCAACTCTTTAAAATAAAATTCGCCAGGGTCAATTAGCCCAATTAAGCGCGATAATCCATCCGCCCCAAGAAATTCTGATAAGGGGAAATCAGAATACCCTTCTCTATAACATTTATTATTTCCTGTACGTGGAGAAAACTGAGCATGGTGTACGATAACAAAATCGCTCCATTTCCCCTCACTATTTTCATCTATAAATTGTACATATCCTTCATCAGGACTTTGAATAATTTCTCCACATGTATCACAAATCCATTGTTTCAACGGTTCTAAATGCATTATAGTCTCTCCTTCTCAAAATAACTAAATTGTAAAATAAATATTACCCATCAAATTTTGCACAGCTAACAAAGAAAATAATTTGATAACCCTTTGCTGGTTATGTCGACCAAATTTTACCCATAAATTCTTAGTTTTAAGTATTCGCTCCAACATCAAACACCACTGTTTTATCTCAATTGCTGATACTAAATAGCCTCCGCGCTGATGCTGAATCAAATCACGGTTGCCGCGAATATTACTGCAGATGACAGGCAAACCATTAGCCATGGCTTCCATCAGGGCAAGGGACAATCCTTCGCGCCGTGACGGGAAAAGAAAAAGGTCTGCCATTTTGTAAAAATCAGCGACGTCCTGACGGTAGCCAGCAAAAATAATTTGTCGGGCGATGCCCAGCTGCCTAGCTAACTGCTGATTTCTCTGCATCAAGGGGCCACTGCCGCAAATGACGTAATAAACATTGGGCAGATGAAGTTTTGCTAAGGCTTTGATGCAAACGGCATGGTTCTTGTTTTTATTAACTTCCCCTACAGACAACAGGACCGTGGCGGTAAGGGGGATGCCCAACTGTTTCCGAAGTCTTTGCTGTGCATAAATAGCATTCAGTTTACCCCCCCCCCCTATAAATTTTCCGCATAGCTGGCAAAATCTGTGTCAAATCAAACTGCTTGATTCTTTCCAGCGCATTGGCGGCAAGGCTGTCCCGCAACACTGGATCAGCCTTCATTTTTTGAATGGCTTCGGCTGTCGCTTCCGGTGTATTGTCTGCCAAAAAGCCGGTAACGCCGTTTTCAATGAGGTCTGTATTGCCCCGGATGCTGGTGCAGACTGCCGGGAGGCCGCAGGCCATGGCTTCCATGAGTGCTACAGGCAGGCCTTCCTGCAGGGACATGAACATGAAGACATCGCTGGCACTGCAGATATCCGGGATGTCGCGCCGATAGCCTAGGAAATGGACATGCTCCGCGATATCCAGACTTTTGGCAAGTTCCTTCAATTCGTCCATTTTAGCGCCTTGGCCGCAGATGAGATATTGAATATTTCCTAACTTTCCCTGTTCCTGCAAACGGCCTAAGGCCCTCAAGACAACTTGATGATTCTTGCGTGGGATGAGTTCACCTACTGAAAGCAGGACGAAATCATCGGCTGCCAGCCCCAGTTCTTGGCGTTTAACGGCTTTATCCGTAACGTCTACATGGAATTTCTTCAAATCGACGCCGACACCGGGTACGTAGACCACTTTCCCAGCTTTAAAGTGCTGTGCCCGCTGGTAGTCTTCCTGGTTAATCGTAATCAGGACATCTGTATCATGCGCCAGCCAGCGTTCGACCGGATAGAAGATAAGCCAGTTAAGGAGCGGTGCCCCTTTGTAAAAGTGAAAACCATGAGCCGTGTAAATGACTTTAGTCCCTTTTTTTCGTGCCTCACGAGCCGCCAGACGGGCCAAAGCCGCACCGACAGGTGTATGGCAGTGGATGATGTCATAATGGCCTGTATCAATGATTTGCTTCAATTTTTTATAGGCCGTAAGATTGCCAGCTTTGAAAGGATTCCGCTCAAAGGGGATATCGTAATAGTCGTCGCAAAAAGGAATCTGGCAGTCTGCCGAATCATCATAGTCATTGCGGGCCGCAACAGCTGTCTGCCAGCCATGTTCCTGAAACATCTTCAGAAAAGGCAGATGGAATTCCATGATATGCTTTTTTACGACGGTAGCAACAAAAAGAACTTTGGGCATGGCGTTTCTTTCCTCATCTTTCAAATTTATTTACATCTAATTCTTGTACGGTGCCGCAGTTCGCAGTCGGCCGTTCGCAGTCCGGGGCGGCGGCTTATCGCCTGTTGGCGATGTCGCGCGCGGGATTTTTTCGATTGTTCCCGGATTGAGATACACAGCGTTCGCGCGGGCTCGCCACGTGCGAGCCCCTACATCCGCATGGCATTTATGGGGCTATGCACAGAATTCACGCGGGTCGCCCGCCTCTGCTGTCCGTTCTGGCAACCAGCCTGCGCCTTCCGTTGGTCGGCACCTGCTGGGCCAGAAAGGCACACGGCGACCCCTACGACACGAGCCTACGGCTGTGAATTATTTAATATCGCCTGTATGCGATTTCCGTAGGGGCTACCGCTGGGGGAGCCCGCCCGTGAATTCTGTGAATGGCCGGAATTTATGACGGACGGTGCATGTTCGTAATACAATCCTGAGTCTAAAGGCGCGCAGCGCCATCTGAGTCCGAGCAGTTATGCACGGAAGAGCAACCCCACCACCACTTTGTGGTCCCCCTCCCCTATTAGGGGAGGCTTTCTGCCTTCTGCTCTTTTCTCTGCACTTTTCTGCTCTTTTCTTCTCCCCTACGGGTCTACCGCTCAAACTTGCTCAGGTCCAAATCCTTGCCGCTGACGTCTTTGCCTTCGGTGGCGCTCTTGGTGACTAGGATTTTGATGGTCTGGATCATGATGATGAAGTCTTCTAAGATGCTATAGTTTTCGATATACATCAAGTCGTAGACGAGTTTATCGTACGGCGTAGTGTTGTACTTTGCGAAGACCTGTGCCAGACCGGTGATGCCCGGTTTGACGTTATGGCGATAGGCGTATTCGGGGTTCTCTTGTTTGAATTGTTCGACGAAGAAGGGCCGTTCTGGGCGGGGCCCGACGAGGCTCATATCGCCGTTGAGGACGTTGAGGATCTGCGGCAGTTCGTCCAGGCGGGTGGCGCGGATGAATTTGCCGACTTTGGTAATGCGCGGGTCGTCCTCCGTCGCCAGCTGGGGACCGGAATATTTTTCCGCATCGACGCGCATGGAACGGAATTTGTAGACTTTATATTCCTTGCCGAAGCGTCCGACACGGACCTGACTATAGAGGACGGGACCACCGTCGCCGAGTTTGATGGCCAGAGCAACAGGAATAGCGAAGGGCAAGGCACAGATGGCGGCCATACCGGCCACGATGATGTCGACGGCACGCTTGACGGCCCGCTGTTCGACGCTGAGACGCAGGCTCTTGGGCCGGAAGACCGGGATGTCGTCGATTTTCTGCAGCATGGCACCGTTGCAGAAGATTTCGTAAGAGCCGGGAATGATGTAGGGCTGGATTTCTTTATCCGTACAATAGTTGACGATATCCGCCTTAGTCGTGATAGGGATATCCGAGCAGATGATGAGTGTGTCGATGTCGCAGGCTTCCAGTTCCTGACGCCAATCCTTCTGCGGGTCCATGATGACGTGCTGGAGCTTCAGCTTGAGCTGAGGCTGGGCACTCATGCGGTAATGGACATGACGACATTCGTCTTCGTTGCCCATAATCATGACGCGTCGGACGGGATGAAGGCTCTGTTCCCAACGCTGGACGGCCCGCTTCCAAAAACCGAGCAGGACGAATTGTACGGCCGTACTGGAAATAATCAATACCCGGGAATAAGCGAATTCATGAATGACAAAGCTCAAGGCCATGACCAGGATGAGGACCAGGAAGAGACTGACAGCCAGACTGATCAGGACTTCGCTGAAGCGCTTGTGTTCAATCGTATAAAGACCGTTGATACTGAACATCATGACCGTGAAGATAACGGCAATCGGCAGCATCCCCGAGTATAAAGCCTGATGTACTTCCCACGCACTCGGCGGGATAATCAGATAGGTCAGGAGTATGTAAGTTAGGGTGATGATAGTCACGTCACCGAGTAAACCGAAAAGTTTACGTGACGTAGGATAGACACGGGTCTTCATGACCTTTTTTCATTCCTTTCGTTGAGTTTGGGGCCGGTGGCCCCGTCGTTCGTCGTTAAGCCTCCCCTCATAGGGGAGGTGGCCAAAAGGCCGGAGAGGTTGGTTTGCCGGTCGCAGACCGCAGGCCGCCGGTCGTGAAACCATGCCACATTGACCAGTTGGATATATAGCTGACTGGTCGCTGTAAGAACCTCTCAGTCAGCTTCGCTGACAGCTCCAGCACGGCTCTCCGTTTTGGCAACCGTCCTGCACTTCCCTCCGGTCAGTCCCTGACGGGCCAAAAAGGGCCTATCCGGGGAGCCATACTACTAACGGCGTTTTCGTTTTTTATTATGATTTTCGTCGTAATAGTAGTAGTAATAGTAGCCGCTCTTGTGGTGCTGTGGGACTTTATTTAAGATGACGCCGAGGATGTTGGCGTGGACTTTTTCTAAGAGTTCTTTGGCTTGTTTGCCTTCGTCCGGGCTGATATCGCCGCTGCCCAGGACGAGGATGGTACCGTCGGTCTGGCTGCTCATGAGTACGGCATCAGTGACGGCCAGGACGGGCGGCATGTCGAGGAAGACGTAATCATACATTTCCGCTGCTTCCTGCAAGAGGCCCTTCATCTTCTTCGAGCCCAGGAGTTCAGCCGGGTTCGGCGGGATGGGACCGCTGGTGACGATGTCGAGGTTGGGAAAGACGTCGGCCTGGATGACTTCTTTCAGGGGCAAGTCTTCGGCAAAGCAGTTGCTCAGGCCCCGGTTGAGCAGGCTGAAACGGCGATGGATGACGGGCTTGTGCATGTCGCAGTCGATGAGCAGGATTTTTTTATCGTCCTGCCCGATGGTAATGGCCAAGTTGGCGACGGTCGTCGACTTCCCTTCGTTTGGGATGGCCGACGTAAAGACGATGGTCTTCAAGGTCTTGCCGGCACCAGAAAACTGTAAGTTCGTCCGGATGGCCCGATAGGCTTCGGCTACCGGCGACCGGCTGTCATAATGGGTGATGAAATCTATTTCCGCCATAATTTCCTCCTAAGTTTCGACCACAGGCCATGGCTGCTGTCCGGTTCCTTCTGCAAGGTATTGGTATCGGGAATCATGCCCAGGACAGGCAGGCCCAATTCTTTTTCCACGTCTTCGGCCGTCCGTATCTTGCGATACATGAGGGATTGGACGATGACCGTCCCCATGCCGACGATCAGACCGAGGAGGGTCATGATCGCCATGATCAGGACTTTGCGCGGCTTGATTGGTTTTTCCGGCAATGTCCCCCAGTCGACGACCTGTACTTCGTTCGGCACCATGACTTCGGCGACCTTGGCTTCTTCCAGGCGTTTAGCCAACATGACATAGATTTCGTTGTTGACGTCGGCATCGCGCTTGACGCGGACGAAGCCCTGTTCCTTTTCCGGTAGGGAGGCGATGATGGCGTCATTTTCCGAATCCATCTGGTCCAGGGCCGTCTTTTTGCTCTGGGCTACGGCGATGGCCGCTTCGTTCTTGAATTTATCGGCCAATAAGCCCTGCTGGACAGTACTGCTGGACGGCGCCTGCTGGGCGACAATCTTGCTGATTTCCTGATTCAGAGAATCCCGGGTGGAGTTGATCTGGTTGTTGATTTCCTGCATCTTCGGATGTTCATCCGTATATTTGCCGACGTAACTGGCTTTGGTCGCTTCCAGCTGAGCCAGCTGGGTCTTATACTGCTGGATAGCCGGGCTGTCGGCGATGGAGACGCCAGCCGAGCTGAGCTGTTCATTGACGCTGCTCAGGCCGGCCTGGGCCGTTTCCAGGTTGAGCTGGTTTTCGGCTTTCGCCTTGTCGACAATGTTCAGCTTATCCGTAAGCTGCTTCATCTGGTCGTCGGTAGAGTACATCTTGTTGGCGGCCTGATACTGCTGCAGCTTATCTTCGGCCTGACTCAATTCGTCTTTGGACGCGGCCAGCCTCTTTTCCAGGAACTCGCGGGTCCGCTTCTGTTCGTCATGGCTCAGTTCGGTCAGGCGGTTCATAAAGCCCTTGATGATGAGGTTATTGGCTTTCTGGGCCTGTTCCGGCGACTTGCCGGTGACGTCGACTTCCAGAATTTCTGTATCTTTATACGGTTTGGTAATGATATGACTCTTGACATAGCCGTCATAGTCGGGCAATTTCCCGTTTTCATCGCGTTCTTCTGTCTGGGCGATGACCGGCAGGACGACGTTGCGGCTCTTGAGGATTTCTGCGTCGGTCATCATGCGCTGCTTGTCATCCATGGCATTGCCGCCGGATACTTTGGACAAAATCGAATCGCCCAGGCCCTTATCCTGCTTGATGCGCAGCAGCGACGTCGACTGGTACACCGGCGGCGCGACGAGCAGATAGGCCCCGCCGGCAATCATGAAGGCCGCCGTAATAGCCGCGATTTTCTTCTTGTTGGCCATGACAACTTGAAAGAGGTCTTTCAAATCAATGGTTATTTCTTCCACCCTGTTCAACTCCTGTATGGTAAATACTAATTGTTATCTAAGTTGTCTTTCGCTTCGGTAATCATGTAAATACTGCTGAAGATCGGCGCAATATCGCGGGCAAAGTCGATGCGATGATTCTTGGTCAGATAAAGGATGTCCCCTTCGCGGAGGGTGATATTCTGCGACATATCGCCGGTTTTGAGCATATTATTGAGGTTAATGGGAATGAGCGACTTCGGCTGGTCCTGATGGATGAGGAAAATTTTCTTCTTCGCCGTATCCCGCGTAAAGCCCTGGGCGGCACCGATGGCGTCGATGACGGTATGGCCCTTTTCCAGTTCCACGGCACCGGGCTTCTTGACTTCGCCAAAGACGTAGACCCGGACGCGGCCTAACTTGGAAATATTGACGGATACATCGGGATCGACGATATACCGGGCCAGGCCCTGCTGCAGGACGTCCGTGAACTGGGAGACCGTCATGCCTTCGGCGTGGATTTCCCCGACTAAGGGAAAGGATACGTTGCCGTCCGGCCGGACGACGAAGGGCGACTGATTCGTCGATGAATTGCCTAAATCCTGTTGTTGCGTGACGACGATGTTAAGCTCATCGCCAGGCCGCATATAATACTCTTCGGCACAGGCCGTCCCGGTCCACAAAGCGGTCACGGCGGCCAGTGCCAGTATACTTTTCTTTAACATCTGTATTCACATCCTATATTCAACCAAAGAGACGATGGAAAAAGCCTTTTTTCTCCTTTTGCCAGTGCGACGGCAAGTCGGGATAAAAGACGCGGTTCTTTAAAATACATTCGGCATTGCGCGTCGCCGTGTTCCAAAGATTGACGTGCTGCTTATCCTTGGCAGCCAGGCGGTCCAGTTCTTCGTGGGCTTCGCGTATATCCGTCGTGCGAGATTCCACGCGATGCCCGTCGCTGCCGAGGAAGTGGATCATGCCATTGCGGTAGAGGTCGCGGACGCGCTGCTGCAGTTTCGAGCCGAAATAGCCCGTGAAACTGCCTGTATTGCATTGAGCCAGGACGCCCTTATTCATCCATGCCAGAAGTGTTTCCGGGCGCTCCATGAGGCGCTCATAGCGTTCTACGTGGGCCAGAAGTGGCAGGAACCCGCGCATTTGCAGCTCATAAATCATCTTTTCGACGATATCCGGCTGGGACTGGTCGGTCAGTTCCAACATGACATAGCGGCTGCCAGCCAGACAATAATCGTCGTGATTTTCCTTCATAAAGCGCAGCGTATCGCCGTTGAGTTCCACTTCCGCGCCCGTATAGATACGAATAGGAATCTGAGCCTTATCCGCTTCTTCCTGAAGGGCTGCTACCTTGTCGAGAATCGTCTGCCAGGCCGGTATATGGCCCTGACGATTGACATGAGGCGTCGCAATAATATCGGTGACCCCGGAATCGACGGACATGCGCAGCATCTGCAGCGACATGTCCAGCGATTCAGAGCCATCATCAATGTCGTATAAAATATGTGAGTGAATGTCTATCATGATAGTTCTCCGTCTGGGGGCCGGGGCCCCTGTCGTTCATCGTAGATCGTTCGTCGTTATGCCTCCCTTTATAGGGGAGGTGGCCTGAAAGGCCGGAGAGGTTGGTTGGTCGTGGGCGCCGGCCTGCGAAACCTCTCAGTCAGCTTCGCTGACAACTCTAGCACGGCTCTCCGTTTTGGCAACCGTCATGCACTTCCCTCCGGTCAGTCCATGACGGGCCAAAAAGGGCCTATCAAGAGAGCCGTATTCTAATACCTCCACTGGATGGTGGCGGTGGCGAATTTGTCGTGGTCTGTATGAATGGTGAAGTCGGCGTTTTCTACGTTGGCGTAGCCGATGATGCCGCTTAAGTAGACGTCCTGGGCAAGCTTGGTCTGACCGGTGAGTCCGAATTCATTGACTGTGGGATGGATGCGCATGCCCCGTTCCATTTCGGTCCGCTGGGCATAGAGGCCGATGGATGTTTCGTTGGGCAAATAATGGCGGATGGCACCGTAGTATTTGCGGGCATCGCGGCCCATGGCATCGCCCATGATGGCGTCGTGATAGGTCCAGCCGTTATTGAAGCGCTGGTGACCGTACCAGGCATCGCTGGTATCGGCCATTTCCAAGGTCATGTCCCAGGACCCGTCATGAGTCAGTTTCGGCAGGTAGATACCGGCCCGGTATGCGACTTTGGACGGCATATAATGCGACTGGTCTTCGCCGTAGAGTTCGCCATAGAAGGTGACGCCAGGCAGGCTCAGGCGGAAGTCGCCGCCGGCAATGTCATCCCAGCGGTCCTTATCGGCATCGTCATTGCGGCCATAGAGCCAATGGCCCCAGTCGGAGCTATCCAGACCATTGCCGTCACCGCCGAGCATGGACAGGCGGGACAGGCCGAAGGTGAAGTATGATGTCGGCGAAAAGTCAGCGCGGATGCCGATGAGGCCGGCATCGTCGTAATCCGTCATACCCCGGGCAGCCGCACGATCACGCCGGTCGCCTTCAAGGAAACCGTAGAAAAGGTGGACGTCTGCCTGACCGAGGAAACGGAAGAAGCCGCCTACTTTCTGCGGTTCAATGAAGTGCGCCTGGATGGTCGTCAAGGGACGCATGTTGTTCCCTAAGGCCAGATTTCCCGTTTCCCCCTGTCCCCAGGACATGGCTTCTTTGCCGGCTTCAAAGGCCCAGATGCCGGCGCGGGTCTTGATATAGCCTTCTTCCAGGCTGGCGCTGAAATCGTTGTCCTTGTCATAGCTGAAGCGCGGCCGCAGGGCGATAGCCGTTTCATGACCGATGTTCCCGAAAATTTCGGCTTCCAAGATGCCATTGCCGTCGCGGCCATATTTATAGCCATTGCGATTGGCGCCAAAGGTCTGCCAGCCTGCATTGACAGCGCGGCTATAGGAATGGCGCGATGTATCTGAGAGCTGAGCCGCTGCCGTCAGCGAGACCGAGCGGAGTTTCAACGGATCGTATGTCTTTTCCCCACGCAGGGTAGCCACTTCCGGGGCTACGTACTGGGCCAGGGCATCGACCTGGTCCGCCAGGTATTTCGGCATCGGTTTGGTCTGTGCCTTATCCTGAGCCTGGACGACCCATTGAGCCATCTGCATGCGGCTGTACGGTTTGGCCCCATTGGGCATAGTATCGAGATAGCCCATGGCACTCAATTTTTCAATATAGCCATAATACGGGCTGTCTACGGAAACGTTGGCCGTCGTCGCCGGTGCTGCCAATACGCTGGCCGTCATACCGAAACTCAGCAGGACAGCACTCATCAAGGTCGTCTTCATCGTTTTCATCGTCATCAAACTCCACTTCATCATAAAATAAAAAGCATAATTAATATGCATTATTACTATTTCATACATAAAGTTTTAAAAATGACTACGTTCTATTTATCACCTATTAATACTTTATAAGTGTAAACCAAATGCCAAAAGATAAGGTAAAATATATTTCGCAAATTCAATTTCATAAAAAATAGACATAGTCTATTGCCGCTAGTACAATTAAGTTACCACACAAAATTCGTAAGGAGGCAATAGACCATGTCTGGTAATATTATACAACTTAATGAGGATCTTATAAAGAATAATTTAAAGGATCTTGTACGCAACAGTGTAGAGGAAACACTGAACGCCCTGCTCGACCACGAGGCGGATGAACTCGTCCGCGCTGGCAA
>CDZT01018550.1_pt1 | contig 12633 bp, 9 predicted proteins | sample 557531 | NCBI WGS metagenome assembly CDZT01 (sample SAMEA3182066, study PRJEB8094) | gut metagenome | biome: human; feature: gut; material: Stool; isolation source: human stools | place: Canada | collected 2013-03-05
AACTCGCCGTCGTCGCCCTCGATGCGCAGGCGGAAGGTCACGTTGGCGTTGACCACGGCCTGGCGGCGCATGGTCTCGCGATACCAATCGTGGGGGATGCTGATGGAGGTAAAGACTTCGAGATCGGGGCGCCACTTGATGGTGGTGCCGGTGCGGTTCTCGTCGCTGGGCTCAATCTCGAGTGCCTTCTTCTTGGCGCCGACAACCTTGCCCTTCTTAAAGTGCAGGGAGTACTTGTTGCCGTCGCGCCAAACCGTGACGTCCATGTACTCGGAGGCGTACTGGGTCGCGCACGAGCCTAGGCCGTTGGTACCGAGCGAGAAGTCGTAGTCGCCGCCCTGGTTGTTGTTGTATTTGCCGCCGGCGTAGAGCTCGCAGAAGACGAGCTCCCAGTTAAAGCGCTTCTCGGAAGGGTTCCAGTCGAGCGGGCAGCCACGGCCATTGTCCTCTACCTGGATAGAGCCATCGCGAAAGGCAGTGAGGGTGATCAGGTTGCCGTAGCCCTGGCGTGCCTCGTCAACGGCGTTGGACAGAATCTCGAAGGCGGCATGCGCGCAGCCATCGAGTCCGTCCGAGCCAAAGATGACGGCGGGGCGCAGGCGTACGCGCTCCTCGTCCTTGAGCTGGCGGATACTGTCGTTACCATAGTTTGCGGTGTTTTTTGCCATACTCGCTCTCTCGGTGCTCCTTTGCTGCGTTTAAGTCATATAGATAGTCAAGGTAGCATAGCCCAGCCCATAGGAGATTCCAACTAACACGAAATACATCGAACAACCGTTCGGAGTTCGATGGAGGTTCGTTTACTCGGACAAAACCGAGTCGGCTCTGTCCGAGTAAGTTTGAAGGCGGCCGGATGCGTCTTGCTGCGTTTGCGGTTGGATACGTTGTCGAAACGTGCCGTATGGATTGTTGGATCGAATCGAACATTGGGACAGGCGTCTCGTTTTATGGGCCGGGGGCGTGCATGTGCGCGTCCTTTTGGTCCATAAGGAACGCTGGCGGGTCGTTATATGAGCCAGGGGTCACTTCGCCCGCGCCGTGTTTCGTCATACGCTCATGGTGGAAGCCGATGCCGCGGGGATGGCGAAGGCCTCGGGCAACGGATGAGCTGCAAGCCGAAAGGAGCGGTGAGAACGATGAGGCCCATGACAAAGAAACTGCTGTTAGGAATTCCCACTGTGACGCTTTCGGCCGTGCTGGCGTGTACGGTGGCAGGCTGCGGCGGTAGCGCTCCTAGCGGCTCGGTCGGCAGCTCGGGTGGTAGCGCGCCTGTGCAGGAGAAGGCCGGGAAGCCCAAGGCCTATGAGTCGCAGACGGTCGAGGTGGCAGGCATTACCTATGAGTCGGTGGCTCACGGTACGTTCTATCGCGGTGATGCCAAGAAGCAGGACGGCTTTTACCTGCACATCAAGATTACCAACAACAACACAAAGAACAGAACGTTCAGTTTCTTTAACGTGCATGCCGCCCAGGGCGATCTTGAGGCGGGTGACCCGTTGTTTACTTCCGGCAAGGCGGCCGTGCTCGACTACGTTGCAAGCGAGGCTCCCGATGAGCTTCACGAGGACATCGATCTTTCCAAGAGGCCAGATATCGGTCCGGGCGAGACCGTTGAGTACGTGTATTTCTGGGCGCCCAAGACGGCGTACTACGGGCCCATCACCGTCGAGTTCGTAGACGCTAACGCCCCCGCCAAGAATCGTGAGGCCATGCACTTTGACACCACGAGATGCGAGACCAAGGAGTTCAAGGCTGCCGGCGGTGCGGCCGATTCTGGTGACGCGGCCAATATGACCGGCATCGATTGCGCATCGTACGGTATCGAGGCCGCCGATGGGTGCACGCTGGATTCGTCCAACGAAGAGCACGAAAAGGCAAACTTCTTCCACGACGAGACTGGAGGACGCCTGAACATCAGCATCTTCCCGCGCTCGCCGGAGGAAGAGGTTGCAAGCCTAGAGCAGGTCTACGCAGGCAAGGAGACAACAACCGACCAGGTCGAGTACAACGGTATAACGTGGCTGCGCTTTACTGGTCCCGACAACGGCCATACGCTGTTTGCGACGTCTCCCGCGACGGGCGAGACCGTCCGCGTGTCGATTGGCTGGAAGATCGATTGGGACGCCGCCGTGCCCATGATGGAGGCGCTAGAGCTCAAGTAGCGCTGTGATTCCCATGTCAGGCGACTCAGGGCTGGCTCCGAGTTATCGGGGCCAGCCCTTTTTGGTGCTCGATGAGCAGGGCCAGTGCCTCGCGCGGTTTCGGGTACAGCGGGGCATCGTGCGCGCAATGACGAACATGATTTCCATAATGACAGATATAGTTGACATCTTCTGATGAATGCAATATATATCTGTCATGTTGCAACGGATACCTGTCCACATTTACGAAAGGAGCTCCATGCCGGGTAAGAGAAACCTCCGCATGAAGGCGGCGCGTGCGGCGGCTGGCCTTTCGCAAGCCGACTTAGCCCAAGCCGTGGGCGTTACGCGCCAGACTATCGGCCTGATCGAGGCGGGCGGTTATAACCCCACGCTCAATTTATGTGTAGCGATCTGCAAAGCGCTGCACGTGACGTTGAACGACTTGTTTTGGGAAGACGGGGTCGACGTCGACCCTAACGCTCTTTAGGAGTTCACTATGAAATTTGAAGATCTGAAAATCGTGCAAAAGTGGCGTGAATATGCCGGCCCAAAAGACGAGCGCCTGGAAGCCGAGAACGCGAAGATCTACAAGATTGGCTTTTATCTGCTTTCGTGGGGCATGTTGATGATTCTTTTCTACGAAATTTTGGTTCGTCAGGTTGCGTGGGTTCACAGCGATGCCAGCGAAATACCGCATCTCTTTGCAACGCCGTTTGAGGCCGCCATGTACGCATGGCTTGTTATCGTGATGTTTATTTGCACTGTGCTGCAAACGCGAAAGGGCTATGTCGATACCAACCGTTTTGGGCAAACCGAGCATCTTCCTGTCGGATACTTCCTGCTCGTCTGTTGTATTAGCGGGGTGACGAGCACGCTTGTCATTGCGGCGATGCGCTGCATCGCGGAGGTGCAGATCGTGCCGTTCGAAGATGTCTTTTGGGCAGCGAACTTGGCGACGGGCGCGGCTTGCGGGGTAACGATTTTCATAGCCACATTCGCCGCTCTGTGTGCATCGTTCTTCACGGCGAAAAGACGCCGTGCCAAGATCGAGGCAGAACTCGACTCCTCAGACGACATTTAATGCGTAATGGGCTGGCTCTGGGTATCCAGAACCAGCCCATTTTGATGTTCGATGAGCCGAGTCGGCGTTTCACACAAAAGTAACTAGGAGCTAGCGAGGCCTATCCGAATTGACCTCATTGGCGGTGTCTTTTTCGAGCGCCGTGCGGCGGGCGCTGTAGGCGACAAGGCCGGCACCAGCTGCGGCGAGTGCTGCTGCGGCTGCGGTTAGGGGGACGTTGCTGTCGCCCGCGCCGGCGAGCGCACCCACTTTTCCGGAGCGCTTGTTATTGCCGTGGTCCTTGCCGCTGCCGGAGCTGCTTCCGCCGGAGCCGCCGCCCTCGTCAGTACCACCTCCACTCGAGCCACCATCGCCGTCTGCTGTCATCGGGGCGTCGTGAAGTCCTGTCGTATCCGCGCTGTCGCATACGCCGACCTGAACTTCTGAGCGTTCGCATGCCGCATCGGGCACATGAAGCTCGTGCAGTACGGCACCCAGCGTCGAGTTTGCGCCCGGTCGAATTTCCTCGAGCGTTACGGGATCGAGCGCCACCAGATTACGTGCCTTCGCATACAGCGTTACGCGTTTGCCCACTTCGTCGCCCCAGCTCTCCGGGATGGCAAAGCTCATGCGGAACTGTGCCGTGCAACCCGGTGCCAGCACGGCGTTGCCGTTGTCGGCTACCAGCGGGTGCGTTGCAAAACGTGTGCCCAGCGTCTCGAGCGCGTACTTCACGTGTGCCATGTCGTTGGCCGAAGCGTCCTCGGCAAGCTCTGGGTCGTAGATCGAAGCCATGCGTGCGTTCACTCCGAATCCGATGGATGCGCTGGAGAACGGCTGGCTGGAGCCCTCTCGGTACAGATCGATCGTGCCGGCGGTCAGCAGGGTGTTGTCGTCGTTTCGCACCGTGACCATGAAGGATTCGCCTGCTGCTCCGGGCACCACCGCGCCCGAGGTGGCGACCGCACCCGTCGAAGTGGCACAAGCTACCAGGGGCACTTCGATGCCGTGCAGCTCTGCCTCGCTTTTCTCCGCGCTCACAATGTGCGTGGCGAGCGCGGAGAGCATACTTCCCGACGTCAAAAATGTCGTTATCTGATCGACGGGATGGTCCAGCTCGCACATCACGAACGGCTCCGTAAGCAGATCGCCTGCCAAGGTGCTGGCGAAGATGCGGAAGTGCTTGCCCATCACTGCTACCGGGTTGCCTTCTTCGTCGTAGGTTTGTCCCACCTTGCCATCGGTGTTCTCTACATAGAGCACGCACCTGCCGTTGTTGCTTACGTTAAACGATGCCGGGCCGCAGCCTGCGGCGCCCACGGGCTGCGTTGCAAATGCCGATGCGCCTCGCGTCCAAGTAATATGCTGCAGTTGCTCGTTGACGGTTGCCAAAAAGCCCGAATGTTGTGGCCACGGCACCGCACGGGGTACCGTGGCGTCTGGTGACATAACGCCCCAGCCCGCAATGGACTGGCCGATCACGGCGTACGATGCACAGCCACAACCACCTGCAGTCTCGTATGCAACGGGCACCACCATTTTGCCGTTGATATTCTCGGGCTCGCCCAGCTCGATACTCGACGGTACCTGCGGAAAGCGAAGAACTTGGCGGAACGTCAGGCTATCGCCCAAATCATCCGACCATAGGGTAAAGCACTCCAGCGCAACCTCAGCCTCACTGCCGAGCGCCTTTTCTGCGGTGGCTCCGCGGCGGTGGAGGTAGGCACCCGACAGGCGTCCGTCGACTAGCGTCTTGCCTACCGTGATGCGTGGGCACTGCAGGCAATGGTAGCCATCCTCCTGAAGGCGGCCGCGCGAGATGCTGCGCCACGACGTGTGCGATATCACGCGAACTCCGTCGTTGCTTATGCGCAGGCGCACAACGGACAGTATGCCGGATGTGCTCGCCGTATCGAAAAGGGTGTTGTCGCCGGCGGGGCGCTCGCCCGAGACCAGCAGCACGTAGGCGTCCTGGTTTCTCCTCCCGTCTGTATATTCCACCACGTCGAAGTCGTAATCGAATATGCCGTCGCGCTCCACGTCGCCCTCGCCAAACCCAAGGGGGAAGTCCACGGGCGTGGGAGCGGACCACGTGCCGTTTGCCTTTGTGTGCACTACCAGGCGCGAGCGGCCATTGTCGCCGTAGCGCACCGAGGCGATACGGAACAGGCATTCTACGCCGGCAATCATTGCCAGCTTCATGTGAGCTTCGCTGAGCACGCCAGCAAACAGCACGTTGTCGCTCGAGGGTTTTATGCCGCCACGCTCGTCCTCCGACACGCCGGCAGAATTGGCGTTCGGGTCAGCAACGGCGTTCGTTGCCTGACCGATGTAGGTGTACTCATACATCGGCGCGGCGTTTTTGTCGTCCTCTACCAGTGCATGGACGAAATGCTCGATCTGTCCCGTGTCGTCGCTTTCTGCATCCGCCTCGAGCTCAATGCGCGTAACCGCTTGATCCCAATCGCGCACGACAGACGCGGCATTTACGGCAGTGGCCTTAACCTCGGCGCGTGCGAGCAGCTCGGCGTTGGTGACGATGGTGGCCGATGCGATAAATTGCGGCACGCCGCCCGCCACGATGTTGTCGGGCGTGCCGAAGCGGGCATCCAGCGTGTAAGGCGTATCTCCACCCAATGCAAGCTCAGAGCGCTGGAGCACATACTGGTCGCCGTTGTTCACCGACATATTCCACGAATCGGCGAGTGTAGGCCACGATCCCGACCAAGCCTTGGTGGTCCACTTGAACATTACGAACTGGAGTATCACGTCGGCATCGACGTCTGCGCCCACGCGCAGCCGCGGAAGCTGGTGGCCGTCCGCTTTCTCGTACCCAATGAACAGTGTGAGGGATGCGGCGCCACGCACAGCGGACGAAGCGACGCCTGCAACGCCGGCTCCAAAGGTGACGGCAAGTCCGATTTGGACGGTGAACGAGCCCGACGTGTTGGAATAGTCGAGCGAAATGTTCTTGAAAAACGCCGCGCCGCTACCGTGCGTGTGGGCGCCCACGGCGAGCGCCAGTTTTGCCAGCACCCAGGGGTTGACGTTTAGGAAAAACGGCACCGGTCCTAGGGTAAACTGCTCGGTCCAATTGAGGTCGGTTCTTACCTGGAAGAGGGCCTTAATATTGCCGAATGCGGGGTCGTTGTTGTTGCCCCAGGTTTTGCCCACCCAGTCGTAGGCGAGCGATCCGTACAGCTGCGTGGCGATATCCATCGTGAACAGCAGCGTGCAATGGTGGCGAAGGAGCTTGGTGTTTCTTGGATCGGTGCCCGAACCGGCACTCATACTCTTGTACTGATTCCACTTCCCTTCCATTTCGTCGAGGTAGCGGTTTGCCTACTTGGCGCCCGACTCGCGCGGCGATTTCTTCCAGTATTCCGGATCAGGGTTGCCCGAATCGTTCATATAGCTGGCTGGTTTGTATCCTCCGCCAAACAGCACGTATCCAGCAAACGAGAAATCGAAGAGGATCGGAAATGTGGGCATCCAGCACGTGAACTTATTGCCGCCGATGCCGGGAAACGCCGCGGGGAAATCAAACGGAGTGATCTCTTGGTCCATGGTAGTGGGGACGATAGTGGTCGAGCCCGATTCTGCCTTTGCGGCCGGCGCGGTGACAACGGCCATGGGGGAGGAGAGTGTATAGGTCTTGCCCTGGTAGTCGAGGACAAAGCGCAACTTGCATCCTTCTTCCAGAAGGCTCGACGCTGCATCGAGGAACTTGTCTTCGAGTGTGAGCGTCGCCAGATTATCCGCGCCCGATGCGCTGGCCTTGACTTGGCCAATCTGCGTGACGGTTTCGGATGAGCTGTCCGCAGCGGGCATCACTTTATTGATATGCAATGTTGCCTGCCCGCCCTGCGGCAGATGAGCCTGCACGGTAAAAGCGTGCGTGTCGGGCTGGTCGTTTGCTGCTTCGTCCGCTGGCATTGCCATAAACGTGGCGTCGGCGTACTGGATGTCCCATTCGTCGAATGTGAGCTGGCGGAAGTACGGCTCGCCGTCGGAAAGCGGACGCGTGGGCGCGGTTATGGCGGTGCCGCCCTGGATACGCGCAAGAGGAATCTCGACATCACGGTAGCCCGCCATGCTAATGGAGATGCCGCCGTTAAAGTCGTACGCGTCAAGGAGCGTTGCCTCGTCCACGTAGCCTTCCGAAAGAGGGGCGACCTCAAAGATGGCCGTGCCTTCGTCATCGGTCATGGCGGTGAGCTGCTTGCCTGCGGCGTAGCGCGACGTGAGCGTGACCTTGGCGCCTGCGATAGGCGTATTCTTGTTGGCGACGTCGACCACCACCACGCCGAACATGGTGCGCGAGAGCACCAGGACCTTGAAGGGGTCTTCTTCGTCGGCATAGGCCGCGGTGGGCGCGAACGGCATCAGGAAGGCATTTTCATTTCCCGACACGCGCGGCAACATAATGCTTGCCAGCGAGGACGCTCCGGCAACAAGTAACGAACGGCGATCAAGCATCTTTGGCTCCCATCCCGCAGGTATCGGTGGAAATAATCCAATTTTGCGAGAAGGCGCCCCGTGGCGGTAGTGCCGTCCGAGGTCCAAAATGTCCAATTTGAGCGAGTGAAGCGCCGGGGCTCCGGAGCGCTTTCGATATGCCGGTCAGTCTGGCCGCTAGCGCAACATGTGGGTAACCAGCTCGGCGCGAGTTCCGATGCCAAGCTTTGCATATACGCCGGATAGGCGGTTTTTAACGGTGCCCGGCGATACTCCCATATGGCGTGCGATTTCGACGTTGGCCCATCCACGGCAGGCGAGCATGGCCATGGTGAACTCTGTGGTCGTTAAATCGTCGGCAACGTCCTCGCCCGAATCGGGGTTGTGGATGCGCCGCCAGCCGTAGCTGAATCGATACGTAATCTCGATGATGCGTGCGAAATCGTCAGGGTATTGCGATTTTAGACACGCCTCGATGAGCCCCTGTAAAAGGCCGTGGTGCTCGCCGATGAGCTCGATGAGGCCGTCGGGGCGCGCAATGTTCCAAGCAGCTCCGAAGTGCGTTTTAGCGGCGTCGATGTCCTTGAGGCTCATGCATGCCATGGAAGCTGCCAGGTGCAGGAACAGTTCCGAGATCGGATAACTTCCCTGTTTCATGATCAGGGCGTTTTCCGCCATGCCCAGACTGCGGCCGTATTCTCCGCGCAGATACAAGGCGTGCGCCATCACGTAGCCGGCGAACAGGCGCAGGCCTTCGGGCAGATGCGCCGCAAGCGGATAAAACTCTTCGGCGGAATACGGGGAAGGCAAGTGCAGCAGGACGCTCGCGGCCGAGGCGAACAGGATATGCGTGGCGTGGACGGCGGGCGATTCTTCGTCAGTTGGCGTATCGAGGATGCCCGCAAGGCAACGGCGGGCATCGGCGATACGGTTGAGCGACAGACTGGCATATCCGCAGATAAAGCATGCGGAATAGCGCAGTGCGGGGTCGGTGGCGTCAAGATGGGGGCGTGCTGTCTCGGCGGCGAGGGTGGCCTGTCCGCGAAAGTACAGCGCTTCTGCCGTGGCGACAGTGCGTGAATCGGGGTCGGAAATGCCTGCAACCGCAGCGTCAATCTGCCCCGGCACAAAGGCAGTGCACATCAACGGCATGGGAATGCGCGGGTAGCCATCGCAGCCCATCTTCCATCTCCCATCAGGTGGCAACATTAGCAGCAATTGTACTCTTGTTGCTTGGGACAGGAATTTGTGGGTATCGCCTACGATTATGTCGAACGTATAAAGGAAGAGTTTATTGGCGATGCTTCCAAGGTGGCTACCGAAGCCTAGTTGACCTCGACATTAGGAAAAATTGCCACCCCTGCAAAAAGCTCTGTCGCAGCGATGGGAAACGCATCTCGTTCTGCATATAATGAGGTCATATGACGGTGCGTTTGCATACGTGTAACGCATTCCCATCGAACCGAAAAGGAGCTTTGCATGGATCCCAACAAGCGTCCCGACGACATGGTGCGTATCACCACTCCCGAACTTGCCCAGGTGTTCATCGATGAGCAAGTCGCTGCAATCCGCGAGCAGATCGGCGACAAGAAGGTTCTGCTGGCCCTTTCCGGTGGCGTTGACAGCTCTGTTGTCGCGGCGCTGCTCATCAAGGCTATCGGCAAGCAGCTCATCTGCGTGCATGTGAATCACGGCCTGATGCGCAAGGGCGAGAGCGAGCAGGTCGTCGATGTGTTCCAGAACCAGATGGACGCCAACCTGGTCTATGTGGACGCCACCGATCGCTTCCTCGACAAGCTCGTCGACGTCGACGAGCCCGAGGCCAAGCGCAAGATCATCGGTGCCGAGTTCATTCGCGTGTTTGAGGAGGAGGCCCGCAAGGTTGGCGACGAGGTCAGCTTTCTCGCCCAGGGCACTATCTATCCCGACATCCTGGAGTCTCAGGATGGCGTGAAGGCCCACCACAACGTGGGTGGCCTGCCCGAGGATCTGCAGTTTGAGCTCTGCGAGCCCGTCAAGCTGCTGTACAAGGACGAGGTCCGCGTTGTGGGCCGCGAGCTCGGCCTGCCCGAGAACATGGTTGAGCGCCAACCGTTCCCCGGACCCGGCCTGGGCGTCCGCTGCCTGGGTGCCATCACCCGCGACCGTCTTGAGGCGCTGCGCGAAGCCGACGCCATCGTGCGCGAGGAGATCGACAAGGCCGGTCTGACCATCTGGCAGTATTTTGCCGTCGTGCCCGACTTCCGCGCAACCGGCGTGCGCGAGGGCAAGCGCGCCTACGACTGGCCCTGCATCATCCGCTGCATCAACACCGTCGATGTCATGACTGCCGAGGTTCCCGAGCTCGACTGGGCGCTGCTCAAGCGCATCACCGCCCGCGTCACGGCCGAGGTCCCCGGCATCTGCCGCGTGTGCTACGACCTCACGCCGAAGCCCGTCGGCACGGTCGAGTGGGAGTAAGTTAGTCCACGTAGGCCTCCGTTCTCATTTGGGAACGGAGGCCTTTTCTTTGCCGTTCGATATCTTATGCCTGGCGATTGTATGTTTCGTTGCGCCCATACTGCCCAGACGTTACATTGCTGCGACGACTTCCAGGTTACGCATTGAGAACGCCGGGCAGAAGAGGGCCATAATGGAGTGCGCACACAATTTGTTTTAGAGGAGGATGCCGCATGGCAAAAGACGAACAAACAGGCTGGATTGTTGAGATGCTCATGGCCAGCGCATCGGTGACGCCCGCGGCTCTTTTGGAAGAGGTTATGGCAGATGAGCGCTGCGTGGCTTTTGGCCCCATCCATCATTTTATTGTGGGCGCGGTGCTGCTTGCGTGCTGGCGCAACGCCGAAGCATCTGGGGAGCGAGATACGATGCTCAAAGACGATCTTGCCGATCTGATGTCTCGGTCGGATTGCGTGCCGGGGGCGACGTGCGCGCGCTGGGGCGTGTGCGGGGCGGCTGCGTCTGCGGGCATGGCATATGCAATCGCGCGCGGCAATGCGCCGCTGCGCAGTGAAGGCTGGCAGGAGGGGCAGCTTATGGTTTCGGAGCTGCTCGCCGCCATCGCGCACTCGGGAAGCCCGCGGTGTTGCAAGCGAGATGCGCGTGTGGCGATTCGTGAGGCCGTTTCGTTTTTTAACGCGCTCGGCGGACCGCAGCTTAAAGCGTGGGAGAAGACGCCAGCCTGCGATAGCTATGCGGTCAATACAGTGTGTATGGGCGAAAAGTGCCCGTATCATCCGTCCGTAATTATCCAATAAGACATCGGGTGCCCCGGCCGTCTCGCGGTGCGGCGATTTTAGCCGAGCGCGTGCGCGGGAAGGGTCACGAGCATAGTCGTTCCGCTCTCGGAACTATCTTCGACCTCGATGGAGCCACCGTGGAGCGCGACGATTTCCCAGGCCAGCGCAAGTCCCAGCCCCACGCCGCCGTATGCTCTGCTACGCGGTTTGTCGACGCGAAAGAAGGGCTGAAAGATGCTTACCTGGTATTGCTCGGGAATGCCCGGCCCCTGGTCGCGCACGCGCAGCAGTACACGGTCGCCTTCGGCGAGGGCGCCGATTTGCACGGTCGAGTTGGGCGCGCTGTAGCGAATGGCGTTTTCGGTCAAGTTGAACAGCAGTCGATAGATGAGCGTGTCGCTGCCGATCGTTTGCGCGTTGCCTTCGCTTGCAAGCGCAATACCCTTCTGTTCGGCAAGGGGCGTCAGGTCGGCGATAACTTCTTCGATCATCGGCGCCAGCTCGATTGCGTCGTTGCAGGGAACATTGCGCAGCTCGCTCATCTCGAGCAGCGTCTTTGTCATGCGCGTCATTCGCTCGGTCTGCTCCTGCAGCAGACCGAGCAGGCTCGCTGTGTCGGTATCGGCGTCGGGGTGCTCGGCGCAAAACAGCTCAACCTGGGCCTGCATGAGTGCGAGGGGCGTGCGCAGCTCGTGTGCCGCGTTGCCCGTAAACTGTCTTTGCGCAGAAAATCCCTCGTCAAGACGGGCAATCATGTCGTTAAACGACGCACTGCAGCGCCTAAGCTCAAGGGGCGCGTCCTCGCTGATTTTTGTGTCGGCAAGGTTGTCGGGTCGTACGCTCTCGACTTGCGCCGCAAAGGAGTGCAGCGGCCGCAGCGCATGCCCGTATAGCCGACCAGACAGTTCGTCAGCACGCATGCCGCACACGTGAGCAGTGCCGTCATAATCGTTATGCGCCATTGCAGCGAAAGCCTTTTCATTCGCTATCCTCCATAACGTAGCCCTCTCCAATCCGATTGCGAATCGGGTCGTATCCCAAAGCGCCGCGCAGTTTTTTGCGCAGCGACGAGATATGAACGCGGGTTGCGTTGCTAAAGCTGTTCACGCTGCTATCCCAAACGTGCTCGATAAGCTCCTCTTGACTTACCGGACGCCCCTGATTAAGCATCAGGTATTCCAAGATTCCCGTTTCCTTGCGCGTAAGAGATAGAGCCTCGCTGTCCACGGAAGCGATGCGCGCCTTGGTGTCAAAGCGGAGCTTTCCGCAGGTTAAAACTATGTCGCTTTGTGTAAAGCGTCTGAGGGTAAGGCTGCGAATTCTTGCCGCAAGCTCGTCCAGATGAAACGGCTTGGTGAGGTAATCGTTGGCGCCGGCATCGAGTCCGGCGACTTTATCGGATACTTCGCCACGTGCGGACAGAATCAGTACCTTAGTCTCGCAGGCAGTTTTCCTAAGTTCCCTGAGTACGGTCATGCCATCGATGCGGGGAAGATTGAGGTCGAGTACCACGAGGTCGAAGGCCTCAACGTCCAGTAGGTCGAGCGCCTCCTGTCCGTCGTGACAGCAGTCGACGCTGTACGCCAAGTTTCGCAAACTGCGCGCGATTGCATCGCACAGCGCCCGCTCGTCCTCGACGATCAAAATTCGTATAACAGTCTCCTCGCACATTCCAAATCGCGCTTAACACGGATTTTATAGTCGATATGGTCCAATGGTCGCGTAACGAAAG
>CDZT01035023.1_pt1 | contig 12621 bp, 4 predicted proteins | sample 557531 | NCBI WGS metagenome assembly CDZT01 (sample SAMEA3182066, study PRJEB8094) | gut metagenome | biome: human; feature: gut; material: Stool; isolation source: human stools | place: Canada | collected 2013-03-05
CGTCCTCAGTTCTACTTCCGTACCACCGACGTTACCGGCATCATCACCCTGCCCGAAGGCACTGAGATGTGCATGCCCGGCGACAACGTTGATATGCACGTTGAGCTGATCACCCCGGTTGCCATGGAAGAAGGCATGCGTTTCGCTATCCGCGAAGGCGGCCACACTGTTGGTTCCGGCGTTGTTTCCAAGATCGAGAAGTAATTTTCGGCTTGTGATATAGCTTTCAAGGCTCCTGCTGTTAAGGCAGGGGCCTTTTTGTTGTGTACGACTTATGGGACGGGGAGGGGGCAAAGGCCGGGTGTGGAAGACCAAGGAAGGCATCATGAAAACATCAGGAATTGTAGATAGGGGAGAGGACACCATTCGGAACTTTGAAAAAGTGGAGCAGAAGGGGGCACTCACACCGCCCTACCTTGGGAAGGTGTATTTCAGGTCGCGGTTAAGGGGCAAGGGTTGATCTATCCCTAAGTTTTCGGAACGGTCAGGAACGCACTCTACAGTACAATTTATAATGGGCAATTCTCAACCTCCAATTTTCCCTTCAAGTTTCCTCCAATCTCTGCCAAATCTCTCAACAACAAGCCAAACCGAAATGACAAAAAATGCGCGATAACAATACCGGGTGATTGTATTAAGAGATTGCAAAGAACATTATCGGGGTAAATGTTTAATCATTTGATAAAAACAGGAATAAACCATTCAAAAATGTTAATAAATACCGCCAAAGAGTCACCGCACCGCAACGCAAATAATGTGCGAAAAACAGGTTTCAGTTGATTCAAGGACAAAAATTTACATAGAAACCGCTCTAATTAACTATGCAAATTCTGGCAACTGTGATATAATGTATATACCTAGATGTGTCGGAATGGTTATCATTTGCGGGATCAAGGCATGCAGCCGGTACAACGTTTTGTCAGCCGCTGTGCCGGGGCCAAAAGCCCCAAAAGCAGGCCGCAGCCCGGCAAGGGATCGCCAGACCGAGGGGGCATAACCAGGCGTTTTGCAATCAACACCTGCAAAGTGCCGCACATCTGCCGTACCACTTTTCACACAAAAGGGGAAAGTAGTAACACTTAAGGGAGGATAAAACTATGAAGAAAAACCTTCAGCGTTTTGGTGCATCCGTGTTGGCAGCAGCCATGGTTGCCCAAAGCGTGGCGCTTCCCGCAGCAGCCGAAACTACCAAGATTGATTCTTCGGTAGCGCAGTCTGTTGCAGCTAGCGCAGCAAGCGCGGCCAGCGCTGTGCAGTCTCTGCCCAAGTTCACCAGCACCGCAGACCTGATCAAGCAGACAGCCCAAACGCTGGCTGCCCAGGGCGAAGTGCATGAACTGGAGCAGGACGATGCCAAGCTGGAAGCGACTGCACAGAGCAAGGCGGGCATGAGCCTTGCAGCGTTGGAAAATGCACTGGCCGATGCCATGTATGCCAACGCCGCAGCCGGCAAGATCAACACCGAAGCCTATGGCCTGAACAAGGACGAGATGGCATCGGTGATGGCTGCCACCATCAAAACGTATCATCTGTCCAGCGCCGTTACCGACCTGGGCTATGAGACGAACGCCGCAGGCGTTGTGACCGCCGTTACCTTTACCGGCAGCTCCGGCATGACCTCTGCGATGGAGTCCATGACCAACAGCGATGATGAAGTGATTGCGCAGCAGGCTGACAGCTACGCACAGGCTTACGTTGCTGAAAACTCCGATACCTTTGCTGCCAGCGCCGCTGCAGACGGCCATACCTATGGCGAGCCGAAATGGTACTGGAATGACACCAACCCGGAGGATGGCCACACCCATACCTGGAAAGAGACCCCCGATGGTTACTGGACCAAGACCGATGACGGCTGGGCTTACACCGCTGTGTATACCTGTAAAGAGGGCGATGCCTACCAGAAGGTAGAAGGCACCGTAACCAAGAATACCACCGATGCAAAGCCCGGCGTTGCCGGCAAGACCGTTTACTCTGCCAGCGTGCCCGCTGACAAGAGCCCGCTTAAGAAGGAATACAAGGAACCCACCACCCGCACCGACGACATTGCCGCCCTGCCCTGCCAGAACCATGCCGTGCCCAAGGATGCAGATGGCAACTTTGTTGCTACCTTCAACTGGGAAATGAAGAAGGTCGAGGGCAAGCTGGCCGATGACTACAGCAACGCCCAGCTGTTCTATGACAGCGAAACCGGCAAAATTTCTGCCGGCGCTCCCGTTACCATTGACTGGGAATGCACCAGTGTCACCTTCAAGTGCGCTGTCTGCGGCGAAGAATTCAAAACCCAGCCGGTAATGACCATGCCGGTCAGCGTTGTGGTAGACCAGAATAACAATTCCGTCTACATCAACGTGGGCGGCACCCCGACCCTGGATACCACCTCCGGCGGCACCGGCGTTACCCTGGTGTCCGCAATGGACGGCGGCAACTGGTACGATATGCAGAACAACCCGGTTGACGCAAGCAAGGTGAACTTCACCTATCAGAGCGGCGACAACAAGGGCAAGAACAGCCTGCTGCTGTACGACAGCCAGAAGACTGCCGTGTATGTGGACGACCAGGGCAACCAGGTCACCAATACTTACGATGTCTCGACTGCGCAGATGAACTACTACTACTTCCAGCTGTCGCAGTTCAACCAGGACGAAGCAGAGTACTTCGGCGTGGTTGCCCCGTTCTGGACCTCCAAGGGCGTTCAGAAGCAGGGCGAGGATGGCAGCATCACCGGCACCATGGGCGCAATCAAGGTATTGTGCAGCATTGATCCGAACGATGATGTCCCGCCGACCACCATGGCATTCATGCTGAACATGCTGCCGCAGGCGTTCATGTCTTACGTCATGAACTATGGCGAAGCTCTGAAAGCCATCCGTGATGCAGGCTTGGCACAGGTTGCCAAGCTGGGTGACGCTGACTATGTCACCAAGCTGCTGATCCTGCACGACTGGATCTCCCAGGTTGCAGAATTCGATATGGGCTCCATGGGCGATATCACCGGCGGCGGCAACAACGACCCCATCCAGACGACTGCTTTCGGCGCCCTGCTGGGCGGCGAGATCGGCGCTAAGGGCGTTGAGTATGGCTGCATCTGCCTGGGCTATGCAGCTGCATTTAACTACATGGTCCAGAATTTGCCTGACAACAAGGAAATCTATAAAAAGACCGTTGACGGCAAAGAAGTTTGGAAGACCCCCGATGAAGTAGGCAACGATGCTGTTGTTGACTTTGCCCAGATCCTGTATTACTGCGATACTTCTGATACCAGTGTTGCCGGTAATGCGTTCGGCGGCGGCATGTTCAACAACGTCCACTACTTCAACGCAGTCAAGGTCAACAAGCTGCAGGGCGACAGCAACTCTGCTACGATGACCACCGGTGAAGCCAACAAGAACTGGTACTATGTTGACGTCTGCTATGACGACGTGAACACCGAGTGCATGGCCCAGACCCGCGTTGAGAACGCAGGCGACCTGCGCCATGTCAACTTCCTGGTTTCTCCCTCCGGTCTGGAAGGCCGTTACAGCAAGTACTATGATTACATTGACTCGCTGTACGATGGCTACACCTACACCAAGAACAAGAATCCCGATGTGGATGATGACGGCAATGTTGTGTTGAACAACGGCAAGCCGCATTACTCTTACACCAAGGCGGAGAACAAGAACGAGACCCGTTACACCGATACCTGCTACGAGGATACCTGGTTCACCTCTATCTGCAGCCCCATCTACTTCGACAATAATTACTTCTATTACGTTGATACCACGACCAACCAGAACCTGTATAACAACATGCGCCGCCAGCAGTCCGAGAACGGCAACAACGGCAACTCTGGTTCCGGCAGCTCTGGTAACAACTCCCAGATGCAGCAGTTCATGAAGAAGATGCAGAACCAGGGCCCCGATACTCTGGAAGCACGTCCGCGTAATGCGAACTACTATATCCGCAAAGAGGATTCCAGCAGCTCCGGCGGCATGAACTTCAGCATGAGCAGCTTTACCAAGACGGATGACCCGTTTGATATCATCCTGATGTACTACAACGATCTGAAGGAAACCAGCAGCAACTTCAATGATGACGACAGCAATGCCAAGGTTCTGGCCGAAGCTGGCACCATCTATAAGATCGATACCAGTGCAAAAGATAAGCATACCAAGGTTGAAAACAACCTGAACACCGAGTGCCTGGCAGACGCTGCTGCAAAGCGGATCTACCCCGCACTGGTACACTCTACCGCACTGTATGATGGCAAGCTGTACTTCAACGTCAACAACGCCATCTACCGTATGGACCCGACCACTGGCGCAGTGGAAGAAGTGAAGGAATACAACACCGTCTATGGCGGCATTAAGCTGACCAAGGATAAGGACGGCAACATGGTTCCCGATACCCACTTTCCCGGCATGAGCATGGTTATCATGGATAGCGCCCAGGATACCAGCAGTGTGAAGTATCTGGGCACCTTCATGAACCATCCTCTGGCGGGCCTGACCCTGCGTGACAGCTACAGCTTTGCTACCACCACCCAGCAGGGCCAGACTGTGATCACCGGCATCAACACCACCAAGGATCAGCTGATCGTTTCTGTCGGTACCAACCTGTCCAACACCTATAAGGAACTGGTGGACGGCAAGGCAGAAGTCAAGACCGATGCCTCCGGCACTTCTTATGCAAACCGTAAGAGCTACAAGAACGAGTCCTGGAACTACAACCCGAGTTACAACCAGAACATGGGCAGCTCTGACGAGAAGAACAAGAACGAAGAGTTCATGTGGTGCGCTAACCTGGTTGAAACCATGCCGATGTCCGACATGGTCAGCGACCTGAGCAGCGGCGCAACCACCGATGTTACCGTTGAAGCATGGTGCGATACCCCCGCTTACACCCAGGCCCGCACCAACAAGTACGGCCTGACCAAGGGTGAAAAGAAGTACGCTGACGGCGCACTGCCCAAGGGCCATACCTGGGCTCTGGACGAGCTGGAAACCAAGTCCGTTGGCAACAATGTGTACCTGTGCTCTGATTGCCATACCGCAACCGAAAGCACCCCCCACACCGTTACCCTGCCCGATGCAGTTGCAGGCGTTACCCTGACCCTGGGCACCACCAGCAACACCTACATCAAGGACGATACCGTTACCCTGACCGTAGAAAAGGAAGGCACCGATATCGTTACCGTTACCGCAAAGAACGGCAATACCGATGTTGCTCTGACTGAAGTTCAGGAAGCAGCGCAGGACGAAGCCGCAGCCCAGGCTACCACCGAAAAGGCGAAGACGGTTTACACCTTCACCATGCCGGACGGCGATGTGACCATCAGTGTTACCAAAGCCGCTAAGACCTATGCGGTCAAGGTGGCCGATGCTAACAAGGATACGTTGAAGATCACCAGCCCCGAAGCTGACCTGGATAAGGTTGCTGAGGGCACCAGCGTTACCGTTGTGGCTACCCCGAAGGATGGCTATACCCTGACGGCTGACGGTGTGGTGGTTACTTACGGCGACAATCAGACCCTGAAAGCAACTCCTGACACAGAAAAGGCCAACACTTACACCTTTGCAATGCCCGCTGGCGATGCAACTGTCAGCGCAGCGTTTGAAGAGGTTAAGAAGTATAACGTTACTGTGGCGGGTACTGTTGAAAACGGCACTGTGGGCGTAGAGCCGAAAACCGCAGCTGCGAAGGATGTTGTTACTGTTACCGTTACCCCGAATACCAACTTTAAGTACACGGACGGCAGCCTGAAAGCTACTTATACGGATGGCGGAACGAAGAAAGAAATTAACGACTTTAAGGCAGTAGACGGTAAGGAAAACACCTACACCTTCGAGATGCCCGCCGCTGATGTTACCGTTAGCGCTGAGTTTGAGGAAATTGCGACCGAGACTTACACAGTAACTGTTACCAAGGGCGGCGACGGCAAAGTTACGGTCAATGGACAGGAAACTGAAAAGCTTGAGGGTCTGAAGTCTAATGATACTGTTACACTGAAGATCAACCCGATAGATACGGATACTTTGCTGACTCAGCTGGCAGGTGTAACGGTTACATCTGGCAAAGTTGATGTCTCCACCACAAAGGTAGATGAAAATACCTATACTTTCAAAATGCCGGACGGCGATGTAAATGTCAGCGTACAGTTTACGACTGTTGAGTACAGCATTGTAACTACGGCAGACCCGGCTGAAGGTGGCACGATTACTGTTACAGTTAATGGCAAATCTGAATTGAAACGTGCACCGAAGGATGCAGAAATGGCTGTAACGGTTACGCCGAATACGGGCTATGAACTGGAGCTGGCTCGCCATGGTCAGACCAGTATCACGGATAAAGTCAAAGATGGTGGTACGTATACAGTTGGCATGAGCGATTGTAACTTTGAAATCATTGCAGAATTCAAGAAGATTGAAACCACTGAACCCACCAACCCCAGCGAAGAACCTCAGGCTATTGAAGCCGAGGAGCGCACCGTTCATGGTGCCGCTGAAAAGACCACCATTACCGCAATGGCTGTCTTTACCTGCACCGATAAGAACTGCGCAAGCGCACAGTTCGTGGATGCAACTGTAAAGCAGACCAGCGGCGTTACCACCGCTGCTGTCACCTTCAACGGCAAGGACTACACCGCCAAGTACGGCGAGAAGAACGGCTGGGTTGAAGAAAACGGCAAGAAGTACTGGTACGAAAACGGCGTGAAGCAGGGTACCACCGGCCGCGGCAAAGAGATCTATGATCCCAATTCCGACGCTTGGTACTGGCTGGATGCTGTCCAGGGCGGCGCAATGACCGTCAGCAAGGACGTTTATCAGGAATCCGCCGCCGGCCAGTGGGCTGATAAGCCCGATGGCACCGGCAAGTGGGTCCGTTACGATGAGAACGGCCACATGGTCAAGGGCTGGCAGACGACCGATAAGGGCACCTACTACTTTGACCTGATCACCGGCGCTATGGCTAAGGGCGCAGGCGATATTGACGGTGTACCTTGCGCATTTGACGAGTACACCGGTATCGCTCTGGACGGCCAGTGGCTGACCATCAAAGGCGCTGACTTCTGGTACGAAAAGGGCGTTCGCCAGGGTCTGGAAGGCCGCGGCAAGGAAATCTATGACCCGGCTTCCGACGCTTGGTACTGGCTGGATGCCGTTGACCAGGGCAAGAAAGCCACCAGCAAGGATGTCTATCAGGAATCCGAAGCTGGCCAGTGGGCTGACCGCGCCGATGGTACCGGCAAGTGGGTCCGTTACGATGCACAGGGCCACATGATCAAGGGCTGGAGCGCTGACAAGCGTTACTATTTCGACCCGATCTATGGCACCATGGCTAAGGGCGATGCAGTCATCGATGGCCGCACTTATCATTTCGATAAGAACACCGGCATTCGGCAGTAATCCCACAGCCGGAACAATGAGCTGTAACCCAGCCCATTAACCCCTAAATAGAAATGCCGCAGCAGATGTAACAGTCTGCTGCGGCATTTTTGTATTTGTGGGCATAGGTTCGGTGAAATATTTGCCAGGCCAGTAGGGCGGGGGACCCCACCCTGCCGAAATACTGGGAACAATACACAATTTAAAAATTGCAATATACCTTGCTATGCCGTAGGGGGCGGCGTCCCCGACGCCCCGGAGGAGCGTATAAATTACAGGCCTTTTGTTGGTAACTGTACGGTAGGGCGGCCAGCCCATTGGCCGCCGGATGAGCCCAGTCACAAATCTCATTTATCAGGCTCTGCGCGAGGAACCACCCCTCACCGGCTTTCGCCGGAGCTCCCCTCTAAGGGGAGCCAGTATCTTACCTTATGCTTGTGGTGGCTCCCCTGGAGGGGAGCTGGACGCGAAGCGGCCTGAGGGGTGGTTCCTTGCCGCAAACCTAAGGCAATACCGCACAATTCCCGCCTGACGGCTTAAGCACCGCTCCGGCGGCTGCGGCACGGCATCTGCGTTGCCAAAATGCTCGATAAGACATCCAGTATTATCTGCGCTTTTGGCTTGGCATCTGCCGCACCTCGCTCGCCGTATCGGCACTTAGAATTATGCGGTATTGCCCTAAAGCAATCGAATCCAACGCCTTGGAACAGTCACTGCGCCCGCAGGCACCTTGCCTTGCCACAAATCCCATCACGACCAATCGGATAAGGCCTCGGAACGGTCAAGACCGTTCCCTACAGAACAAATTATAATGGGCAGCACACCCTTAAACAATCAGTAGGGCGGGGGAACCCCACCCCGCCGAAAGCTAGAAATAGTACACGATTAAAAAATCGCAATTTACCTTACCCGCATAATAAAGGCAACACACAAAAACATGGCGAACACATCAGGCCGGTGCAAGGGCAAAACCTACTAAAAAGCTGCGGCTAAATTTGGCAAATATGGCGCGCGAAGTATAATTTTTGGAGGATATCACAAGCAGAACAAACAAACTTTGTCAGTTCAAACAACAAAAAAACAACAAACTGGCATGAATGCCAAAGAATGCGGCCGCGAATTGTGAAAGATTTTAATATATTTTCTTCGTTTTCTCCTTACCTGTTATCATTTGAATTTGCAATCGAAATATGGAACTTGTATAATAGAATAAAAGAAAAGTGTAAACTAAATGGGTGAAGAGGATTTGGTGCAATGGAAGATAAAAATAGATTCAGCATTCTGCTGGAGCATTTGCTAGAAGTTGCGGAGGTCAAGAACTATACCCTGGCCAAGCGCCTGCAATATACGATGTTTCCTATATCAGCAAATGGGTCAGCGGCCGCATGCTGCCTGCCAAAAAGACTGAAAAGCGCGTGATGGAGGGCATCAGTGCCTGCGTGGTGGATGAAGCCACCGATGATGGCCGTAACCTGCTGCTGCGGGAATACAGCGTTAGCATCCCCAGTGACCTGAAAGCCGCCATTTATGATAACCTGATTGCTGAATATGATTATTTGCAAGAGGAGCTGGACAGCGGCGAGGCGCGCATTGGCCCCTATACGGACTTTTGGGCCGAGCTGAACATGCTGCAATACCTGACCAAAATGGCGCACCCCGTGCTGCGCCGCGTCAGCCAGCTGGACATTGTGGCTGTGATGGACCTGATGGAAATGGCGCGCGAATACCGCCTGAAAGTTGCCAACCTGCAAAACGGCCAGCTGGTGGACCAGCGCAGCTATGATAACGTCTATTTCAAGCTGATGATCGATATCAGCCGCGAAAAATGGGACCCCATCTATGATGCCGCGCTCATTATCAACGTGTTGACCAACTTCAGCCATATTCATTTCAAGCTGTTTGGCAGCACCGCGGCTGCCGGGCGCGCGGTGTTTGTGGTCAAGGGCGATTTTGCCATTACCGGCCTGCTGGTCAGCCACAGCCGCTGCGCTGCCGTTACCGCCACCGAGGACCCGCAGAACTGCGAAAGCCTGTATGATAACTTCTCCAAGCTCTGCGTGCGGGATGACCAGCTTTTCCGCGATACCAGCATGCGCCAGCTGATCAGCCAGTACGACTATATGCACACGCTGCTGGCCTCCAATCTGCGGTGGATGTTCGGCCACCTGAATGAGCTTCTGCTGCCGGATGACTTGTTTGAAGAGATCCTGACCGCCCACGAGGCCGAGCTGAAAGATTTTTTGGGTGCTACCCCTGCGGAGCTGCGTAGCGTACACAACCTTGCCAAAGGTGTGGTGGAGGAAACAAACATCCGCATCCTGATTTATGAAGCTGCATTTTCCTCCATGGCGGTTTCCGGCGAGCTGGACTTTTTCAGTTACAAGGTCAGCCTTACCCCGGATCAGCGCAGCCGGTGCATCAGCTATGTGCTGCAGCTTTGCAAGCAGCGTGAAAAACTTGAATTCCGCTTGATCAGCGGCCGCATTGTGAACGATTTCCAGTATGTGGCGGACCCCAATATGTTTCTTTCTGGCGCTGCATCGTATCTTCGGCTGGATAACAACTGCCCCATCAACCGGATTGCAATGGTCAACAACAGTGTGATGGAAGACCGCCTGAGTGAATATTTTGATCAGGTCTGGAATTTGGATGACCAAAACGTGACAAAAGAGCGCAACGCCATTGCGGAGCACATCCATCATGTCCTGCAGGGAATCCATCTGATTACCCGCGCCAAAAGTGATGAAATGGAAGAACTGCAAGAGAGCTGGATGAACAAAATCTAAAAATACAACATACATACGCATAAACATAAAGCCCTGGCTGCTGCGGTAGCTGGGGCTTTTGTTGCACCAAGGAAAATGAAATTGCAAGAAAACTCCATGCCAAAGCGTGAAAATCCATGTGAAAAAAGTGAATCATGCGGAATCAATTTCTGGAAATTTGTGCCATGGGATTCTCGTGCTTTCCGTAAACAGGAATGGTATACTATGTTCAGCACCGAAGATAATTGTAGCATTATGGTTCGGCGACGCTGTGCAACGATGTGCACAGCAGGGGAAAGCGCCATAAAGGTTTGGCGTGATTTGATTTGGATAATTTAATTCCCTGCAACTATAAGGGAAAGACATTTGGAGGAAATTGCAATGAATGAAAACGCGATGTTGACTGGCAAGCCCAGCATTGACCGCCCCTGGATGAAGTTCTATCCAGATGTTCTGCGCGGTATCCAGGTTCCGGCCTGCACCGTGGAGCAGTACCTCTCCGTGCGCGCTGCAGACCCTAACGTGATTGCCATGCACTACTATGGCGTGGATATCACCTGGGGTACCGTGTTCCGTAAGGTGGACGCCACCGCCCGCGCTCTGCAGGTGCTTGGCGTCAAGCAGGGGGACCAGATCCCCGTGTTCCTGCGTTCTGTGCCGGAATTCATTTATCTGCTGCTGGCAGCCGAGCGCATCGGCGCTTCGCTGCTGTGCCGTGACAACACCCTGGAAGAAAACATTGAAGCTGTTCAGAAAGCCAATGCCAAGGTGATTTTTGTTCACGACTTCTTCTCCAAGGCCGAAATCGAAGCCTACCGTGAGCAGACCAACGTGAATACCTATGTTATCGTTCCCGCTCTGGAAAGCGGCGACCGCGCCGCTATGCCGGTTTACCTGCAGCATTCCCTGGATGCCCTGTATCCGGATGTTCCCGCCCGTGGCTCTGATACCATGATGTGGGCTGATTTCTGTAACATGGGCCAGCGTTTTCGCGGCTTTGTGCCCGCTCCTGTCAACATTGACCGCCCGCTGCTGCGCGCCTACACCAGCGGTTCCACCGGCCCTTCCAAGCAGGTCATCCATTCTGCACACAGCATCATCGGCGTGCTGGCCCAGATGAACTTTTATGGCTCTTCGGATAAATTCCGCCCCACCTGGCTGCTGACCATCCTGCCCCCGGCTCTGATCGCTGTTGTGGTTTCCATGATGCTGCTGCCCCTGGCCGGCGGTATGCTGCTCATTCTGGATCCGTTTGTGGATGTGTACGATGTTGACCTGGAAATGATGCGCTACCGCCCCAACAACTGGCCCCTGATCCCCATGTTTGTGGAGGTTATCCGCCGCAGCAAGCGTCTTCCGGCTGACTATGATATGTCCCACATGCTGGCCATCGGCGCCGGCTGCGAGGCATTCAACAACAAGCAGCTGCGCAATGTTGAGGAGTTCCTCAAGCAGCATAACTGCAACCTGCGCTTTACTGCCGGCTACGGCAGCAGCGAGGCCGGCTCCAACGCCACTCTGCCCATGGCTCCGTTCCCGGTGCGTGACGGCAACGTTGGTGTGCCGATGATCCACAGCGTCATCAGCATCTTCAAGCCCGGCACCCAGGAAGAGCTGACCTACAATACCCCCGGTGAGATCTGCATGACGGGCCCCGGCGTGATGCTGGGCTATGACCGCCCCGAAGCAACCGCCAAGGCACTGCAGGTCCACGCAGACGGCAAGACCTGGCTGCACACCGGCGATATTGGCTATATGTCCGAGGACGGTGTGCTCTACACGATGACCCGCGGCGCATCCCCGCGCTTTGGCGGCGGCGACCTGATGGTGCAGCCGCTGGAGAACATCGTGGCCGATGCTGACATCAAGGGCATCAAGGACGAGTTCTTTGTTATCGTGCCGGATGATGAGCACGAGGGCTGCTTCCTGCCGTACCTGTACGTCCAGCTCAAAGATGGCTACACCTTGGACGATGTGCGCGATAAGATCAATGCCTGCCTGCCGGAACGTTACATGCGTCCGGTGGAGATTTTCACCGTACCGGAACGCCCGTTCTTCCACTTCAAGACCAACCGTATTGGCCTGAGCAAAGAAATCATCGCCAAGCGCAACCAGCAGAAAGAGAAAGCCAAGCGCAACAGCTTTGCCGATGGCTGCATTGCCTGATGACTTTGGCGTGATAAAATCATGATAATGTAACGGCATGTGCCCACCTTATGATAGAGATAAGGGGGCACATGCCTTTTGTTTTGGGGTGGGGGAGCGGATGAAGATGAACGGTACGCGCGGTTGGGGGATAGGGGAGAAGGGCAATCGGATTCCGGTGCGGGGGAGATACTTGTGAAGTTGTAAAGGCAATACCGCATAATTCTAAGTGCCGATACGGCGAGCGAGGTGCGGCAGCTGCTAAGCCAAAAGCGCAGATAATACTGGATGCTGCAAAGGTGAGCGCCGCCAGTGGCGGATGCAGCGAACCGAAGCAGGGGCAGCGG
>CDZT01027503.1_pt1 | contig 12430 bp, 7 predicted proteins | sample 557531 | NCBI WGS metagenome assembly CDZT01 (sample SAMEA3182066, study PRJEB8094) | gut metagenome | biome: human; feature: gut; material: Stool; isolation source: human stools | place: Canada | collected 2013-03-05
GACGAGCGGGAGCAGACCCTGAACCAGCTGCTGACCGAGATGGACGGCTTTGAGGGCAATACCGGCGTCATCATCCTGGCGGCCACCAACCGGCCGGAGTCCCTGGACCCCGCCCTGACCCGGCCCGGCCGGTTTGACCGGCGGGTGCCGGTGGAGCTGCCGGACCTACAGGGCCGGGAGGATATTCTGAAGGTCCACGCCAAAAAGATCAAGGTGGCGGAGGACGTGGATTGGGGCAAGGTGGCCCGAATGGCATCCGGCGCCAGCGGCGCAGAGCTGGCCAACATCGTCAACGAGGCGGCGCTGCGGGCTGTCCGGGACGGCCGCCGCTTTGCTGCCCAGGCAGATCTGGAAGAGAGCATCGAGGTGGTCATCGCAGGCTACCAGAAGAAGAACGCCATCCTGACAGACCAGGAGAAGAAGGTGGTGGCCTACCACGAGATCGGCCACGCTTTGGTCGCGGCCAAGCAGACCAATTCCGCCCCTGTACAGAAGATCACCATCGTGCCCCGGACCTCCGGCGCCCTGGGCTACACCATGCAGGTGGAGGAGGGCAACCACTACCTGATGAGCCAGGAGGAGCTGGAGAACAAGATCGCCACGCTTACCGGCGGCCGGGCGGCGGAAGAGCTGGTCTTCCACTCCGCCTCCACCGGCGCCTCCAATGACATCGAGCAGGCCACCAAGCTGGCCCGGGCCATGATTACCCGGTACGGCATGAGCTCTGACTTTGACATGGTGGCCCTGGAGACAGTGCAAAATCAGTACCTGGGGGGCGACGCCTCCCTGGCCTGCTCCGCCGAGACTGCGGCGGAGATCGACCGGCAGGTGGTGGAGCTGGTGAAGCGCCAGCACGAAAAGGCTAACCGAATCCTCTCGGAGAACCGGGAGAAGCTGGACGAGCTGGCCCGGTATCTGTACGAAAAGGAGACCATCACCGGTGACGAGTTCATGGAGATCCTGAATCAGTGAGCATCCGATCCGTAAATCAGAAAAGAGGAGGCGCCGAAGGGCGCCTCCTCTTTTGCTGCCGTCTCACAGCCCCAGGCCGTAGATGCGGTTGGCGTTGTCAAAGAACACCGGCTCCCAGTGTGTCTCCGGCACCAGCCGGCGGATAAAGCCGATATATTCTCCCAGGTTGACAATGGGCCAGTCGGTCCCGAACATCACCTTGTCCCAGCACTGGATGGCCGTCAGCCAGGTGCGCAGCAGGAACACGTAGCCCGCCTGCTCCCGGAAATAGGCGTCCAGGTCCACCCGCCCCTCCAGAAGGCCGGACAGGTCGGCGGCCACATTGGGATTTTTCTCCACCACTGCCGCCGCGGCCTCCAGAAAGGGGTTGCCGAAGTGACACATGACGAACTGGGTATCCGGATGGTCTGCCGCCACCTCATCCAGGGCCAGGGGGTGGCAGTATTTCAGATGGGCCCGGGAGAAGGCGGTCAGCCCCATGTGAACGGCCACCGGCTTACCGTAACGGGCTGCCAGGCGGTAGATGGGCTGGTACATGGGGTCCGACAGAGCGATCTTGTTGTACCCGGGGTACAGCTTCACGCCGCAGCAGTTGTCCCGCCGCAGGTGCGCCTCCACCCGGTCCGCCAGGTCCGGGATCACCCGGTTCCCGTCCTCCAGCAGGCTGCTGTCCAGGCCCACGCAGTAGTGGAACAGGTCTGTGGGGTAGTCGTGCCGCCGGAGCTCCAGATTGTGATTTCCCATCACCACGCCGTGGACAATGTGCAGTTCTCCATAGACCTCCCGCAGATGGTCCACGTTGTTGTGATGGCCTACCTGCCGGGCCATCTCCTCGGCAGAATCCTCCGAAAACAGGTGCAGGTGGGCGTCGATGATCTTCATACCCGCAGTTCTCCTTCCAGTTCGCCCCGGTATCCAGCGGAGCGGCGATTTTTCAACACCGCTATTATAACAGAGTTTGCCGCCTTCGCAACCCCCGTATGAAAACGGTTCCCGAAAAAAGCACAGAGGTCAGTGACCTCTGTGCTTTTCCTTTCGACGCGCCTGCCGCAGCTGGAACTTCCGCGCTTCCTCCGCCTCCCGCTGTTGGCGGGTGCGGGCGAGACGGGCCTGCTTCCCCTGCTCCTGTTGGAGCTTCAGGGCCTGCTGGGCCTTGGTGCCGATCCCTGCGGCCTGGGTCATCCGCCGGGCCTCCCGCTGGCGCCGCTTGGGGCTTTTGGGAGGGGGCAGATGCTCTGTCCCTGGCCGGGGCGGGCTGAATCGCAGCGTCCGCCAGTGTTCCAGAAGATAGGCGTAGACCTCCTGGTCCCGGGGCTCCGCGCCGAAGACGATCCGGCAGACGGAGTACTCCGTGTCGTCCTCCCGCTCGTACAGGCCGATCCAGAAGGGATCGTCGAACAGGATGGTGAGCCTGCTTGTGCCCATGCGTGTGTCCTCCTTTAAAGGTCTCGCACAAAGAACGGACAACCAAGGAGGCAGGTTACTGACGGCACATGGGCCGCTCCCGGACTACCAACCGGGACGTGTTTTTATCTTTGCGCTATCAGCATACCACAGCGGGCGCGGGATGGCAAGGCCGGGAGACAAAGCGTCCCTTTTCCCATCAGCCGCGGCGGTCGTATGATATGATAAAAGGGACCGAAACAAGCTGTAAGATTTGATCGCAAACCTTGTGTATATCAGTGAAGGGGTAAATAAGAAGCGAGGTGAAAGCCGATGGATGACACAACAATCGTCCAGTTATACTGGGATCGAGATGAGCGGGCCATCCCCGCCACATCCGGCAAATATGGAAACTACTGTAACTCGATCGCCTGGAACATCCTGGGCAATCGGGAAGACGCCGAAGAATGCGTCAATGATACCTATCTGTGTGCATGGACCTCTATGCCGCCCCACAGGCCCAGGGTTCTGTCCGCATTCCTGGGGAAGCTCACGAGAAACTTGTCCCTGAACCGATACAAGCATCATATCGCGGAGAAACGAGGCGGCGGAGAGGCCCCGGCTGTGCTGGATGAAATTGCGGAGCTCGTATCCGACACGGACAACGTGGAGCGGGCAGTGGACCGCAGGGAACTTGTAAGGGCGATCGACACTTTTTTGGAGAGGCTTCCAGCGGATAAGAGGCGCATTTTTGTCTGCCGGTACTGGTATTTCGATCCGGTTTCCAAGATCGCGTCCCGGTTTGGAATGACGGAGAACCATGTATCCGTAACACTGAATCGCCTCCGGCTGAAATTACACAACTATCTTCAGGAAAGGGGCTTTGACCTGTGAAAAGAGAGGAATTTTGCGAAGTCCTCGGTGACATCAATGAGAACTATGTGAAAGAGGCCGGAGCAAATCCCAAAGCCGAGAAGCGGAGGCAGTTTAAGTGGAAAGTGATCGCGGCCTGTTTATGCCTGCTGCTTGCGGCGCCGCTGACCGTATTCGCCATGGATACCATTCAGTATCATGCGGCAGTGGATTATCTGCGTTCCCTCGGGATCCCCGTTGAAGATCTGAGCGACTACTCCCGCACGGAAATCAAAGAGGCCGTGAAAACGATGGATGCGGGAGAAAGCAGCCTGCTGACGGAAGAAATTCTGAACCTGCTGCCAGATAGCGGAGAACCGATACAAAGGCCAACACAGGTGACATCAGAACAGGTCAGGGAATTGACACCGACCATGACGCGAGAAGAGGTCCTTTCATTTTTGGGCGATACCCAGGACATCGGTTCCGGCATTTACATATATATTTATAAAGTAGACGGAGACGCACTGCTGCGGATCCCGTTTGCAAGTGATGAAGCGCAGCTGGGGGTCACAGGAGAAGAACTATTAAGGACCTTATCCCCGTAAGGGCGCAGGAAGGGCTGATGCGGAAACGTCCCGTTATTTCCACCCAAAAAGGGCGGCCCCTACGACCGCCAGGGGAGCGCGCAGCGACTGCGCATCCGTTGACGGCTGTGCCGCCTTACGGTTGCGGCGTGCCCGATGCGGGCAAGCGGAGCGCGCAGAAAGAGGGGAACCAGCGGAACACTGGTGTCGCAAATGCTGAGAGCGCCGCAGCGCGAGACAGAAAACAGAGGCAGACCGAGGGCGTCCTTACACCCTGATTTTGGTCGGCACTTCGCCGCGGGAATCAACTGCCAAGTCTCTGCGGCACTCCGCCGCGCCCGCCGGGATGCCATCGTAAACCCGCAGGCACCCTCTCATACCGCCCCCCGTACAGCAACTTTGCATGCACGTGCCGGAGCGCGACAAAAGGCGTTCTTTTGGAATGTGCATTGGGACAAGCCGTCATCGCGGCTGAATCCCCCCATGTGGGACCCATAAAAAAGCGGCTGGCCTTCCGTCCAGCCGCCTCGTATTTTCTGGCAGGAAAAATCTCTTAGCTCCGCTGATTCCCCGAATTGGTGGTGTCCTTCAGCAGCACGTCATGGGCTCCGCCCTCCACAATGGAGACGGAGGACACCAGGGTCAACTTGGCCTTCTCCCGCAGTTCCGGGATGGTCAGCGCGCCGCAGTTGCACATGGTGGACCGCACCTTGGAAAGGGTGGTGGCCATGCCGTCCGACAGCTTGCCGGCATAGGGCACGTAGGAGTCCACGCCCTCCTCGAAGGAGAGCTTGGCCGCTCCGCCCAGGTCGTACCGCTGCCAGTTCCGGGCCCGGGCGCTGCCCTCGCCCCAGTACTCCTTCATATAGCTGCCGCCGATCAGCACCTTGCTGGTGGGGGACTCGTCGAACCGGGAGAAATACCGCCCCAGCATACAGAAGTCCGCGCCCATGGCCAGGGCCAGGGTGATGTGGTAGTCCTGGACAATGCCGCCGTCGGCACAGATGGGCACGTAGACGCCGGTCTCGGCAAAATACCGGTCCCGCTCTGCCGCCACATCGATGACCGCCGTGGCCTGGCCCCGGCCGATGCCTTTGGTCTCCCGGGTGATGCAGATGGAGCCGCCGCCGATGCCCACCTTCACGAAGTCGGCGCCGCAATCCGCCAGGAAGCGGAAGCCCTCGCCATCCACCACGTTGCCGGCGCCCACCTTCACGGTGTCGCCATAGCGGGAGCGGATCCAGGCCAGGGTCCGCTTCTGCCACTCGGAGTAGCCCTCGGAGGAGTCGATCACCAGCACGTCCGCGCCGGCCTCCACCAGGGCGGGCACCCGTTCCTCATAGTCCCGGGAGTTGATGCCGGCGCCCACCACATACCGCTTCTGACTGTCCAGCAGCTCCAGGGGGTTGCCCTTGTGGGAGTCGTAGTCCTTCCGGAACACGAAGCTCACCAGATGCCCGCCGGCGGAGACGATGGGCAGGGCGTTGAGCTTGTGGTCCCAGATGATATCATTGGCGGCCTTCAGGCTGGTGCCCTCCGGGGCGGAGACGATTTTCTCCGCCGGGGTCATGAATTCGCTGACCGGGGTGGCCGGGTCCATGCGGCTCACCCGGTAGTCCCGGCTGGTGACGAGGCCCAGCAGCTTTCCGGTGCCGGTGCCGTCATCCGTGACCGCCATGGTGGAGTGGCCGGTCCGTTCCTTCAAGGCCAGCACGTCCGCCAGCGTGTCCCCCAGGCGGAGATTGGAGTCGCTGATGACAAAGCCCGCCTTGTAGTTCTTCACCCTCCGTACCATCTCCGCCTGCTGCTCGATGGGCTGGGAGACATAGATGAAGGCGATGCCGCCCTCCTTCGCCAGGGCGATGCCCATCTGCTCTCCGGATACCGCCTGCATGACGGCGGAGACCATGGGCACGTTCATGGTGAGAGCGGGCTCCTCCCCCCGCCGGTACTTCACCACCGGGGTCTTGAGGGAGACGTTTGCGGGAATGCACTCCGCGGAGGAGTAGCCGGGCACCAGCAGGTACTCACTGAAGGTACGGGAGGGCTCGGAGAAAAAATAAGCCATAGGGCCACCTCATTTCATCAGATTTCAAGTGGAAGCTGGATTTACAGGTCCAGCTGGAAAAACAGTGTGGACTCCACAGGACTGTCGTTGTAGCAGGGGATCTCGTAAAATCCCAGCTGCCGGTAGAGGCGGACGGCATCCTCCAGAACCGGCAGGGTGTCCAGCAGCATACAGCGGTAGCCGATCTGCCGCGCGTCCTCTGTGATCCGGCGGATCAGCTGCCGGGCAAGCCCCCGGCCCCGGTACTGCGGCTGGACGTACAGGCGCTTCATTTCGCATCGCTCGCCGTCCAGCCGCCGCAGGGCGATACAGCCCGCCGCCCGCCCGTCCACCCGGGCCAGGTACAGCCGTCCGTCCGGCGGGGCGTACTTGGCGGCGGGGGCGCGCAGCTCGTCCGCATAGTGCTGGATGTCCAGATAGATTTGAAAAGCTGGGTCGTGCGTCACCAGCATGGCGGTGTACGCCTCAAACAGGGCCCGAACGTCTGAGAGGGCATTATAGGCCGGTTCGATCACAACGGTTGAATCCATATTCAAGCACCTCCCGGCGGATGTTTCAGATATGATACCCGGTTCCGGCCGGTCTGTCAACCGTTAGAGAGAAAAATAGTCCTTTGCGGCATCGAACAGGCCAAGATCGTAATTCCCCGGGATATTTCGGTACAGGCAGGGCCCCACCCGCTCGGCGTGCCCCATCTTGCCGAAGACCCGGCCGTCGGGTGAGGTGATGCCCTCTACCGACCAGACGGAGCCGTTGGGGTTGCCGTCGATATCCATGGTGGGATGGCCGTCCAGATCCACGTACTGGGTGGCGATCTGGCCGTTTTCCGCCAACTGTGCCAAGAGATCCGGCGGGCAGAGGAACAGCCCTTCCCCGTGGGAGATGGGGACGCTGACGATGTCCCCCACCTGGACCTTGGTCAGCCAGGGGGACCGGTTGGAGGCCACCCGGGTCCGGACGATCCGGGACTGGTGGCGGCCGATGACATTGTAAGTCAGCGTGGGGCAGGCGGCATCTGTGTCCCGGATTTCTCCGAAGGGGACCAGCCCCAGCTTGATGAGGGCCTGGAAGCCGTTGCAGATGCCCAGGACGAGGCCATCCCGGTTTTGCAGCAGGTCCATCACCGCGTCTGCGGCCTGGGGGGACCGGAGAAAGGCGGTGATGAACTTGCCGGAGCCGTCGGGCTCGTCGCCGCCGGAGAAGCCGCCGGGCAGGAAGAGGATCTGACTGCTCCGGGCTGCCTGGGCAAACCGGGCGGCGGATGCCGCCACATGGTCCGGTGTCTGATTATTCAGCACCAGGATCTGCGGCTCCAGGCCAGCCCGTAGCGCCGCCCGGGCGCTGTCGTACTCGCAGTTGGTGCCGGGAAACACAGGAATCAGCACCTTTGGCTTTGCCGTGCCTGTCCGGGGAGCGGCGCGGGAGAAGGCCGGGGCCTCCAGTACCGGCACCAGCGCAGGATCGGCAGGGACTCGGCTGGGGTATACATCCTCCAGCACGGACTCGTTCAGGGAGAGCAGCTCGTCGATGGAGACGCTGTCAGCGCCGGTGGTGAGGACCGGCTCCGCCGTGGTGGTGCCCAGCCTGACGGCGCAGAGGAGGTCTGTGTCCTCCGTCAGCTCCGCCACAATGGCGCCAGGGCACGGCAGGTCCCAGGCGATCTCACGCCCCTCGGCCTGAAAGCCGATGGAGTTACCGAAGGACATCTGCATAATCCCCTCGGCGATGCCGTGCTCCACCGCCCAGGCGGAGCACACCCTGCCCGCCCGGCAAAGCTGGTGGAAGGTCTCCCAGGCTTCCCTCTGGCTCTGGGCGCCGCCGTTGGCGGGAGCAAAGAGGTACACCGGATGTCCCGCCTCCTTGAACTCGGGGGAGAGCACCTCCCCGGCCCGGATGGGGGCGATGGCAAAGGAGATGAGGGTGGGGGGCACGTCCAGATCGTTGAAGGTGCCGGACATGGAGTCCTTGCCGCCGATGGCCGCCGCGCCGAAGTCCAGCTGGGCGTCCAGAGCCCCCAGCAGGGCGGCGAAGGGCTTGCCCCAGCGTGCGGGGTCCTCCCGGAGCTTTTCAAAGAACTCCTGGAGGGTGAGGTAGGCCCTTCGATAGTCTGCCCCGGCGGCCACCAGCTTGGCAAGGGAGGTGACCACACCGTTATAGGCCCCCCGGTAGGGGTCCACCGCCATAGCCTCCGGGTCGAAGCCCCAGGCCATAACGCTGGCCTGGTCCGTCTCCTGCCCCGGCAGCACCGGCAGAAGGGCGGCCATCACCTGGGCGGGGGTTCTCTGATTTCTGCCGCCGAAGGGCATCAACACGCTGCCACAGCCGATGGTGGAATCGAACCGCTCCGCCAGCCCTCTGCGGGAGGCGGACGCCAGACTGGAGGCTATGGAGCGGAGGGAGGAGTTTTCGGCATCCTGGGAGACCGGGGACGCGGGAATGGGGGCAGGAACCGCCGCCCGGGCGTGCTTCACGGCGCCGTTGGTGTTCAGGAAGTCCCGGCTCAGGTCCACGATGGTCCTGCCCCGCCAGCGCATCACCATCCGGGGGGACGCCGTCACCACCGCCACGGGGTACGCTTCCAGATTCTCCGCCTCCGCGGCGGCGATGAATCGGTCTGCGTTTGACCGGGCCACCACCACTGCCATTCGCTCCTGGGACTCGGAGATGGCCAGCTCTGTGCCGTCCAGGCCGTCGTACTTCTTCCGCACTGCGTCCAGATCGATATCCAGGCCGTCCGCCAGCTCACCCACGGCCACGGATACGCCGCCTGCGCCGAAGTCGTTGCACCGCTTGATGAGCCGGGTGACATTCCCATCCCGGAACAGCCGCTGGATCTTCCGCTCCTCCGGGGCGTTGCCCTTCTGGACCTCGCTGGCCATGGTGGTGAGAGACTGCCTGTTGTGGCTCTTGGAGGAGCCGGTGGCGCCGCCGATGCCGTCCCGGCCGGTGCGCCCCCCCAGCAGGATCACCACGTCCCCGGGCTGAGGCCGTTCGCGGACCACATTCTCCGCCGGGGCGGCGGCCACCACCACGCCGCACTCCAAATGCTTGGCGATGTAGCCGGGGTGATATACCTCGCTGACCAGCCCTGTGGCCAGGCCGATCTGGTTGCCGTAGGAGGAGTAGCCCGCCGCGGCGGTCTGGGCGAGCTTGCGCTGGGGCAGCTTGCCGGACAGGGTCTCCGCCACCGGCGTCCGGGGGTCGCCGCAGCCGGTGAGCCGCATGGCCTGGTGGACGTAGGCCCGGCCGGACAGGGGATCCCGGATGCAGCCGCCGATGCAGGTGGCCGCGCCGCCGAAGGGCTCGATCTCCGTGGGGTGGTTGTGGGTTTCGTTCTTGAACATCAGCAGCCAGTCCTGGGGCTTGCCGTTCACCTGGGCGGCGACATGGATGGAGCAGGCGTTGATCTCCTCACTCTCGTCAATTTCCGACAGAAGCCCCCGTCGCTTCAGCACCTTGGCGCCGATGGTGGCGATATCCATGAGGGTCTGTGGCCGCTGGGCAGCTTTCTCTGTCCCATAGACCTCCTCCCGGGCGGCCAGATACCGGTTATAGGCGGCCTGGACCGCCGGATCGTTGATCTCCACGTGGTCCAGATGGGTGGAGAACGTGGTGTGGCGGCAGTGGTCGGACCAGTAGGTGTCCACCACCCGGATCTCCGTCAGGGTGGGGTCCCGGCGCTCCGTGTCCCGGAAGTATGCCTGGAGGAACGACAGGTCCTCCAGGTCCATGGCGAGACCCAGCCGCGCCAGCAGGGTATCCAGGCCCGCCCGGTCCAGGGCAGTGAAGCCCGTGACCGTTTCCACGTCTGCCGGGACGGCGGTCTCTGCCGCCAGCCGCTCCGGCAGGTCCAAAGACGCCTCCCGGCACTCCACGGGGTTGAGGACATACCGCTTCACCGCGTCCACATCCGCCGCCGTCAGGGGACCGAAGAGCAGATAGATCCTGGCGGTGCGGACCGTGGGCCGCTCCTCCTGAGTCATCAGCTGAATACACTGGGCGGCGGAGTCCGCCCGCTGGTCGAACTGTCCCGGCAGGGGCTCCACGCCGAAGGCGATGCAGTCCCCGGCGGGCAGGGCTGCGGCAGTATCGTCCACCTGAGGCTCAGAGAACACTGTCCCCACCGCCCGGCGGAAGGCGGCCTCGTCCAGGCCCTCCACGTCATAGCGGTTCAGCAGGCGCAGGTCCTCCAAGGCGGAGACGCCCACCACGGTCTGCAGCTCGTGCAGCAGGCCCCGGGCCTCCTGCCGGAGCCCCGGCTTCTTTTCCACATAGATCCGTCTTACCATCGTATGACCTCCCGGCGCCGGTTGGGCGCTCATCAAAATATGCGTTTCAGTCCGCCAGAGCCGCCAGAGCCCGCTGGCCGATGTCATGGCGCAGGTATTTGCCGTCAAAGTCCACCGCCCTGGCGGCGGCGTAGGCGTCGTGCAAAGCCTGCCGCAAAGTGGGACCGGTGGCGGTGACGCCCAGTACCCGGCCGCCGCTGGTGACCAGCTGCCCATTCTCGTCCAGTCTGTCCCCGGCGTGGTAGATGGTCACGTTTCCCGGTGCCGACGCGGGCAGAGAGATGGGCTTACCCTTTTCGTAGTGCCCTGGATACCCGCCGGAGGCCAAGATCACACAGGCGGCGGAGGCGTGCCGCCACTCCACGGTGAGCGATCCCAGGGTCTCGCTTTCCACCGCCTGCATGACCGTCAGCAGGTCTGTTTTCAGCAGGGGCAGCACCACCTGGGTCTCCGGGTCCCCGAAGCGGCAGTTGTACTCGATGACCTTTGGCCCGTCCGGGGTCAGCATCAAACCGAAGTACAGGCAGCCCTTGAAGGGGCAGCTTTCCGCCCGCATGGCGGCCAGAGTGGGCAGGAAGATGGTGTCCATGCACACCCGGGCGATGTCCTCGGTGTAGCAGGGATTGGGAGCCACGGTGCCCATGCCGCCGGTGTTGGGGCCAGTATCTCCGTCCCCCGCCCGCTTGTGGTCCATGGAGGACACCATAGGGGCAATGGCGGTGCCGTCGGTGAAAGCCAGAACGCTGACCTCCGGACCAGTCAAAAACTCCTCGATCACCACCCGGCTGCCGGAGTCCCCGAAGGCCCGGTCCTCCATCATGGTCCTGACGGCATCCTCTGCCTCTTCATAGGACCGGGAGATCAGCACGCCCTTGCCCAGGGCCAGACCGTCCGCCTTGATGACGATGGGGAAGGAGGCGGTTTTCAAATAGGCGAGCGCCGCAGCGGACGTATCGAACACCTCATATTGGGCGGTGGGGATGTGATATTTTTTCATCAGGTCCTTGGCAAAGACCTTGCTGGACTCGATCCGGGCGGCTCTGGCGTCCGGCCCGAAGCAGGGGATGCCCGCGGCGTGGAGGGCGTCCACACACCCCAGAGCCAGAGGATCGTCCGGCGCCACCACCGCGAACCCCACGGCGTGGGAGACGGCGAAGTCCACAATAGCGCCGATGTCTGTGGCGCTGATCTGCGGCACACAAACGGCGTCAGCGGCGATGCCGCCGTTGCCCGGCAGGGCGTAAATCGTCTCCACCACCGGATTTTCTTTCAGTTTTTTGATGATGGCGTGCTCCCGGCCGCCGCCGCCTACTACGAGAAGATCCATCGAATCGTCCTCCTTGCTTCGTGTATAAAACAGTGTGAAGAGAGACCGGGGAAAACCGGACAGGCTTTCCCGGTTGATTTGCCATCGCAAATCAGAAAAGGAAACTTCATTGCCCCTATCCGGGCCCAGACTCGGCAGACCCGGCGGCAGGATGCCGGACAGGCCCGCTTCTCTTCAAAGACGCTCAGTGGTGGAACAGCCGCATCCCTGTAAACGCTATCACCATGCCGTATTTGTTGGCTGTTTCAATGACATGGTCATCCCGGATGGAACCGCCGGGCTCAACGATGTACTGGACGCCGGATTTTCTCGCCCGCTCCACATTATCGCCGAAGGGGAAGAAGGCGTCGGAGCCGCATGTGACGCCGGTGAGGGCTGCGATCCAGGTTTTTTTCTCCTCCGCCGTCAGAGGATCGGGGCGCACGGCGAAGGTCTTCTGCCAGATGCCCTCCGCCAGCACGTCCTCATACTCGTCGGAGAGATATACATCGATGGCGTTATCCCGGTCCGGGCGGCGAATGTTCTCCACGAATTGCAGGCCCAGCACCTTGGGATGGTGGCGGAGCCACCAGGTGTCCGCCTTGGTGCCCGCCAGGCGGGTGCAGTGGATGCGGCTCTGCTGGCCCGCTCCCACGCCGATGGCCTGTCCGTCCTTCACGTAGCAGACGGAGTTGGACTGGGTGTATTTCAGGGTGATGAGGGCCACGATCATGTCCCGCTTGGCCGCTTCCGGCAGGTCCTTGTTCTCCGTGACAAGGTTGGTGAGGAGCGCCTCATTGATCTCAAAGTTGTTCCGCCCCTGTTGGAAGGTGACGCCGAACGCGTCCTTGTACTCCTGGGGGGCGGGGACGTAGTCCGGGTCGATCTGCACGACGTTGTAATTGCCCTTCTTCTTGGTTTTCAATATCTCCAGGGCTTCGTCGGTGTAGCCGGGGGCGATGATGCCGTCGGA
>CDZT01034432.1_pt1 | contig 12388 bp, 14 predicted proteins | sample 557531 | NCBI WGS metagenome assembly CDZT01 (sample SAMEA3182066, study PRJEB8094) | gut metagenome | biome: human; feature: gut; material: Stool; isolation source: human stools | place: Canada | collected 2013-03-05
AAAAGGGACAACGGGTGACACTTAGCTGAACAGGCCGGACAGCAGAGGGATAAGCTGAAGACCGATCAGAACGACACCGCCGCCAGCCATGAGCTGCTTCATGCCCTGGCTCTTGGAACCTGGGTTGTCCGATCCATAGCCCTCCAGCAGATTGACAACGCCCCACACGCCAAGTCCAGCGCCGAGGGCTACAACAAGAGTCTGCAAAGTATCAATAGCGGAAGTGAAAAACTGCATAGAGCCTCCTTTTCTCCGGGGTATTCCCGGCCATGAAAAAAGCCGCCATTTCTGGCGGCAGGTTACATACTTCGGGACACTTTGTCCCAAAGCCCTACAAGCGGTATAAAGAAACAAGTGGTTTGATGGAGTGGAAAATAGGTCATATTTTCCACTCTATTTTTACATAGTCGCTGGTTGCGCTGATTGATGAAATCAGGCTGTCAGCGGCTTTTCGTTTGTCCTCAAAGCTGATGTTCTCCCAATCGTCCAGATAGCCGGACAGCAGTTCGATCTGCTGGGAGGACAGCGTTTCAACGGACAGGTCTGCAATCGCCTTGGACAGCGTTTTGCGGCGGTTGTCTAAATCCTCGATTTTCTTGTTGGCGTAGGCAAGCAAGGTGGCGTTGGCCCCGGTCAGCGTATCAAGCAGTTTTTCAATCTCGTCCTCCACCTGTGCAAGCTCCACCTGATAGGCGGTAATCTTGGGATTGACTTTTCCCTCGCCGCCCCGAAGCAGCTTGAACTCCCGGAACTTTTCTCCCATAGCGGTGAAAATGAACTGTTCAAACTCATTCTTGCGGAGTGTGCCGCACCCCGGACAGCCCTTGTGGTCGGCCCGCTTGGAACAGCGGAGGTATTCATAGCCAGAGGGATTATGGGTCGTTTTGAGTGCGTACCCACATTTCCCGCATTTTATTTTTCCGGCCAGCCAAGTGTTGCGGGCCTTGCGCCCATTCTGGAAAGTGATGTTGGTCATCAGCTTCTTGCGGCACCGGAGCCACACATCCGAAGGGATAAGTCCCTCATGGGGAGCGAGCACAAGGATCTGATCTTTCAGGCTCTTGTCCTTGTCCTCCTTCACATCCCGCCCTTGGTAGAGATAACAGCCGTTTGTCCCGGCGAAGTCGGCGGCGTCATTGACTACCACAGCACCCTGACTTTTGAAGAACTCATACATTTCCAGGTCGGCCTGTGCATAGACCGGGTTGCGTAGGAGCTGGGACAGGAAGGGGCGTGTCAATGACTTCCCATATACCTTGATACCCTGTTCCTCAAAGTACCGGGTAATGTCTCCGAAGGAAGTTTCGGGCTCGGCGTACATCTCAAACATCAGGCGCACATGGTTGGCGGCTACGGGGTCGGCCACCATCATTTTTGTGCGGATATTCTCTACCACCGTGGGCTCCAAGTCGAAGCCATAGGGAGCTTGGCCGCTCATGTGGAAACCTTTCAGGCACCGGGAGTAGTAAATGTCCCTCTATTTAATCCGACAGAAATACGCGTTTTGACCAGTCACTTTTTCAAAAATTTTTTAATTTTTTTCTTAGCCAACTGGATGGACTCCAATGCCGCGTTATATCCGCAGTTTTCAACCTTCGCAATATCATGAATCGTCAAACCGGATTCAAACAGTAAAAAGCGTCGGTGCTGCGTGGGCGTCAGCTTTGCTTGGGCAACTGCAGCCGTCAGGCATTCCGTCTGTTCGCTGCTTATGTACTGCTCATCCAGCGTCTTCGAGGCCAGTTCCGGAGCATTGGCAGGTCTGGCCTCCAGCCGGAGTTTTTCCACATGGCGTTCATCGCGCTTCTCCTGTTTGAGATCCTCCAGCTTAAATTCCCGTGTCAGAACTGTAAACAGCCGGAAGTCCAAGCGGATTACGCGCCCGGCGTCCGGAGATTCCGGATATACATCCTCAATATGTACGATCGCCGCTTCCGGCTTTGTTTTAATCAGTTCGCGGTGCGCCTTTTTCGTGAGCTGGAACCATTCAGATTCGATTCCGTTTTGAACAATTTTAATCAGCATATCGCTGCCTCCATTTCTGAATTTCATTTGCGTGGGAATAAGCAAATGTCAGAAACGGAGGGGCGCGGGCAGGCGGCAGAATGACTGCCCAGCGCAGGTTCTGTCTATATTTTAGCGCTCTTGTATTTTCCTGTTTGTAGGAAATTGACGCCTTTTGACTGGTGGACTCGCTTAAAATGGAAAATGCGCAGATTTTACAGTTTTCCGTGGAATTCTGTAAAATCTGCGCTCTTTCGACTACGAAAAAACCCGCAGAGGCTTGAGCCTCTGCGGGGCAGAATATTCGACACAATGATCGCGGGTGGGAAATCACCATTTCTCATACCGTTGCGGGGCAGCCAGCCGTGTGTGTCTAACTACCTGTTCCGTTTGCGTCCAGACAATAACCAGCGATCTGTTATTGCCAGATTATATATTTCGTTTTGTCTTTTTTTCTTAACAAGTACCTCCTTTTTTTCAAGGCTGAAACTCAAGCGGTGCATTTTTTACTCCGTTAAGCCGTATCTAACCTTAATTCTGTCGAGCTTTTCGAGCATCGGCTACGCACCGAGCCAGAGGAAGAAGAACGTGCCGATGGCGCAGACCAGGTCGATGGAACGCCGGTGAGATAGTAGCTCTTAATAATGTTCCAGCTGATCGTATGCGACCACATGAGCGCAGATGCTGGATTCATAATGCTGCCGCAGACGACGGTGGACGCGATCACGCCGTAAATGTAGAGGCTGATGCGTGAAAACCGGAGGATACCTTTAGTTGGAGTTTTACAGAGCGCAGTTTTCGAGGGTTTTTACCCATTCCGAATTAAGCCATTCTTTTTTGCAATGTTTCTTGAGCAGTCTACATATTTGTTCTATATATGTCCGAATTATGCAATAAAGGGACATCTATATGTGATTATTTGTTATTATTTCTGCTAGAAATAAAAATACGCTCTATTGGATTATTCCGAGTATCTCTTGTGGAAAATATAATTATTCCGCAAGGAGTGGTTGACATGGACAAGAGAATTGCTACAATAATCGGAACGAATCTGCAACGGCTGCGGACGCAGCGCGGACTGACGCAAGAACAGCTTGCTGAGAAAGCAGGCATCAGCACGTCATTTTGCGCAAATATCGAACGCGGCAATAAGGGTGTCAGTCTCTCTGTGCTATATGATCTGGCAGATTCTTTGGGTGTGAGCGTGGATTATCTGCTGTATCCGGAACAGCCTGATGCACGCATCCGAAATATTGAGGCGCTCTTGAGGGATAAGCCGGAATCGTTTATAATTGCAGTGGAACGGTTGGTTCGGCTTTGTATTGAAGAGTTTTCGGGGTTGGAATAAAGGGTATTGTGTGATTCTCTTTGCTAAGAAGGATATAACATGAGCTTAAATCAGGAAGAAGAGAAATATATCGAACAACTATACCGGGAGATGTACACTCGTTTGTGCTTTTACGCAAAGAATGCATTGGGAAGCAGGACGCTTGCGGAAGAGGCCGTACAGGACACTTTTCGAATTGCGTGCATAAAGCCGGATAGTTTGATGAACAGTAAGAATCCGCGCGGCTGGCTCATCAATACACTGAAAAATGTAATTCGCAACAGGCAGCAAACCGAAGCCAGACTGAGCAACGCGCTGCTTGTAGCCATGTCCGTGTGCGAACCACAAGCAAAGGCGAATGTGGAAACCGCAGAATTCCATGCGGCCTACTCGGATGCTTTGGGAAAAGACGATTTTCAGCTTCTGATCAATATAGTTATTCGCAAATACTCCATGCTGGAAGCAGCGGAAGAATTGGGAATCTCGGTTGAAGCCTGCAAAAAGCGCGTACAGCGTGCGAAAAAGAGGCTTCAAAAAATAATTGAAAAAGATTTTTAATTGATGTCCCCAATGAATCAGTTGCGTACATATATAAGACAAAGGGGGTTCGCAGATATGTCGGAATCCAAAGAGCATTTCCATCGAGATTTTTCAAAGTTTGATGAGATGAGTACCGAGGAATTAAACGAAATTCTCCGGCAGGATTCTCAGCTTCCAGACGGCGAAGAATCTGATATTGATGCAATTTTGTATATTATGGAGGTGATTGAACAGCGCAATCAGGAGCTGCCAGTATCTGATTTTAAAGATGTCGATCGCGCTTGGGACTCTTTCAACCAAAACTATCGTTTTGCCTCAAGCGATGAACGGTCCCTCTTTGATCTTGATGATGAGCCGCAGCAGAATAGTACCTCCGACAAAATGCAAATCCTCCAGCCTGCACCGCGTTCAAATGCACGTCCGCACAAACGTGTGCTTCGCACAGCCGGTATCCTTGCGGCAGTTATTGCAGTTCTTCTGGCAACCTCTTTGACATCTTATGCATTGGGGTTCGACCTGTGGGGCGCAATCGCCAGCTGGACAAAAGAGACATTTGGTTTCAGGTCAGAAGAATACACGCAAATCATTACGCCGTCTGTTACAAAAGAGATTCCAACGCCTCTGACTACTCTTGCTAAAGAGATGGATATGCATGACGTTCCTACGACCATCTTGCCTAGCTATCTCCCCGATGGTTATTCAGAATCGGATTTCCAGTTTAGTGAGACGGCAGGTTCTATGGATTTCTATTGCCTCCTTGAAAAAGAAAATTCCTCAATCACGTTATTCTATAGTGCTTTTTTTGATGGGCAAGAGCTTTCTCAATTTGAAAAAGACGCTGCCGATCCGAAGCAATACGAATACAATGGTACTATATACTATATTATGACGAACGAGGGTGTATATTTTGCGGCATGGACCGCAGGCAATATTGAATGCAGTATTGCAGGCGTTGAGGTCTACGATGAAATCATTAAAATCATACAATCGATAGGAGAGTAATATGCGTAAACGAGTACTGACTTCGGTAATTTCCCTCATTTTGATCTGCGCTTTATTTACATCGTTTGCTTTGGCAGCAACACTTCGTGCCAGCGAGTATATTTCAAGTTACAAGGCGGTTATCTCGCCTACTGGGGACGGTGAGATAACTGTGGAATGCTCGATAAATGGAACCGGTCGAATGAAAACCCTTGGCATCCAATCGGTAAAAATTTACAACGCCAATGGTACAAACGTTGCCACGTATTCTTATACAATGGATGGTTATGAGTACCTTATGGGGAGTGACACGGGGCGGAAAACTGCTTCTGTTTCACATTCGGGCATTCCGGGTAGATCATATTATGCAGTTGTCGTGTTCTATGCTTCCGACGGAAGCGGCAGCGATTCAAGATCTTACACGACCAAAGCCGTTACAGCTTAGATTCCCCTTACGCTACATTAGACTCAAATCAAAAAATGGACAATTGCTTTTCTTAGCAATTGTCCATTTTTTATACTGCAAACGATCATCGGATTGCCTGTAAAGAATTTTTTAAACTGCGTGTCCCCATTTCGCGATATTGAGACATAAATATAGTAAAAGGGTTAATTCCTGACCCAATTAAAAAATAGTACGTCAATGTTCGCACGGGCAAAAACTGCAATTCCTGCATGCCATTCCTCAAATAATATGATCTAATCTTATGGATTGGATGCTGGAGTTATGATACATCCAGAATAGTTTGATTTAGAGTTTTTCAATCATTCAAAAGCACTTCATTTTCGAACGATATCGTTGTCCCACATATAGTTGAGATAAGCTATATTAGAGAAATCCTTCTTAACTCTAAATCAAAAGTATTATGGTATTGTTCTCGGCAGTAAGAGTTTATTAGATAGAGAGGGGGTCGCTAAAGTCAGTTAAATAATAAGTAGGTATTCGCCCACCACGTTTTCAGTAAGGAGGTACTGAGTTGAAAAAACTGTTATCCGTAATTCTTTGTCTTTCTTTGCTTGTTGCCCTTTGCATTCCTGCTATGGCGGCAGATTCCCGCACTAATGCCGAAGCTTCGTCAAGAATCACACTTAGTAATAACACAACGCTGGTATCTGAAGATCTTCCAAATGGTGATGCGAGATTTACTATTCTAGGTGAGGATGGTTGTGTTCTTTCTGAATCCTACCTACAAAGATCTGAAGGTCTCATTCATTACGAATCTAAGCTAACAGATTCATTTGAAACAAGGCGAATTCCTACTCAAACAAATGACATGCATTTGCAACGTAGCGTATCACGTGGCGCTGCTAACTCTTATATCCCTTCCGACTTTACATATCGTGGATCAATTACATACAACTTTTATGGCTGGACCGATCATGTAATTGGTACAAGGATTCTCAATGTGTATTACGACTGTAATTATCATACCGGTTCCCGCTACAATGTTAACGGTGTTTATCAAGATATCACTACGTTTGCTTCTTTTTTAGCGAGTATTCTTGCCTTACCTTCGGCCATCGCGTCGTCCTTTGCAAAAACTATTATGGGGCGTTTCGCTTTTGCAACTGGCGCAATTTCTTTTGCGATTCCAGATCATTACGTTCGCGCCTATGAAACTGAAATTACATGGTTGGCTCAAATAAGTGATTACCCAGATGTTTACGCAACGTTTACTGGAAGCAAATTCGATCTAACAGAAGAAGGATATGCAGGCCAAACGCATTACTCTGGTGACTTTTGTCCCCTTTCCTACTATAAAGATCATAACACAGACTTTGCAGTCAAACTCTATACTGCAGCTGTTGGTCAAGATGTAATTGAAATCGTAAGCTGGAGTTAATCTGGGATAATGAGGAAATGGCTTCTTTATATTCAATTGTTAGTTGCGACTGGGATTTTGGTCTGTTTAGTTTTATCTGATGCTGGAGTGATTCCACCAAGAGGTTCGGCAACCTCTCGCATACTTCTCCATATTTCTTTCATTCTTGTTGTGATCTCAACAATCGACGCATTACGAAGCAAATAACCCCAAAAATGAACTATGGAGTAAGCGGCGAACCTCACGGCAGTCCCCATGTGACACTCATTTGGGGACTGCCATAGCACTATATAATCTGGAGGAAAATACGAAATATGTTCAAAGGTGAAGCATTCAGTAAACGATCTGCGATATACGTTATAGCTGCGATGATGTGTGGCATTATTCTCGTCGGCATTGCTTACATACGAATGCTTCCCGTTGAATGGGATGCTGGGGCCTGCGGCGGTGGATATGCCACATTTGTTTTTAACAAATATGGTAAAGAGCTGTCGCAGAAATATGCCAGCCGATTAAGAAACAAAGACGATATTCTCTGCGCAAAAGCCATCCGCGGAACACAAAGTGCCAGGTGGGAAGGACAAACATTCTACCTGATCTTCGACGTACAATACGCAGACACCAAGCAAGGCGTTGTAACCGAAACCGTCAGGTTTATCGGACGAAGAGTTTGGTTCGACACTTATAAATGGGGCGTCGGAATAGCCGTGAATACAAAATAGTTTTGGCGGGAGCAAAAGCGTTTTGTGTTCAGGTCATCAGAAAAGCTATCTGCAAAAGATTAAGAATTTTTTGCGAATCACTTGTCCCCATTATGAGTAATTGAGACATAAATATAATAAAGGGCTCATCCTTAGTCTGATTTGAATATTTGTACGTCAATATTGGCACTAGCACAGGCAATCACGCAGTTGCATACATCCCTGAATGATATGCGTTCAATGCGTGATACGGCATAAAGCAAGCAATATGTTTTCTGAAATTGCCTTTGCAGTGCATCCTTATTGAAACTTAAGTGGAAAGGAGGAAAATGGTAATGTGATTTGTCTATCCGCAGCAGTCTTAAGTATTGTTTGTTAACCGACAAGTAAAAAAGGAGCGTCAGCAAAAATGAAGCATATGCCGACAAGCGATCCCTCGAACGAGGATACAAGAAGGCGTGCCGCAAAGCGCAACGCTGTCAAACTGTGGATAGGTTTCATTTGCATTTGCGTAGTGATCGGCGTGTTCGGCACTTTGAAGCTGTCCAAAGGAAAACCAGTCGAAGAGAATAATCAGGAGAATGCCGTTGCCGCAAACGAATACTTGAATCAGGCGTTCGGACAAACGGCAAACGGTAGCATCATTTTCCCAGAGGATTATGCAGGAGCCTATATTAACGGTGGTCACCTGGTGCTGCTTCTTACAAACACAAGCGAAGAAGCAACTGAAAAGTATCGAAACTGGGCAGGCGAGTATTCTTCGTGTCTAACTTTCAAAAAAGTCAAGTATTCTTATCATGAACTGAGTGAAAAGCTAAATCCGATTGTGGAAAAATTGAAAGAAGATGGGTATGAAGTAACATCATCCGCTGTATCCGAAACAGAAAATGCGGTATCGGTCGGGCTTTTCAAATGCGAGAGCGCAGAAGCTTCTAAACTTGCAAAGAACTTGAGCGAGACCTTTGGTGTCCGCGTGCTAGTCTCTGAAGTAATATATACTACAGAGTGTGTGGAGACGGAATAGACAGTTCAACACAATTACGGCAAGGAAGAGTTTAATAATGAGCCGAAGAAAACATACAACTTTTCGCTTTCTAACCCTTGTAATGGCAATTGCTGCAATTACATCGTTTTCATTGTTTGCCACTGCGCAGGGCGTAATTATCGACAATACATATGAACAGCTAATGCTGCTGCAGGAAGACGCGGTTGCAGCTAACGAACTTTTAAACGAATCATTCGGACATGATGCCGTAGGGAACATCACCTTCCCAAATGATTTCGCCGGTGCACGGATAGAGGAAAACAAGCTTGTGCTGTCTCTCACAAATACCGGTATTGATAACACAACAAAATATCTCAATTGGGTCGGCGATTATGCAGACTGCCTTGTGTTCGAAAAGGTAGATTATTCTTATAATCATTTAATGGATGCGGTCGCCAGAGCTGCGCACGAACTTAAAGAACTCGGATATCCAATTACGCAATACTATGTATCTGAAACAAATAACGATGTCGTTATAGGTATGAATTTCGATGATATTTCATATCAAGACAGTGTTTTAAGGTCGACGCGTTCTGAAACATTGGCAACAGCTTTGTCCGACGAGTACAATGTTCCAATTCGGTTCGAGAATATTGCACCGACAACTGTCACTGCGACGAATGCCATAGCAACACTCCGTGGTGGTGCAAAAATTACCAATATAACTGCAAACTGCTCCATGACGTTAAGTTGCTGCGGTTCCTATGGAGGTGTCCCGGCGATCCTTACTTGTGGGCATGGTGGTCAGTCGCCTAATGATATCATAAAATACGCATCGAGTTCAGGCAGTACGATTGGGAATGTCTACATCCATAGATATTATGATGGCGACATTGGTGATTTTGAAATTATTAAGATCACAAATACGGATACGTTTAGTACCAGTAACAGCATTAACAACACGTATTCTATTACCGGCACATTGTCTTCCCCAGCAGTTGGTACAATTATAAAGTATTATAGCCGCACAACTTCCAGTTTTGGCTACGGCTCTGTTGGAAGAAGAAATGTAGAGGTTAAAGCCAGTAGTGGTAAGACTATCGGCGGTTTGACAGAACTCAAGGTTACTTACGGCTCTTGTGAAAGCGGCGACAGCGGCGGTCCGTTCTTCCAAGATGCATCCTCTGGCGCAAAGTACTGCGGAGTCCTGCATGGAAATCGTACTGATTCGTCTGGAAATATGTATGTATATTTCACGCCATATACGTATATCTCTAGCGCTGGTTTTTCAGTCAGGACAAACTAATTAACACCAACAAAGGACATATAACTTTTTAGCGCAGGGGCATCCCCCTGCGCTAAAGTATTATTATACGCAAACCCGAAATGGATCACAGCGGGTTAACTTTTGCGTATGATTGTCATCTACTCTAATGCATCAGAAAGACTTGATGTCATTTTGCATTTACTGTTTTTCAGAAAGCCACGCTGCCGACAGCCCTTCAAAATACGCATACGTTTCTGGCGTCAGCTCTTTGAGCAGCGTCAGGGTTCGAGGATTTCCGGAACACCAGTATGCGAAGAACTCCGCGAAATACTCCAGGCTGCTGCTCTTTGCGTGTTCGCTCATCGGCGCATTTGCTGCTTCCAGCTCGTACAGGCGATCATGTTCCTCCGGGAAACCGAGCAGGGAATCGTAAAAATGTCCAAACTCATGCAGCGTCGCGCCGGACTCGGAAACATAGATGCGGTTCTCGCCAAAGACGGTCGCGCCGATGCAGTTCACGCCCAGCTGCCGGCCGAGGTTCGCTGTATAATTGCCGTCGATAACAAACGTCCAGCCGTTTTCGTTGAAGGCATCGAGGATCGGCTGCGGCACTTTCCGGATTTCCAGCAGGAACTTGTTCGCGTTGCAATGCATCCGGTTTTCCACCGCGACCGGCGTATCGGGCGGCGTGACGGCCAGGTTCTGCGTCAGGACGGCATGAAGAAGCTGCGCAGCTTCGGCGCGTGTGACGAGTTCTGCTGCCGTCTTATTTTCAGCACAAAACCCAAACGCTTTTCCGACGCGCAGAGCATTTTCACTGTCGGACAACCAGTCCAATCCGTAAAGCGTCGCGTCGTAGAGCGGTATCTTCATTGCCGCAAAGGCGCTTAAAAATAGTTCACCGCGGCAGATGAATCCGGTTTCATCACCAATCGCGGTCGGCTGCAACCACGCTTTTCGGACGGCAGTTTGAACGGCATTTGTGCTTACTTCCTGCCACGAAGCACCTTCCGGTTCTTCGTTCTGCGCACGGCAGAGCATTGTCGCCCATTGGCTGACCGTGATCCTCTCGTCCGGCGCGAATCTGCCGGATGCCGTACCTCTCAGGATGCCAGCATTGGCAAGGTACGAAACGGATTCCGCATAGACTGCGTTCTCCGGCACGTCCGTAAAGTCCAAGGAAAAGGCAAAAGCCGGTACCGTCAGCAGCATCGACAGCACCAGCAGGATGGATATGAACTTGATTTTTCGCATAGAGATGTCCTTTCTAAAATCAGATTTCTTCTTTCTGTATTGGCTCTCAGCTAGAGTTGGTCCTTCAAGCTGCGCCGTGGTGTCATGGCGCTGGTGACAGAAAATACGCGGACGTTCCCCTTGGCGGGGAGCGTCCGCGCCGCTATTTGCCACCTGTATCTATAATGTATAAGTTCGATGTGCAGCTTCCGTTTTCACGGTGGCGGCGCTGGCGTTCGATGTATCCGGCGTGTTCCAGATCGTTCAGTGCCCTTTGCACCGTGCGCGGTGAGAGATGCAGGTCGCGGGCAATCGTCTTGACGCCCGGCCAGCAGCTTCCGCCGCCTGCACGGTCACGGAGATACATGTAGACGGTCCGCGCCCGGTGCGGCAGGTCGGGATCGGCGTAGATGGAGCCGAAGAAACTCATTTCTCGGCATAGCTGCTCATATAGTCATCCGCTTTCGGTACTGCGGGCGGGCGCATCTGTGTCATGGATTTTCTTTTAATGTTCATCAGCAATTCCTCCTTTCCCGCGTAGTAGACCTCGCGCTGGGCGCGCTCCGGCACCTGATATGGTTCTTCAAACTTGATTCCCCATTTGAAATATAATTGCAGCTTGGTACGCATCGGGTGCGTGCCGGTTTTCATGACAACAAATTCTCCCTTTGGGAGACTTTTCAGCTCGTCCGGCGATAAAAGCGCACGCTCCGCCATTTGTAGACTCTGGCTTGTATTGTCCTTGCCTTTGCTGACAGAACCGGTCAAAACTGTCCGGCTGCCAAGCGCTTTGGAGAGCGTTTCTGCCGTCTGGCTGTTCGGTGCAAAGCCGCCGAAGATCGTATCCTGACAGTTATCGGCTATGATCTCCGCGCCCTCTTTTCCGTAATTCTTCTCTAACTGCGCAAGGCTCTGGATGATCGGCACGAGTGTCAGCTTGCGGCTTCGGCCTGCGGAGAACAGCGGCAGAACGTCAAAGGGCGGCATCGTGCCGAATTCATCACAGTAAAATACCACGCGCTTTTTCAGCTTTCCTTTGTTAGCGTCCGCAATGGAAAACAGCTCACGCGACAGGTTCTGGATCATGAGGCCCGCCATGAAGTGTTTCGTCGGGTCTTCCTCCGGGATGATCAGAAAAATTGCACACTTCTCGGACGCGAAGTGCTCCGCATCGATTGGACTGTCATAGCAGAGCACCTGTTCCTGCTCGGAATCGATGAATGAATTCAGACGGGAAAGCACCGTGGACATGACGGAAGCCATGCCTTGTTCGGAGGAACTGGTTGCTGCGGTCGCCATCCAGCCTGCCTTATGCGTATCCGGCAGGCTGTCTATCAGAACCTGAAATCCATTCTTCTTTCCCATGGGAGCCATCAGTTCCTTCACCAGCTTGAACACAGACATGATGTGCCGCTTGTCATGCCCCGCGCTGTCCGGTGGAATGAACTCCGACAGCGTCATGATCACGGTTGCCAGCACGCCCTCTGCTGCGTCATAGAAGTACGAATTCTGTCCGCGATCCTGCTC
>CDZT01010318.1_pt1 | contig 12332 bp, 10 predicted proteins | sample 557531 | NCBI WGS metagenome assembly CDZT01 (sample SAMEA3182066, study PRJEB8094) | gut metagenome | biome: human; feature: gut; material: Stool; isolation source: human stools | place: Canada | collected 2013-03-05
ATATAGCAGCTTTGCGGAGCAATGCGCCTGTTACCCGTATATTTTCCCCACGATCTTTCCGCGTGCTGCGGCAGGCAGGAGCTTGCACAAAAGGCTCAGGAATTTATACTGTGCACCGGCAACATAAACGACTGCCGGGTTCTTTTTCTCCACAATACCGGCGATGTACCGTCCAATGCGTGCCGGGTCCATGCCGTTTTGCTCGTCTTGCTCCATCTGACTGACGCTCCGGGAGATGCGCCCGCCGTATTCATCATCGCCGAGAATGCTTTTCTGACGTGCTTTTGTAAATCCGGTGCAGATGTCACCCAATTCTACGACGGTGACATGGATGCCGTAGGGCTTGACTTCGTTTGCCAGAGCGTAAGAGTAAGATGAAACGGCGGCTTTGCTTGCAGAGTAGAAGGTCTGGAACGGAATGTGCGCTACGGCAGCAACAGAGCTGATGTTCACAATATGCCCCTTCCCTTGATGGCGCATGAAGGGGAGAACCGCTTTATTTACAGTGGCTGTCCCGAAAAAGTTCACATCAAACTGCGCTTTGGCTTGCTCCATGGATGTAAACTCCACCGCACCGGAAATGCCAAAGCCTGCACAGTTGATCACTGCATCAATTTTGGTCTCTTTTTGGATGACCTGCTGCACAGCGGCGTTGACCGCATCTTCATCGGTCACATCGACAGACAGATGGGTAACACCCTCCATAGGGATATTTCTGCGGCTGAACTCATAGACGATGCAGCCATTCTCTTTCAGAGCGGATGCCGTGCACCGTCCGATGCCGGAGCTTCCGCCGGTAACAATAACGACCTTGTTGTTTTCTCCCGCCATGATTTTCCTCCTGAAAATGTTGATCTGGTTCGAGTATACCGCATCGCAAGATGACTGTCTATACTGATAGCCGGATTGTGAAAAAGCACAGGGATCAACTTGCGCAAATTTTTACGCAGATTGGCCTCTCTTTTTTACACAGCCAATGCCAATTAGCGCTTGAAATCGAAATGCTGCGCAAGTATACTATACTAGCTATGCTGTACAAGCTTGATCAAAAATCAGTATGCCAGTTGACCATAAAAGACATACCAGAATTGAAGTGCGCGGCAGAATCAAAACCCTACGAGGATGAAAATGAAATTCGATCGAAGGCTTACAGATGAAATCTACACTTCCGATACGGTAAGGCTGGGAAAAAATGCATTTCAGGCCATGCAGGAGACGATCTATCATAATGGCGGTGTCGGAACCATTACCGGGTACTATGATGCCGAATTGTCGATCCTGTCGGTCAGTGATCTGTTGCTGCATAATCTGAACCACAGCTATGCATCCCTGATGGAGCAGACAAAGGGTTCGCTGAAGAATCTTTTCTATAAGAAAGATGCCATATTCCTTGACAATGCACGCTTTCGTCAGCTCCAAGGCGAAGGAGAAGGCCAGTTCCTCACGGCAGATGGGTCTCCCGTCTATGTGCGTCTCTACAAAAAAGATGCAGTCGATACGGATGGAACACCGATCTGGATCATGTCAGTACAGATGAACTGGGCGTATGAGAACCTTGCGCTGGTTAATGAATCCATCCATTCTGCACTATGGTATTTTGAGTGTAATGAAAACGGTGAGATCGTTCATGTGAACTGGAGCCATGCGTTCCGGCAGATCCTTGGATATCATGACATTCTGGATTTTCCGAACAAACTGGATTCGTGGTCGAACCTTCTGCACCCGGAGGACTATGACCGGGTAATGCAGCTGCTTTTGGAAACGATTGCGGACAAAACCAATACTACAAAATATAATGTTGAATATCGACTGAAAATGCAGGATGGCCAATACCACTGGTTCCGGGCATCGGCGGAGGTGATACGCCGTCTGGATGGCTCGGCCAATCGAATTGCCGGAATCATAAGCAACATTGACGCGGAAAAAAGAAGCCGGATGCAGGCGCAGCGGGCAGCGGCATTTCACTGTGCATTTACCAGCGCAAACCTCTGCGAATACTATGTAAATCTGGAAAAGAACACCTTTGATACTTTCAAAGTGGAACCCTCTTTGATGACGGCCTTTGAGCAGAGCCAGACATGGGACGAGCTGATCAAATTCTTTGTGGACAACTATGTGGTCGAACAGGACAAACAGAAGGTCACGGATTTCTACGACCGCGCCTACATCACCGAAAAATTGAAGGGGCTTGAGACGGAGTTGCGTCAGGAGTGCCGCATCGTTCTGAATGGGGAGGAACGATGGGTCAGCAATGTGGTCATGCGCGGCGAGATCGGGGACTCGGACTATGCGATGAGCTTTTTGCGGGACATCACAGAGTCCAAAGCAGAGATGGCACAGCGGATGCAGATGGCCTCAGACAACGCATCGATGGATCTTTTGATCAAGAGTATGGTGCGTCTGCTGGACCGCTTTGTCGTCTGCGATCTGGAGAATGACCGGTATCGGTTCTATAATCTGCAAGGTGAAATGATATACGCGCCGACGGGAACCTACCATGATTTTGTGGAGCAGGTAGCTGCAAAGTACAAGACACTGGAACCGCTGGACGCATTGGCTGCTTTGATTTCACCGGAAAATATCCGCAAGAATCTGCAGGGCGAGAACGACATCTACAAATTTGAATACTGCTCCATGGATGAGAACACCTATAAGATCGCTTCCTTCATTCCGCTGGAGTGGGATGGCACAAAGCTTGTCAAAGCACTATTGGCATCTATGGATGTGTCACAGGAGAAAAAGGCCGAGATCGAATCCCATAAGGCACTGAAGGATGCGTACCGGGCGGCGGAAAACGCAAGCCGCGCCAAGACGGAATTTCTCTCCAACATGTCCCATGATATCCGTACACCGATGAATGCAATCGTTGGCTTGACCGCCATTGCGGGTGCGAATATCGAGAGTCAGGACAGGGTGGTCGAGTGCCTTGGCAAGATCACAAAGTCGAGCCGTCATCTGTTGGGACTGATCAATGAAGTGCTGGATATGGCCAGAATCGAGAGCGGGCGAATAAGCCTTGCCGAGGAGGATTTCAGCCTGCCGGAGCTGGTCGATAACCTGCTCACCATCACAAAACCGGCAATCGACGAGCACAAACATCGGCTCGAAGTCCATATTGAGCACATTGAGCACGAAGCTGTCTGCGGCGACAGTCTGCGCATCCAGCAGGTCTTTGTGAACCTGATGAGCAACGCCGTCAAGTACACCCCGGATGGAGGAAACATCACCCTTACGATCAAGGAAAAACCGAACGGCTTCTCGGAGCTTGGCTGCTACGAGTTTTCCATCGAGGACAACGGCATCGGCATGACACCGGAGTTCCAGAAGATCATGTTTGAGCCGTTCAGCCGGGCAGATGATCACCGGACGACCAAGGTGCAGGGCACCGGTCTTGGCATGGCCATTGCAAGAAACATCGTCAACCTGATGAATGGTGACATTCAGGTCGAAAGCGCTCCCAACAAGGGAACGAAGATCACGGTCACGGTCTATCTGAAGCTTCAGAAGAACGAGAAGGAACAGGAAAAAGAACTGCTCGATCTGCCGGTACTGGTTGTGGACGATGACAAGACCTGCTGCGAAAGCACCATTGCGACCCTTCAGGAGATCGGCATAGCGGGCGAATGGGTCCTGACCGGTAAGGAAGCTGTGGAGCGCTGCTATGCGCGTCATGAGACCAACAGTGACTATTTTGCGGTGATTCTGGACTGGAAGATGCCGGAAATGGACGGTATTGCAACCGCCAGAAAAATCCGGGAACGGGTAGGAGAAGATGTTACGATCATCATCCTGACTTCCTTTGATTTCAGCGAGATCGAGGAAGAAGCCAGAGCAGCGGGCGTGAATGCGTTTATGGCAAAACCACTGTTCCGTTCCCGTCTGACGGCAACTCTGCGGCAGTTTACATCCGGGAAGAAGGAGGAAAACGCCCGGAACTATCTGGAAGACTTTGCGAAGGAAAACTATGCGGGTAAGCGGATCCTTCTTGTGGAAGATAACGAGCTGAACCGTGAAATCACAACCGAGATCATAGGCATGACGGGCGTGACCATCGACAGCGCCGAAAACGGAAAAATTGCAGTCGAAAAGGTGATGGAAGCGCCAGAAAAGTGGTACGATCTCATTTTTATGGACATCCAGATGCCCATCATGAATGGTTACGAAGCCACTGCTGCGATCCGTGCCCTTGCCGGCAGCCGGGGCAAAGTGCCCATCATTGCCATGACGGCAAATGCCTTTGCCGAGGACGTGCAACTGGCAAAGAACACCGGCATGAACGAGCATATCGCCAAACCGCTTGATTTGAATAAGCTGAACGATGTGCTGAAACAGTGGCTGTGATCTGTGCATTGCAGTAAGGCGCATGATAAGGCTGAAGCCCCAATTGCTCCAGCCAACGGCAGAGTTTCTTAATTGTCCATCAAAAATACGTTGGTACGTTTTACACTGTGACGATTCAAAAAATAAAGGAGAGGTGTTTTGCTATGATTTACAAAAAGCAATACGGTCAACCGTTTGATACCGAAAGTGTAGTGGGTTCTTTTTTGCCCATGATGGAAACAATACCCTATCTGACCAAGGAGCCGGATGGTTTCTCCTATGCCATGGAACCGCAGGATGTTCTGTATGGTCTTGGCGAGAACGTCCGTGGTATCAACAAGCGCGGGTGGGTGTACGAAAGCAAATGCTCCGATGACGGCAACCATACCGAGGGCAAATCCTCGCTGTACGGTGCTTATAATTTTATGATCGTGTCCGGCAAGGATACATTTGGCGTTTTTATCGACTACCCGGGCAAGGTCACCTTTGACTGCGGCTACACCGACATGGATACCTTACGCATCACGGTGGCCGAGGAAAATTACGATCTCTACATCATTGAGGGCGAGAGCCTGACCGATATTGTGCACCAGTTCCGCCAGTTGGTGGGGCGCAGTTATATTCCGCCCAAATGGGCTTTTGGCAACGCCCAGAGCCGCTGGAGCTACATGAACGAGGACGAGGTCCGCGAGGTGGTGGCAAATTACCGTGCCAATCATATGCCGCTGGACGCTGTGGTTCTGGATATCGATTACATGGAGCGTTACAAGGACTTTACGGTGGATGCGCAGCGCTTCCCGCGTTTTGCAGATTTTGCCGCCGAGATGAAAGCGCAGGGCATCCATCTTGTCCCCATCATCGATGCAGCAGTCAAGGTCGAAGATGGATATGATGTGTACGAGGAAGGCGTGAAAAACGGCTACTTCTGCACGAATCAGGATGGCACCCCCTTTGTAGCCGGTGTGTGGCCGGGACGGGTACACTTCCCCGATATGCTCAACCCGGAAGCCCGTGCTTGGTTTGGCAGTCAATATAAGGTTCTGCTGGATCAGGGGATCGAGGGCTTCTGGAATGATATGAACGAGCCTGCTATCTTCTACGCAGAGGAAAGACTGAAAAAGACCTTTGCTCAAATTGAGAAATACAGCAAGCAAAACCTGGATATTTCCAGCTTTGGTGCTTTTACCGGCATGGTGGCAGGGCTTTCCAACAACGAAAACGATTATAAGCTGTTCTACCACAACACCAAACAGGGGCGTATGCGGCACGACAAGGTACATAATCTTTTTGGTTATAACATGACCCGTGCGGCAGGCGAGGCTTTCGAGCGGCTGGAACCGGACAAGCGCATTTTGATATACTCCCGTTCTGCCTGCATCGGGATGCACCGGTATGGCGGCATCTGGACTGGCGATAACCATTCTTGGTGGAGCCACATTCTGCTTGCGCTGCACATGATGCCCTCCCTGAATATGTGCGGCTTCCTGTACGAAGGCCCCGACATTGGCGGCTTTGGCAGCAATACCACGGAGGATCTGGTGCTGCGCTGGTACGGCATGGGCATCTTCTCTCCGCTGCTGCGGAACCACTCTGCCAACGGCACCCGCCGGCAGGAACCCTACCGCTTTAAGAACAAGGCCGCCTTTGCCGGGATTTTACAACTGCGCTACCTGCTGCTGCCCTACATTTACAGCGAGTACATGAAGGCTGCCCTGCACGACGGCATGTACTGTATGCCGTTGGCGTTCGCCTTCCCGGAGGATGACTTTGCCCGCCGGGTGGAGGATGAGGTGATGATCGGTGAAAGCCTGTTGATCGCCCCGGTATATGAGCAAAACGCCCGGGGCCGGTATGTTTATCTGCCGGAGGAGATGCTGCAGGTGCGGGTGAATTGCAGCGAAAGCAACCGCATGGAAACCAGCGTGCTGCCAGCAGGCCATCATTACATTCCGGTGGAGCTGGATGAAGTGGTGTTCTTTATGCGCAAGGGACACCTTCTGCCCCTTGCCAAGGACGGCAAAAAGATCCAGAGCGTTGCCGATGTGGATTTTGCAGACCTGCGCCTGCTTGCCTATGCTCCCGATGGTGCATCCTATGAATACTATACCGATGACGGCGAGACAAAGGATTACGACAAGCCGGAACATTTTGTGCATATCACACTGGATGCGGATGGAAACGCAAAGAGCGATCGTGCTACGGTCAAAGTAGAAGGATAATCCTCAGTCATTACGCAGTTCCTACAGAGTGACAGCGTTTCAGCTTGAAATGCTGCCACTCTTTTTTGTTGTCTATATCACAGATAAAATAGCGTTTCATCTTGAAAACAGCGTAAAGATTTATTATAATAAGATAAATAGTTGTGACTTTTGCAAAGGAGGGCTGAAGTATGGCAGCGCCGCGCACCTATCTGGCAATCGACCTGAAAAGTTTCTATGCCTCGGTGGAGTGCGTAGACCGCCATCTGGACCCCTTGACCACCAATCTGGTGGTGGCGGACGCCTCCCGCACCGAAAAGACCATCTGCCTTGCGGTGTCGCCCTCCCTGAAAGCTTACAAGATACCCGGCAGAGCACGGCTGTTTGAAGCCGTTCAGCGGGTCCGGGAAGTCAACACCCAGCGGCTGCAAACTGCCATCCGGCAGCAAAAGGCGGTCCGGGGAGAGGATGGAAAATACCACTTTGCCAGAACCTCTTTCGATGCCAATGCCCTGAACGCAGACCCGACGTTGGGGCTGAGCTACATCGTTGCGCCGCCCCGGATGCAGCGGTATCTGGATGTGTCCACCCAAATCTACAAGATCTACTTAAAATACGTGTCTCCGGCGGATATCTACCCCTACTCCATTGATGAGGTTTTCATTGATGTGACGGGCTATCTGCCCTATTATCACATGAGCGCCCATGATCTTGCCATGACCATGGTGCGGGAGGTGCTGTACAACACCGGCATCACCGCAACGGCAGGCATCGGCACCAACCTCTACCTTGCAAAGCTGGCCATGGACATTGTGGCAAAGCATATCCCGGCGGACAAGGACGGCGTCCGCATTGCAGAGCTGGACGAGCAGTCCTATCGGTATCTGCTGTGGAACCATCGCCCGCTGACGGATTTCTGGATGACCGGTCCCGGCACCGTCAAGCGGCTGGAAGCCCACGGCATCTACACCATGGGGGACTTGGCACGGTTTTCCATCCACGGAGAGAATCGTCTGTATGAGATTTTCGGCGTGGATGCAGAAATCCTTATTGACCACGCATGGGGCTACGAGCCCTGCGGCATAGAGCAAATCAAAAGCTACAAGCCCAGCACCAACAGCATCAGCGAGGGGCAGGTGCTGACCTGCCCGTACCCCAACGACAAGGCCAAACTCATTGTCCGGGAAATGGCAGAAATCTTGATGTTCCGGCTCACCGAAAAGAAGCTGGTGACGGAATCCATCACCTTGGAGATAGGCTACGACCGGGAGAATGTGGACAAGGGCGGCTACCGTGGTCTGACCCAGACCGACCGCTACGGCAGAACCATCCCCAAGGCAGCTCACGGCACTGTCCGGTTTGATGCGCCCACCAATCTGGGCAGCACCCTCATCAACGAAAGCGCAAAGCTGTTTGAGCGCATCACCGACCCGGCGCTGACGGTGCGGCGCATTACCATCAATGCCAACAAGGTCACGCCGGACGAGGGCATCTATCAGGTGGACTTTTTCACCGACACCAAGAAGCTGGAAAAGGAGAAAAAACTCCAGCAAGCCATGCTGGGTATCAAGAACAAGTACGGCAAAAACGCCGTGCTGAAAGCCAGCAGCTACGAAGAGGGTGCTACCATGCGCCAGCGCAACGCACAAATCGGCGGGCACAGTGCAGGAGGTTCAGATGGAAAACTACAAAAATAGCAAGATCGGGCGGGAGACCGCCCAAAAGTACGGGGACATCCTGGAGATGGAACGCCCCCAGACCGAAGAATCCCTCCGCAAGCACCCCCGCATGACCCTTCAGAACCGTGCCAAGATCTTCTCACCCTTCTCTCCGCTGCGGGGCTATGACGAGCAGCTTGCCGCAGAAAAGCAGCGCACCGAGCGGGTGACCAAGCGCATTTTGACCGAGGAAGAAATGTCGGCTCTGTCCGATCGGCTGATGCAGGTCACCAAGGGCATGACCATCACGGTGCGGTACTTCAAGGAGGATACCGCTCACCCGGAGATTCCGGCAGTGGGCAACTACATCACCCTGACCGGAAAAGCAGACCGCATCGACCCGGTGTTCCGCACTTTACAGGTGGGCGACACCGTGGTGCCCTTTGAAGATCTGGTGGAGGTCAGCGGGGAGGGTATCATGGACATTGATGTGTACCTGGGCATCGAGGAAGAATGAGATGACAAGAAATATTGAAAGAGATATTTATGGGACAGTTCTTTCGATAAAATAACCTCAGAAGAAGCAAAACACACTTCGGATGGAGGAAAATACAATGGCAAACGGTGATTACGGCTATTTCGGCAAGGGTTCCACGGGCTATGCCCAATACATGACGGCTTTCAACCGCAACTTCGGCGGCTCGTCCGGCGGTGGTGGCGGCGGCCACAACAATGGTGGCGGCGGTGGCGGAGATGGAAGCGGCTGCGGCTGCCTCATCGCCATTGCGGTGGTGGTCGTGCTGGTGCTCCTCGGTATGGGGAGCTGAGGGCATTTCCACAGCACAAGGCTGTCTTACGTGACCCAGTCACAGAAAATCTAACTAGGAAATGTTATCATATAGTCACAGGAAACACCAACAACATTCCGATGGAGGATTTGAATATGAAGGCAAAGTTTTATATCTGTGAGCACTGTGGCAACCTGGTCACCACCATCCACAACGCAGGCGTTCCGCTGGTCTGCTGCGGCGAAAAGATGAAGGAGCTGCTCCCCAACACGGTGGAAGCCAGCGGCGAAAAGCATCTGCCGGTGGCAGAGCTTTCTGGCAGCACCCTCACGGTTACGGTGGGTGCGGTGGAGCACCCCATGGTGGATGTGCACCACATCCAGTGGCTCTTTGTGGAGACGGAAAACGGCGGACAGCTCCGCTACCTCGCCCCCGGTCAGGCACCCAAGGCGGTGTTTGAGCTGGGCGGCGAAAAGCCGGTGGCGGTCTATGCTTACTGCAACCTGCATGGTCTGTGGATGACGAAGCTTTAAGAAATAAACAGGCTCCTGCCAGTGGCTAAACGCTTGCAGGGGCCTGTTTTGGCGTGCAGCCAATGGTTCTGGCGCAGGCATATCAGACAAAAATGAAAATGGGGTAAACATTGAAATACAGAGAGATCGTGGACGGCATTTTTCTTGACCGTCCCAACCGTTTTATTGCCCATGTAGATGTGAACGGCACGGTGGAAACCGTCCATGTCAAAAACACCGGGCGGTGCAAGGAACTGCTGCTGCCCGGTGCGGCGGCTCTTTTGTGCGCAGGTGCTTTTCCGCAGCGGCAAGCCCTCGTCAAAACTCCGGATGCCATTCATCCCGGATGCCAATGTCGGCACAGACGATCTTTCCGCACAGCGGCGCAGAAGTTTCTGCGATATGCAAAGGCTTATAGCTGTCGAAGGTTACGGTCAGATCTGCATGGGCAGCGCCCTCGGCAACCTCGCCGGTATCTGTATTGATGCCGCTGGGCAGGTCTACGGCCAGCACAAAGGCACCGCTCTTGTGCAGACGGCGCATCAGCCCGCAGGCAGCAAGGCCGGAAGGCCGCAGTTCACCATGGAACCCGGTGCCGTAGAGGGCATCCACAGCAGCATCAAAGCGCTGGGTTTCCAGTACGGAACCGTCGGCGCAGATGTGCACTGGCAGGGAGTGCAGACGCTCAAAGTTGCGGATGGCGTCAGCGGTTTTTGGCTCGCCCTCGGCCAGAAGAACGGTCACGCTCCAGCCATCTTTTGCGGCGGCGCGGGCAATCACGAACCCATCGCCGCCGTTGTTGCCCTTTCCGCAGACCACCAGCAGCCTGCCGGGATGTGGGAACTGCTTTTGCAGTTCAGCGTAAGCCGTCAGCCCGGCGTTTTCCATCATTTGCAGATAGGGCAGACCGTGGGCATCCCCGGCTCGTTCAATTTCCTTCATCTGCGCAGCCGTCACAATGCGATGTTTCATGTTGGCACCCTCTTTCTATCTCTATTATAATGGATGAGAATGTTTGGAACAAGATGAAAGATGCCGGTGCATAGAATCTGTACCCGGAGAGTTGGAACAAGCCCTCCGGGGGCATTTTTGTTTTTCACTATCTTTTCCGCAGGGGAAAACCATGGTATACTGAACGCAACGAATCCAAAGTAATAAACCGGGAGGTACCGTTATGAAGTGGGGAATTTTAGCGACCGGCACCATTGCCAAAAAGTTTGCATCTACGGTGGAACAGATGGGCGCAGAAGGGGAGCAGCTTGTTGCCGTGGGGTCACGGCATCTGGAAAGCGCACAGGCGTTTGCGCAGCAGTACGGCATCCCCCGCTGCTATGACTCCTACGAAGCCCTTGCCGCCGACCCGGAGGTGGAGGCCATCTATATCGCCACCCCCAACACCCTGCATTACGAAAACTGCAAGCTCTGCTTGGAGCAGGGCAAGCATGTTTTGTGCGAAAAACCCTTTACCATCAGCCCGGAGCAGGCACGGGAGCTGTACCGTCTGGCGGAGGAAAAGCACCGCTTTCTCATGGAGGCGTTCTGGATCTGGCTGCTGCCGCTGTACGACCGCCTGTGCGAGATCCTTGCTGCTGGCACCATCGGGGAGCTGAAGCAGATCACCTGTCAGTACGGCTTTGTTGCCTCCGGTGCCCGGAAGGACCGCAAGTTTGATTCCGGTCTGGGCGGCGGTGCGCTGCTGGATATCGGCATCTACAATCTGGGCTTTCTGCGCATCCTCACCGGACAGGACCCGGAGAAGGTGGAAACCAAAGAGGTCCACATCAACGAGTACGGCACCGACGATTACAGCCGCCTTGCGCTGATCTACCCCGGCGGCTGCAAGGCGGAGTCTGTCCAGACCATCGGGCAGGAGCTGGAGCGCAACGCCCGCATCGTTGGCACCAAGGGCAGTATTTTCCTGCCGGATTTCCAGCACGCCGAGACCCTGACGCTGGAAGTGGAGGGCAAAGAGCCAGAGGTCATCCGCTGCCCAGTGGACATCAACGGCTTTGAGTATGAGATCCGGGAAGCAAGCCGTTGCGTCAAGCAGGGACGTACCGGCAGCGACCGCTACACCCCGCAGGACAGCCTTGCCTTGACCCGCCTGATGTACGACACCCGCATGAGCTGGGGCATGAAGTTTGCGGGTGAGGTGTAAGCACACACCTTGCCGCAAAGGGCTTTTTGCGTGCGGAGACTATGGCATACGGAGAGCGGCAACTCGGAATTGATATAAAAAAGAAGGACACATAGATGAAAACAGTGGTTCTTTATAATATTATTTCTTTTATCATCCTCGTTGCTTTGATTTTTGTCTTAAGGATTGTTAGTAAGAGTAATTTAAGACAAAATCAACAACTTGTTATTAAAGTCATTGCAACTATTTTAATTGTTTGTGTGATAGCGTTCGTGCTTTTTATTGATGCAATAGCATTTGGCTTTATAGGACCAGTTCAAGATTAACAATTCCAGTTTGACAAGGAAGTGCTTTGCATGAAAAAGCGTATATCAAGGATTCTCGGTTTAATAATGCTGATTATAGCTATTGCATTTATAGTGTTTGCATTGAACCATCCAGAAATGAGTTTTCCTTGGAACAACACCATTACTTGGTTACTGTATGGTTTATATATTCTTGTGACAGTCATGTTGCTTATCGCGCCTAAGACGAAGAAGTAAACAATTCGCGTTTGTGGAGCGAAGCGGAACAATGAAAGCCCCAGTGGGGCTTTTAAGCGACCGAACGGTCTTGCGGCAGCAAGATGGAGGGGCCTCGCCCCGACAAGTTCGCGTTTGTGGAGCGAAGCAGAACAATGAAAGCCCCAGTGGGGCTTTTAAGCGACCGAACGGTCTTGC
>CDZT01004893.1_pt1 | contig 12314 bp, 8 predicted proteins | sample 557531 | NCBI WGS metagenome assembly CDZT01 (sample SAMEA3182066, study PRJEB8094) | gut metagenome | biome: human; feature: gut; material: Stool; isolation source: human stools | place: Canada | collected 2013-03-05
CACATCCATGCTTGCAAACAGCTGAACATCATCCCAATATAGCCGGTAAAGCGGCAAAGACGCAAACCCATTTGCCATAGATTGAAATGCCCGCGCTGCCTGCTCCGCATTGTTTTCTGTAACGGCCTTCCGATATTGATCCAATAATTCCTGAAACGGTGCGGCGTCAAGATTCAGAATTTCCGTCAGCACAGCGCCGTAGGGCTGCATCGCCGGATTGGATTCTACCCAATAGCCGGAAGCGCCGAACTCCACCTTCGTATTGGTGCGCGGCCGATGAAAATCTAATAAATCTTTTCCCAAAACGCCCATGCGCGTGCGCCTCCTTTGTAGAGAATGTATTTTTGCTTGTGTAGTGTATTCAATTAAATTATAAATTACCTATTGTGGAATGTCAATGGCTGTGCTATCATCCGACTGTAGAGAATGTATCTATGTTAAATAAAATCAAAAGGAAGTGAACAAATGAAGAAACTCGAAACCATGACCGCAGAGCAGCTGCAAAGCGCGCCATACTCGCCGGTGCCGTTTCTGGTGGACGAGCTGTTACCAGAAGGCTTGCATATCCTCGCGGGCGCGCCAAAAATCGGCAAGTCTTGGCCGGCCGTGTGGCTTTGCTTGTGCGTTTCGCAGGGGCAGCCGCTCTGGAATTTCGCAACAACCCAAGGCGAAGTCCTGTATCTCAGTCTTGAAGATTCGTTCCAGCGTATCCAGACGCGACTCTTTGACCTGACGGAAGATGCCCCGCCGACTCTGCATTTTGCAATCATGGCTGACACTCTCAAGCACGGATTGGAGCAGCAGATCGAGCAGTTTCTGACCGAGCATCCGGCGACTAAGCTCGTTGTGATCGACACCTTGCAGCGCGTCCGATCTACTGGCGGCGACAGCAATCTGTACGCGAACGATTACCAAGACGTCGGCCTGCTCAAGCAGCTTGCGGACAAACACCACATCGCAATTCTCTTAATTCACCATCTGCGCAAGCTCCACGACGATGACCCGATGAACATGATCTCCGGTTCAACGGGCTTAAGCGGCGCGGCAGATTCTGCCTTCGTCCTGCAAAAGAATGCGCGGAGCGCCAACACTGCAACTCTGCATTGCACCGGGCGCGACATCCCAGATCGGACATTAAAGCTGGAGCTTGGCGAGGACGATCATGTCTGGAAGCTGCTTTCGGACAGCAAAGCTTGCACCGGCGCTTCTAAGATTTCCGCGCTTCAAATTGAAAATCTTCTCTCTGGATTGCTGCTGGAACAGACCGAAATCAGCGCCCCTGCAAAAGCGCTCTTGGAAAAGATCGACCCTGTCGGAAGCGAGGACTGGACACCGAACAGCTTCTCACATCAAATCCGAAAAAGCGTTGATACTCTAAGGCAAACCGGTATTTTCGTATCGTTCCGAAAGAGCAACGGAGAGCGCCTCATCTGCCTGAAAAGGGCCGTTGGTGCCGATCTTCCCACCACGGAAAAAATCGTCCCTATCGACCCTGCGGGTGTGTCGAACGCCCGGAGCGCAACGTGAGGCGCGTGTCGCCGCTGTGTGCGGTTTTTTGCCCCGACTGCGAGTGTGTGCGCAGGAGTGCCGCAAAGCCCCACGTTGCGCCGACGTGCGGGCAACGCGAAAAAGCGCAGGCTCAAAGCGCAGAGAAGCCCCGCCGCGGCGGGGAAAATCCTCCCGTTCGGGAGGAGCCAGCATCGCATTTGGCTAGTCGCCGGCGCACCGGCTCCCTGCCAAATGCCTCAAATCGGGCAGAAGCCCGTGCCCACTTTTACGAACGGAGGAAAGATGAAAAAAGACAAACAATTCAGCATTCGAATTTCAACACAGGATTTGGAAACGATACGCAGAAAAGCAGCACAAGCCCATATGAGCCAGAGCGACTATGTGACCGCGTGTTGTCTCGGAAAACGCATCGTGATTCTTGACGGACTCAGGGAAGTCCTGCGGCAGCAGAAGGCCATCGGCAACAACCTCAACCAGCTGGCAGTGCTGGCGAACATGGGCAAGGTACAGTTTGTCAATCTGGACACGGCTGCGCAGGAATTCGCAAAAATCAACGTCACCCTGCGGCAGATGCAGGAAGGAGGGCGCGGAAAATTGCGATCGTCCATTTCGTGAACTACAAAAAGGGCACGCAGTCACGCGGCTGCATGAAAAGCGTGATGCGCTACGTCTCGCAACCCGGAAAAACGTTCTGGGATGGTCAATGTCTCGTCAGCGGCATCGGCTGTCAACCGGAAACGGCGTTCGACGAGTTTCTGAGTACGAAGCTGCTGCACCACAAGGACGGCGGCGTGATGTTCTATCACATGGTGCAAAGCTTCCCGAAAGGTGCGAACATTGATCCTCGCACAGTGCACGAAGCAGCACGCAGACTTGCCGGATATTTCGAGGGCTGCGAGGTGCTGGTCTGCACGCACGTCGACCGCGAACACATTCATTCGCACTGTATTATCAACAGCGTGAATTTTGAAACCGGCAAAAAAGTACATATGGCAGACGAACAGATTCAGGAGCTGCGCATCCGCAATGACCAGATCTGCGAAGAACTGGGGCTGCCGAAATTCCAGAAGGACGAGCAGCGGCAATCGCGCGGAATGTCCAACGCGGAATACTACACGGCGTCCAAAGGCGAGAGTTGGAAGTTTGAACTCATGCGCGTGATCGACGAGTGTATGCGCTGCGCAGGAAACCGTGAGGAATTTCTGATCTTGCTCCGCTCTGAGGGTTACGATGCCACATGGACGGACAGCCGAAAGAATATCACTTACGTCACACCGGATGGGCGCAAATGCCGGGACAGCAAACTACACATAGAAAAATACCTGAAAGAAAATATGGAGGCGGAGTTTGGATACAGAACGGAGAATGGCAACACAAGAAATGTTGACGCAGCACAAAAAGCTGATGGACGAGGCGCAACGGCTGGAACCCAGCGTGATGGTGACGGAGCGGAACTGGAACGCGATGCTCAAAATGCAGCACAATCTGTTTCAGCAGCAGATGCAGCTGGACACAGACCTGAAAAAACTTCTGACGAGGGAGGACGCACAGGAATCCCTGATCAAGATGCAGACGAGCGCAGAAAAATTCGAGAAACAGGCTGGGAGCCTGAACGAGAGGTATTCTTCCGGCTGCAAGGCGCTGACCGAGACTACGAAGAACGCCCTGACCACAATCCTGAACGATACGAAGAAACAGCTTTCGGATACAGTACAGGAAGCGCGGAAGAAAATCCGGACGTGCGCGTGGATCTCGATTACAGCGGTGATCTTGTGCGCGACGCTGTGCAGTTTGGCCGTGCTGTGGAGCAGATGACGGATGATGCGCCGCAGCACGACACAGCGACTATGCTGCCGCACATCGACAGCAGGCGCCGCAAGAAGCTCCGGCAAAAGAAAACCGCCCTCGGTCACGCCGAGGACGATCACGAAGATTGTAGGATGGAACAACAGCTATGAAAACAGCCCCACGCAGGAGGCAGAAAGGAGTTACATGGAGAAAGAATGGGAAATTTATCGAGACACCGGCATCCTCGGCGGCTACAGGCCGGAGCAAGGCATTCTTCGCCGTACAGAGGACGGCAATGTTGAAAGCAGTTTCCGGGATGCAGCGACATTGGCAGATACGGATTGTGTGACGCGGCAGCGCGAGCTGTTGATCGGCAGCAAACGGTTCTGCATCACATCCGTTTTTCCGGCAGAGCCGTCTGCGACAGCAACGGACAAGCTGCTCGCATACATCGATGCGGAACTGAAAAAAGAAGCGCACAGCGCGTGAGGTTCTCATAGACTTGTGCAAGCCGGTGCGGTATACTTGCCTTACCGTACCGGCTTGCCCCACAGAAAAGGAGGTTACAATGGCAAGCCAAAAACAACAATACACCGTCCTCTATGGGCGGCTCAGTCAGGAGGATGAACGCGCTGGCGAATCGAACAGCATTCTGCACCAAAGAGAACTGCTTGAAAGCTACGCACAGGCCAAGGGGTTTGAAAACACACTGTTCCTTGCGGATGACGGGTACTCAGGAACAAATTTTGTTGAGGTAAGATAACGTAACCTTTTTTGCAGAGGGCGTTATCTTACCTCTTTTTGATGTATGTTAGATAGCATAACTCTTTACGTCGGCTCCTATCTGTCTGAAATAGGAGATACTTTCGGTGGGCTTGTCGCCTGTATCAACTCTGCCGACAAAGCTATAAAAGATTTCGATTTTGCGGGTGTTCGTTTCCTTATCCAGTTCGTGAATAAGAATACGGTCAACAAATTCATGGACGTTTTCGTAGGTCAGTTCGGTAATGGCGGTGTACTTGCGTACCAGTGCAACAAACCTTTTCACGTCCGCGCTGCGCTCGGTGGCGTTGTCGATTTCCTGTGACAGCTCCGCAATCCTCCGGGTCAGCGTCTTTTTTTCTTCATCATAAGGGCTATGAACAGTGGGCGAAAATCCACAATCTGAAACAGGCAGCAAAGACCATGAATTTCTTGACGGAACATAAGATTGAACAGTACGCGGATTTAGTCAGCCGGATTGAAGAAATGGCAGCGGAAAGCGGACAGGCGGCAGACGCATTGAAGGACGCGGAAAAGCGGCTTGCGGACATGGCGGTGCTTATCAAGAATGTTTCCACCTACCAAAAGACAAAGCCCGTCTATGACGCATACGAAGCAGAACGGAGAACTGAAAATCAAGGACAGCAAGACCTATCTGATCAAGGGCTCCACAGATCCGAACTGGTATTTTCAGTACCGGATCAAAATTGATGGCAAGAACAATACACCGCACATCTTTCTGGACGGCGTCCGCCTTCAGGCACCCAAGGACGGCCCTGCCATCGAGCTTTACGGCGGTGCCTCTGCCTGTCTGTACTTTATCGGCAACGACAGCGAGCTGACTGGCGCGGAGAACTTCGCCGCGCTGCAGAAAAACAAAACCGATGGTTATCTCCGGGTTCTGGTGCAGACGGGGACAAAGCTCACATGTCAGGGCGGCACTTATGGCGCCGGCATCGGAGGCTCAAAGGTCGGAATCAAGAATTTCTCGCAGGGACACGGCATGAACCTTCATTTCGGCTCTCTGGCGACGGATATCTATGGCGGTGAGATTCTTGCGACCAGCGGCGCTTTCGGTGCGGGTATCGGCGGCGGTCAGGGCGGCGGCGTCGGCGAGTGGATTTATGTGTATTCCGGCAAGCTGACGGCGCTCTCCGTTTCGCAAGGCGCAGGGATCGGCGGCGGTCAGGGCGGCGTCGGACGCTATATTTATATCAAGGGCGGCACGGTGAATGCCGGCAGCTCGACATGCGGAGCCGGAATCGGCAGCGGCGATCAAGACGGACAGAACAACTCGGAAGATGCGTATCATATCGAGATTTCCGGTGGAACGGTCAACGCTTGGAGTAACTATGCCGGCGCGGGCATCGGCGGCGGAAGAAACGGTTCGGGCCGTGACATTTCCATCACCGGCGGCAATGTGAATGCGCAGGGCTGGTGGGGCGCGGGCATCGGCGGGGGCATGAACGGCGACAGCGGGAACATTCTGATCAAGGACACAACGCTTACTGCGCAGTCCCTCCCGCTTTATCCGAACCCCCAGTATGAAGACGCAGCCATTAGCGGTGGTCCTGCAGTCGCGGTCGGAAGAGGCTCAAACCGTTTAGGCTGGACGTCGGTGCTGTTCAACCCGGAGTTTGGACTGCTTCATGAAGAGAACGTCAAAATCGGAGCCTCGGACGGGAAGACCGTGCAGCTGAGCGCGACAGGGTGGCAGTGGCGCCGCAGTCAGGGACAGTATGAATGGGGCTGGGGAACCACGACGGAGCTTCTCATCCCCAACGAAAACGGGCGCGTGGACCTGCAGCGGCTGAGCCTGCCGTATGCCTGCAATTACGGCCGTGTGATCGGCAAGCTGGAGCTGCGCTGCTATGAAAGCACATGCAGCCATGAATTTGGCTGGGTGAACAGGGACGACTGCCACATTTGGGCCTGCGTGAACTGCGGCGCACGAGACCCCGCTGCGGAAATGTCCAAACAAAACGCCAAACACATTCCCGGCGACTGGGGCGTTCAGGAGATGCGTTGTGCCGTGTGCGATCATTTACTGGAAAAGGACACAAAGGCGCCGGTGCTGGAGGTTTTGAAGGACGGCGAGAGCTACACCGTCGAGGATACCATCGATGGAAATCCCGGCGCGTACACCTTCACCGTGAGCGACCCGGCTGCATCGGGAGAGACGTCCTCCGGCATCAAGTCGGTGACCATCAACGGCGAGCCGCAAACCGGTCCCACCTATCGTCTCCCCGCGCCAGATGGCGGCAACAATGACGCGGGAGCGGAACATACCGTGGTCGCGACTGACAACGCGGGCAATACCACCATGGCAACCGTGAAGATCTACCGGCGACACCACGTGAAGGTCATCAGCCCGGACGGCAACGGAACGGCTTCCGCATCTCCTGACAAGGCCGTGGCTGGTACGGAAATCACCCTGACCGCAACGCCCAAAGAGGGCTACCGCTTCAAGGAGTGGCAGGTCGTATCTCCGGCAGAGCTTGTAATCACCAACAACAAGTTCACCATGCCGGACAGCTATGTGGAGGTCAAGGCAATCTTCAAGGATATGAGCAAGGAGCAGGTCGACCTCGCTCCCGGCGGCAGATATTATTTTGACCTTTCGGCGATGGACATTCCCGGAACGGTAAACGGCGATCTGCCGGACAGCACCCTGCACTATGTGCCCTTTACCTACGCAGGGACGGTGGACGCCTACAAGCTCATGTTGGAGATGGCAGCCACCGATGAGTACGCAGAGAAGAACAAATATGCACACAGCCTGTTTGTGGCGGACTATACCGTAACGCATACGGTAAGCTGGGATGAGCTGAATGCCGGAAGGCTGATTTTCGGCAGGGACTACGCCGCCGGCGGCGTGGACTATATACTGCGCGCGCCGTCCGTGGGGAGTGGTAGTATAGGCTCGGCTGAGTCCCAGCGTGGCACGCCCCCAAGCAACGAATGGGACAGGATACTGGACAAGAACGACGGATATATCAAAAACTGGTTCGGGATGTTCTCGTGGGGGCAGGATACTTTAAGCACTTCGGAGTCGGACCGTGCGGCTCGCGGTTATTTCCCGCCCGGCCGCTGGAGTTCCGCACCTGCTTCGCACCAGGACTCTGTTGCCGGTTTCCGTCCCGTCCTTGAAATCCTGAGTCCCGGCTCACTGGGCTCTGACGGGCTGAAAGCCGTTACCCTCGATCTTGGCGGCGGCAAGCTGGGTAATAGCTCTGAGGATATTCAAATCATTGTGAAAAGCGGCGAGAGCTTTGCCGCGCCTGCGTCCGACGGCCTGACCCGCCCCGACGGAAATACCGACAACTACTTTAAGTGGCTTGGCAGCGATGGCGAGCTCTACGAACCGGGAGATAACGTTTCGGCGGATGTAACCAAGCTGACGGCACAGTTTAATCTCCCGGAGCAGTTCACCCTCGCCCCCGGCGGCACCTATTACTTTGACCTCTCCGGTGCGGGCATCCCCGGCACGGCGAATGACGCACTGCCGGATGCTACCCTTCACTATGTTCCCTTTACCTACGCCGGGATGGTGAATGCCTACAAGCTCACATCAGCAATGGAAACCACCGAGGAGTATGCAGAGCAGAACAAATATGACCACAGCCTGTTTGTGGCGGAATACAATGTAACCCGTGCGGTAAGCTGGATCGACCTGAACACCGCAGGCCTGATTTTCGGCAAAGACTACACTTCCGACGGCGTGGACTATACGCTGCGTGCGCCGTCTGTGGGAAGCGCTAGTACAGGCTCGTATGATTTAGAACGCGGCACGCCTCAAAGCAACGAATGGGATAAGATACTGGATAAAGGCAACGGATACATCAAAAACTGGGAAGGAATGGAGTCCTGGGGGCAAGATATTATGGAGGATTTGGATGTCAGTGCACACCGTGGGCACATGTCGGCCCGCTATTGGAATTGCAGCACTGACACGTTCTCCCAGCTATACCACGGATTCCGCCCCGTCCTTGAGGTTCTGGGCCTTGACACGCTGGGCGCTGACGGGCTGAAAGCCGTTACCCTGGACCTTGGCGACGGTAAGCTGGGCGTTGAGAGCAGCATACAAATCATTGTAATAGACGACAGCACATTTACCGCACCTGCCTCCGACGGCCTGACCCGCCCCGACGGAAATACAGGCAGCTACTTTATGTGGCTTGGCAGCGATGGCAAGCTCTACGATCCGGGCGATAACGTTCCGGCGGATGTAACCAAGCTGACGGCACAGTTTGCTTCCAGCAGCCATAGTGTGACCATCACCACGGCCACCCTGCCGGACGGCAAGGTGGGCGAGGCGTACAGCCAGACCCTGATTGCCACCGGCACTACGCCCATCACATGGAGCATTATCGGCGCTCTGCCCGACGGCCTGAGCCTGAACAAGGACACCGGCAAAATCAGCGGCACGCCTACCGCAGCGGGAAGCTCCACCTTCACCGTCAAGGCTACCAACAGCGCGGGCAGCGATACGAAGGAGCTGTCTATTACGATAACCAAAGACGCGCCGCCCGCGCATGAGCACAGCTACGGCGATTGGCGCAAGGACGGCACGAACCACTGGCACGAATGCACGGATGCTGACTGCCCGAATAGAGAAGAAAGCATCAAGGACAAAGCCGCTCACGTCTACACCGATGACGCGGATACGACCTGCGACACCTGCGGTTACGAGCGCACCATCACGCCGCCCGCGCATGAGCACAGCTACGGCGACTGGCGCAAGGACGGCACGAGCCACTGGCACGAATGCACGGATGCTGACTGCCCGAATAGAGAAGAAAGCATCAAGGACAAGGCCGCACACGTCTATGACGATGACACGGATACGACCTGCGATGTTTGCGGCTACGAGCGCACCGTCACGCCTCCCACGCACGAGCACAGCTACGGCGACTGGCGCAAGGACGGCACGAGCCACTGGCACGAATGCACGGATGCTGACTGCCCGGATAGGGATGAAAGCATTAAGGACAAGACCGCGCACGTCTATGACGATGACGCGGATACGACCTGCGATGTTTGCGGCTACGAGCGCACCGTCACGCCGCCCTCCCACGAGCACAGCTACGGCGACTGGAGCAAGGACGGCACGAGCCATTGGCACGAATGCACGGATACTGACTGCCCGAATAGGAACGAGAGCATCAAGGACAAGGCCGCGCACGTCTACACCGATGACGCGGATACGACCTGCGACACCTGCGGCTATGAGCGCACCGTCGCACCTCCTGCACCCACCGAGTTCATCGTCACCTTTGACGGCAACGGCGGTATGCCCTCTGTCGGCAGCATGACCACCACCAATCAGAAGCTGACCTCTCTGCCCAGCGCCTCCCGAAGCGGCAGTTACAGCTTCGACGGCTGGTACACAGAAAAGAGCGGCGGCACGAAGGTCACAACGGATACCGAATTCCATGCAAATACCACCGTCCACGCCAACTGGACCTACATCGGCGGTGGCGGTAGCAGCAGCTACAGCTACTACACCATCAAGGCAACTGCCGGAACTGGTGGCTCTATCTCCCCCTCCGGCAATGTCAGCGTCCGTGAGGGCAGAGACCAGACCTTCACCATCACTCCGGATAAGGGCTATGCCGTCTCCAATGTCAAGATCGACGGCAGGAGCATCGGCGTAGTGAAGTCCTACACCTTTGAGAACGTAAAGCGCGCCCACACCATCGAGGTTAGTTTTACAAGGGCAAACGAATTTATCGACGTTCCGGCGGGCAGCTACTACTACGACGCAGTGCTGTGGGCGGTAGAAAACGGCATTACCACCGGCGCAAGCGCGAGCCGCTTCGATCCGAACGGCATCTGCACCCGCGCGCAGGCTGTGACCTTCCTCTGGCGTGCCGCTGGCAGTCCCAAACCCGAAACCCGCACCATGCCGTTTACCGACGTCCCCGTGGGCAGCTACTACTACGATGCTGTGCTGTGGGCGGTAGAGAATGGCATCACCAAGGGCACCAGCGATACCACGTTCAGCCCCAACGACACCTGCACAAGAGCGCAGATTGTGAGCTTCCTCTGGCGCTCTGAAAAAACGCCGGTCGCGAGCAGCCGCAATCCGATCACGGATGTCAAGCCCGGTGCTTACTATCTTGACGCGGTTTTGTGGGCGGTGGAAAGCGGTATCACCAAGGGTACAACGGCAATGAAGTTCAGCCCCGACGCGGATTGCACCAGAGCGCAGATCGTGACCTTCCTCTGGCGCTGCAAGAAGTGAACGGCTGACATACGGCTAAACATCAAAGCCACTGGCATGACCCCATAAGCGAACATCGGACAGCGCAGCGGGCGGGCTTTTTGCCCTGATGCTGCGCTGTTCTCTTTATTAACATATATCGCCATAGAACATAGAAATTCAAACTTTTTCTCTGTATTGGTTCTCAGCTAGAGTTGGCCCTTCAAGCTGCGCCGTGGTGTCGCGGCGCTGGTGACAGAAAATACGCGGACGTTCCCCTTGGCGGGGAGCGTCCGCGTTTGCTATTTGACCTCATTTATAATGTATAAATTTGACGTGCAGCTTCCGTTTTCGCGGTGCCGGCGCTGGCGCTGGATGTATCCGGCACGTTCCAGATCGTTCAACGCCCTTTGCACCGTGCGCGGCGAGAGATGCAGGTCGCGGGCAATGGTTTTCACACCCGGCCAGCAGCTCCCGCCGCCTGCTCGGTCGCGGAGATACATATAGACTGTCCGCGCTCGATGGGGCAAGTCAGGATCAGCATAGATGGAGCCGAAGAAGCTCATTTGTCGCCGTAGCTGCTCATATAGTCATCCGCTTTCGGCGCTATTGGCGGGCGCGTCTGTGTCAGAGATTTTCTTTTAATATTCATCAGCAATTCCTCCTTTCCTGCGTAGTAGACCTCGCGCTGCGCGCGTTCCGGCACTTGGTACGGTTCTTCAAACGAAATGCCCCACTTGAAATATAATTGCAGCTTCGTGCGCATCGGGTGTGTGCCGGTTTTCATGACAACAAATTCTCCCTTCGGGAGACTTTTCAGTTCATCCGGAGAGAGCAATGCGCGCTCTGCCATCTGCAAGCTCTGGCTGTTGCTGTCCTTTCCCTTACTGATGGAGCCGGTCAAAACGGTCCGGCTGCCGAGAGCTTTGGAGAGCGTTTCTGCCGTCTGGCTGTTCGGTGCAAAGCCGCCGAAGATCGTGTCCTGACAGTTATCGGCTATGATCTCCGCGCCCTCCTTGCCGTAATTCTTTTCGAGCTGCGCAAGGCTTTGAATGATCGGCACGAGCGTCAGCTTGCGGCTTCGGCCTGCGGAGAACAGCGGCAGAACGTCAAAGGGGGGCATCGTGCCAAATTCGTCGCAGTAAAATACCACGCGCTTTTTCAGCTTTCCTTTGTTCGCGTCCGCAATGGAAAACAGTTCACGCGACAGGTTCTGGATCATGAGGCCCGCCATGAAGTGTTTCGTCGGGTCTTCCTCCGGGATGATCAGAAAAATTGCACACTTCTCGGACGCGAAGTGCTCCGCATCGATTGGACTGTCATAGCAGAGCACCTGTTCCTGCTCGGAATCGATGAATGAATTCAGACGGGAAAGCACCGTGGACATGACGGAAGCCATGCCTTGTTCGGAGGAACTGGTTGCTGCGGTCGCCATCCAGCCTGCCTTATGCGTATCCGGCAGGCTGTCTATCAGAACCTGAAATCCATTCTTCTTTCCCATGGGAGCCATCAGTTCCTTCACCAGCTTGAACACAGACATGATGTGCCGCTTGTCATGCCCCGCGCTGTCCGGTGGAATGAACTCCGACAGCGTCATGATCACGGTTGCCAGCACGCCCTCTGCTGCGTCATAGAAGTACGAATTCTGTCCGCGATCCTGCTCGTCGCCGCCCGGATTGACGATGGTTTTGGCGAGGATCTTCGCATATTTTTCTGCATTCGCCCGTGCTGCAAGGTTGTCCGGATGTTCGCGGGCCACGTCCATGTAACGGTTGACCAGCGTCATCAGGTTGTTTCCATCCGAGCGGATCGGGTTGCGCAGGTCGACCACTGATACGCGATAGCCATAGTACTTCTGCGCGATCCTTCCGCAGTTGCGCGCGAGGTCACCTTTAGTATCCAAAATTAAAAAGCTCATACCGCAAGCGCAGGCATATTCGATGTTGGGATACAGGAAGAACGCAGTCTTGCCGACACCAGATGCGCCGATCATGAGGCAATGCACATCGTCGCGATCCACCAACGCCTCCAGCCGCTTGCCGCGCTGCAC
>CDZT01039629.1_pt1 | contig 12247 bp, 7 predicted proteins | sample 557531 | NCBI WGS metagenome assembly CDZT01 (sample SAMEA3182066, study PRJEB8094) | gut metagenome | biome: human; feature: gut; material: Stool; isolation source: human stools | place: Canada | collected 2013-03-05
GTGCCGTCGGTGTAGATCACATAGCCGTTGGCGTCCAGAACCAGGGTGTAGGCGTCGTTCAGGTCGTAGGACAGATTGCTGTCGTCCTTCACGGCGTCAGTGTAGTTCTTGGAGTACTCGTACTTGGTGCCGTCCACGGTGACATTCTTCTTCTCAGTGTAAGCGGTCACCTTGCCCTCGACGGTCTCAGCCAGGTCGATGGTCTTGATCTCCTTGTTGGCCACAGTGATCAGGACATAGTCCTCATCGGAGTAGCTGTCCAGGTAATCAAAGTCATCGGAGGACAGAGTGGTATCCTTGACGTCCACGAAGGCCTCGTCCAGAATGTCCAGCTCCAGCTCCTCGTCGTTCTTGTCGTAGTCGCCGTCAACCTGAGCCACATAGGAGTTGATGACGGTGATGACCACGTCGTTGGTGTCGTCATCGATGAACACCTCGGTGGTGGCGCCCTTCTTGATGACATCCTTGCCGGCGTCATCGTCGTTGTTCTTGACGATGTAGTCGCTCAGATTCACCTTCTGAGCCACGCCGTCCACGACCACGGTGAAGTCGGCGTCGCCGTTCTTCAGGTCGTTGTAGACGTCGCTGCCCACCAGATCGTACAGGTCCTGCTTCTCGACGGTGGCGGTGTAAACAGCGTCAGCGTCGTCAGCGTAGGTGCCGATCTCCTTGTTCTCATAGGTCCACTTCACGGAAGGACGGCCGAAGTCATCGTCCGCGCCGTCGGCCTTGACCAGGTCGCCGTCGTACAGATCCTCACCCAGCTGGATGGTGTACTTGCCGTCCACCTTGGTGCTGTCGATCTTGGCGTACTTGCTGTCGGTGCCGGTGCGGGAATCATAGGTAGCCTTGCCGCCGGAGATGACGATGTCACCCACCTGCACGTCGCTGCCGTTCTTCTCGGCCTTGACCAGATCAGCCTCCAGGGCGTTCAGGACCATCTGAGCCACGTCGTTGCGGGTCAGGGCCTCCTTGGCGCCGGTGGCAACGCCGTCGAACAGACCGGCGGTGCTGCCGTTCTTGGTGGTCTCCACCAGCCAGTCAGAGCCGAAGTCGGCGCTGTACTGGAAGTAGCCCAGGGCCTTCAGCAGCATCAGGGCAGCCTGACCGGTGGTGACAGTGTCGCTGCCGCCGTAGGTCTTGGCGTCGTAGCCGCTGGTGATGCCGTTGGTGTAGCAGGCGGCCACATAGGGCTCAGCCCACTCGGGCACGTCGGTGAAGGGGCTGGTGCCCTTGTAGCTGGCCACAGTGTAGTCCAGCAGGTTGCACATCACAACCGCCATCTCGTTACGGGTGACCTTGGCCTCGGGATTGAACTTGCCGTTCTCATCGCCGACCATGATGCCGACGGTCTTCAGGACCTCAATGGCTTCCTCGTTCTGCTTGGAAGTCACATCGGCATAGCTCGCGGCGCTGCTGCCCATCACCATCAGACCAGAGATCATGGTCGCGGTGAGGCCCAGGCTGAGAGCACGCTTCAGGTTTCTCATTGGAATTCCTCCTTGATTTTTTCAAGCTGTGGGGGCGGGTCATCCTCTTCCAGAAACAAGGTTGAATCTCCCAATTATTGGGTTAAAAATACCAATGATTAGGAGAAACATCCATTCTGTGGGAGCATAACTCCCCTTGCCTGTGTTCATACTATACTCTAATGCAAGCCCCCCGTCAACGGGTTTGGGCGAAGTGTAACAAAACCGTAATATTGCGACATGATTGTTACAAAGCTGAATTTTTGCGAAATATTGCTGTAAAGTACCGGGAAAAGTTGCGGCGGTTTTTGTTGGTTTTGGCGGTGAGCCGTCCGCAAAATGCCGTTCTCCTCTGCTGTGATTTCCTTGAGCCGCCGTAGGGGCGCACAGCGTGCGCCCGTTGTCCGTTTTTGCTGTGATCCGCCTGAGACGTTGTAGGGGCGGGACTCTGACCCGCCCGCCGCCTGCGGACCATGACGCCCGTAGGGCGCGACGACTCGGCGCGCCGCCTCACAGAGTTTCGCCCTTCGGGCGAAAACCTCCGCGTAAAATAAAAGCCTTCCGGAAACCAGCGGGAGGGGCAAGCCCCTCCCCTACGGGACGGTGGGGAGACATTCCCCGGCGGAGAACAGGCGGGCGGCCACATGGGGCCGTCCCTACTTTATTATATAGGATGAAAACGCCCTCCGGTGGTACGTCTCCGTACACCGAAGGGCGTTTTTGGTTTTTGTTTTGTTCTCCCGTCAGCCGTTGGGGAACATTAGGGCAATGGGCCCCGTGATGATTTGCGGGAAGAAGATGAAGATACAGATAATACCGACGGTCAGGAACAGCCACGGCACCACGGATTTTATCACCTTTTCCAACGAAAGTCCGGTGACATTCTCCGCGGCGTACAGGCACACGCCTACAGGAGGAGTGATCAGGCCGAAGCTGAGGGTGATAACCAGGAACACCACGAAGAACAGGGGGCTGACGCCCAGCTGCTTCACCACAGGGAGCAGGATGGGGACCAGGATGTAGATGGCGGCGGTGGCGTCCATGAACATACCCACAATGATCAGGAAGATGAACAGAGCAAACATGATGACCAGCTGGTTGTCAGAGATGCCCAGGACAAAGTGGGCCAGCTTGGTGGGCAGGCCGTCCAGCTCGAAGATCTGGCCAGCGGGCTTGGCGGCGATGGCGATGAACAGGATAGTACCGGTCTGGCGGGCATTCTTGGCGATGATGCGGGGAATGTCAGACCACTTCAGACGCTTGTACACATAAATGGAGACCAGCATGGCATAGGCCACGGCAATGCCCGCACCCTCGGTGGGGGTGTAAATGCCGCTGTACATACCCACCAGCATGATTACGGGGACCATCAGGGCGGGAATGGCGGAGAGGAAAGCCTTGACCAGGCGCTTGGGCTGGAAGGGGGACTTCTCACCGATGCCGGTGACCTTACAGTGGATGTAATTATAAACCATGTAGATGACGCCGATCAGCACGCCGGGAACCATGCCGGCCATCAGGGCTTGGCCGATGGAGACGCTGGCGGTGGAGGCGGCCACGATCATCAGGATGCTGGGCGGGATCACGGAGGCCAGCATACAGCCAGCCAGATTGATACCCACGCCGTACTCCTTGGGATAGCCCTTCTTGGCCATGGCGTTGATGCTCATTTTGCCGATGGAGGCCACGGCGGCCACGGAGGAGCCGGACATAGCGCCGAAGATGATGTTACACAGAATGGCCACATGGCCCAGACCGCCATAGATCCAGCCCACACAGGCCTCCGCCAGGTCATAGATCTTGTCGGCGATGCCGCCCTCATCCATAAGGGAGCCAGCCAGGATGAACAAGGGGACAGCCACCATGACGAAGCTGTTCATGGAGGTGTACATCAGCTGGACCACCATCGTCAGAGGCATATTGCCCATGGTGATCAGCACGATGACGGACGCGGCGCCCAGAGAGATGGCGATGGGCACGCCCAGGGCCATCAGGCCCAGAAAGATCAACAGCAGTGCTACACTCATTTCTCGTCGCCTCCGATCACTACCTTATGGGGATACTCTAAAAAGCTCTGGATGGTGCCGATGATGCCCAGGAAGCCGCACAGAGGCACACAGATCATGATCGCGCCCATGGGGATGGCAACGGCAGTGGCCATCTCGTTGAAGGCAAACTTCTGCATGGTCAGGTCGATGCCGTACTTTACCATGAAGGCGAAGAAGCCCAGGGTGACCACATAGTACAGAACGGTGCACACCTTCTGCATGGGCCGGGGCAGCATATTGACCAGGATCACCACACGGGAGGACTCCGCCCGGTTGAAGCCGGCGGCCACCGCCAGGAACATCATCCAAAGGAAGAAGAAGCGGGTCGTCTCCTCCGTCCAGGTCAGCGTCACGCCGACCAGACGCCCGCCTACCTGCAGCAGCACGACCAGCAGCAGACAGACCAAAGTTCCTCCGCACAAAATATCCTCCAGCTTGTCTACGACATCAAAAAATTTACTCAAGGGTGAATGCTTGCGTTCCATTGATTCCCCTCCTAATACACAAAGATTCTTTTTCTCTCACCTGCGGGGCAGGAATAGAGCGGATGCGGTGGAGCCGGAGGGGCTCCTCCGCATCCGCTTTACGCTTCAGTTGATGGAGTTGCGATCTCTTGCCGGGATCGGGTCAGGCCTTGCCGCAGAAGGCAACAGTGGCATCAAACAGCTCGTCGTTCTGGACCATTTCCTTGAACTTGGGGTACAGCTCCTAGGAGACGGACACGAACTCCTGGAAGCCCTCCTCGGGAACCTCGTTGTACTCCATACCGTTGTCGGTCAGTAGCTTCAGCATCTCGCCGTCCTTCTCGGCCTGGTAGTCCACATACCACTGCTGGCACTCCTCGGCAGCCTGGTGCAGGGCGTTCTGCTGGTTCTCGGTGAGACCGTTCAGCTTGTTGGTATTCATGCCCACGATCCAGGCGTCGGCAATGTGGTTGGTCGCGGAGATGTACTTCTGGACCTCATAGAAGTTGTTGGTGGCAGGCACGTCCACGGGGTTCTCCTGTCCGTCCAGGGTGTTCAGCTGCAGGGCGTTGTAGACCTCGCTGAAGCTCATGGGAGTGGCGTTGGCGCCGCAGGCGGTGAAGAACTCAACATACAGGGAGTTGCTGGGGGTACGCAGGACCATGCTCTCCAGGTCGGCGGGGGAGTTGATGGGCTTCTTGCTGTTGGTCACCTGGCGGAAGGAGCGGGTCCAGCTGCCCAGGCAGGTAATACCCATGCTCTCGACGCTATTGAACAAGTCCTTGCCGATGTCGCTGTTCAGGTAGTCCTGCAGCTGCTTGGTGTCGTCAAACAGGTAGGGGACGGAGACCACATAGAAGCTGGGGTCGAAGCTGGCGTACAGGGAGGAAGCCAGGATCACGATGTCCAGAGAGCCGTTACCCACGGAGGAGATGGCGGCATTGCCGTCGCCGCCGTACAGGGAACCGTTGGGGTAAATGGTCAGCTCGATGCTGCCGTTGGAGTACTCCTCCACGCGGGACTTGAACTCCTGGGCCGCGGCATAGATGTAGGAGTTGTCAGCGTCAGGCACGCTGACGTTCATGGAGACCTTGGGATCAGAGGAATCACCGGAAGCGCTGCCGGAGGCGCTTGGCGTGCTTCCGGATCCGCCGGAGCAGCCGACCAGAGAGAAGGTCAGCGCCAAAGCCAGGATAGAGCTGAGACACTTTTTCATCTTAAATTACTCCTTTTTGATCGTTTTATCATTCGGCTTCGTTACTGAACACCGAGGTTCACCTTGTAAAGTTCCTTCACGCTGGGATAGAGGCCGGTGTAGACCTGATAACGGCGGTCATACACCTCTTTGTATGCGTCGCTGTGCCGGATCTCCATGTATACGCTCTTCTCCACCTTGGCGGAGGCCTCGTACACATCCTTGAACACGCCAATCCCCACGCCAGCCAGCAGAGCAGCGCCCACAGGGGCCATGTCGTTCATATCCAGCACTGTGATGTCACGGCCGGTGATGTCGGCCTTGATCTGGGCCCAGACCTTGCTCTTGGCGCCGCCGCCGATGGAGGAGAACTTGATCAGCTTTTGTCCGGTGACCTTCTCCACCATCTCGATGAGCTGGCGCAGGCCGTAGGCACAGCCCTCCAGCACCGCCCGGTTCATCTCCCGGCGGGTTGTCTTGAGGGACAATCCGAAGAACACGCCCCTGGCGTATGGATCCCACACCGGGCTGCGTTCCCCCATCATATAGGGGAGAAACACCAGCCCGTCGGCTCCCGGCTCCGCCTGCTCCGCATCGTCGTTCATCAGCATCATGCCCTGCTTCCCGGTGACGGAGGGGTAATCCTTATAGTCCTGATAGAAGTTGTCATATATCCACTGGTAGGAGGAGCCGGTGTGGGACATAGCCCCCTGATAGATCCAGGCTCCATCCACCACATGGCGGCGGTTGATGAAATTGGGAGAGAACTTGGGCTCCTCCACGCAGACGGTCAGCACATTCGTAGTGCCCACCGACTCGCACACGTCGCCCTGCTTGACCACACCGGCCGCCAGAGTGGCGCAGGCGGTGTCTCCGCCGCCGATGACGATCTTGGTCTCGGGGGACAGGCCCATGGCCAGCAAGACCGGGTGGATCAGATTGCCCACCACATCCGTAGACTTGACCAATGGAGGCAGCTTGTGGATGTCGATACCGATCTTGCCACAGATCTCCTCAGACCACACACCCCGCCCCGCCGTCTCATACAGCAGGGTATAAGAGGCGTTGGAGTGGTCGATGGCGAAGTTCCCGGACAGCATCACGGCGATGAGGGTGTTCACATGGCCGAAGTACCGGGTCTTTTCGTAGATCTCAGGCAGATTTCTCTTGATCCAGAGCATGGAGGTGCCGGACATGGCCCCCGCCATGGGGCTGTTGGCGGTGATCTCAAACAGACGCTGGTTCCCGATGGTCTGGCGGAAGATCTCCGCCTCCTCCGTGCTGCGCCGGTCTGAGTAGATGATCGGATCCACCAGCACCCGTCCGTCGGCGTCGAAGGCCGCCAGGCCGGGACACAGGCTGGAGATCCCGATGGCCTTGATCTTTCCAGGCTCCACCCCGTGCTTGCTGATCAGCGCCCCCACGCAGCCGGTGAAGGCATTCCACATATCCGCGGTGTCGATCTGGATCGACACCTGATTGGGGTTGATCAGGCGGTATGCCGCGCTCTCCTGGGCCACAAACCTGGCTTCCTGGTCAATGACGGTAACCTTGATGCTGGAGGTCCCCACGTCCACGCCCAGGAGATAAATCTCTTCCATGGTGATCCCTCCTTAAGTTGATGGTGAAGAGAGCTTAGAACTGGTCGTAGTTCTTGTCGTGCTCCAGCTGAGCCAGCAGCTCCTTGGTCTCCTTGACGGAGTAGCCGTGGTGGATCAGGTAGCGCAGGGCCACGACCAGAGCGGTCACATCGGGATAGTCCCAGACGAAGCGGCCCATGGTGACGCCGCCCACGCCGCAGTCCATCGCCTCACGGGTGATGGTCAGGAAGTGGTTCAGCTTGCCCTCGGCGTCCAGACCGGCAGGCGCGTCACCGCCCTGGATCACAACACGGAAGCCGCTGGGCACAGTGGACAGGGCCTTCGCCATCGCGTCGGGGTTGCCGCAGTAGGTGGTCTTAACGATGTCCATGCCCATCTCGCAGGCGGAGCGGATGCAGTAAGCGATGTTCTCCCAGGAGGTGCGCTCCTCGACGGGAACGCTCTCACCCTTGGGGTACACATGGCCGATCAGGGGCATACCCTTCTGCATACACTCGGTAGCGAAGCGGCCGATGGTCTCGAACTGCACGCCCTGGTAGGTGCCCAGGGTCATGGCGCCCATGGAGACGCCGGAAGCGCCCAGGGCAATGGCCTCATCCACGTTGCCGAACACGATGTCCTGGGTGGGGGCCACGGGGCTGTAATTGGAGACCTTGCACAGGATGGCGACATCGCGGTTCTTCTCCGCGTCCCAGCACTGATTCAGGATACCAGGGGTGACGGTCATGGCGTCGGGCTTACCGGCGACGATCTTATCGATGGTGGACTGGATGCTGTGCAGGCCAGTCATGGGGGCGATGCCACGGGAGATGGCATGGTCCACCGTAATGGCCATCATCTTGTTGCTCACAGGATTGACCATGCGGGACATACGTACTTTCTTACCAAGGCTGATATTGCTCATTTGAAATACTTCCTTTCATAGCAGATCGTTCAACTTTTCATGGGATCTTGGGATCCGCCGCACACACGGCGGAAGCTTACGGCTCGATGATGACCTTCAGGCCGGTTCCGGCGACGCACACGTCGTAGGCCTTCTGGAAGTCCTCGATTTTGAAGCGGTGGGTGACGATCTTGTCGGCGTCGATCTTGCCGCTCTTGATCATCTCGGCGGCAGCCAGATAGTCCTCCAGCTTGTAGGCGGTGCTGCCGTTGACGTTGATCTCGTTGTAGTGGATGGTGTTGACCTCGATGGTGGACTCGCCCGTTCCGGCAAAGCCGGCGAACAGATTCACCGTGCCGCCGCGCTTGCACAGCTTCAGGGTGGAGTTCACCAGGGCGGGCACGCCGATGGCCATGACGATGACGTCCATGCCCTGGCCGTTGGTCTCACGGTTGACGATGGCGGGCAGCTCCTCCTTGGTGGGATCCACCACCAGGTCGGCGCCCAGCTCCAGGGCCACCTTGCGGCGCTGCTCGTTGGGCTCGCTGACGATGACCTTGCGGGCGCCGGCGATCTTGGACAGCTGAAGGTGGAACAGGCCGATGGGGCCCGCGCCCACGATGAGAACATCATCATTGAAGCCGGTGCCGGCGTTCTTCAGGCCGCGGATACAGCAGGACAGGGGCTCGATCAGAGCGCCGGCCTGATAGGACATGTGCTCGGGCAGCTTGACCACATTTCCGTTCTCGATGCAGATGGCGGGGATGCGGATATACTCCTCGAAGCCGCCGTCGAACTCATAGCCGATGGCCTTGCGGTCCAGGCAGGCGTTGGTGCGGCCCCGCAGGCAGCTGCTGCAATGGTGACAGGGGATGACGTTGGCCACGGCGACCTTCTCACCCACCTCATAGCCCTTCACATCAGCGCCCACCTCGGCGATGACACCGCAGAACTCGTGGCCGATGACAGAGGGATAGCGGACTCCCTTTGTCTTCTTTCCAGTGAGAATCCGCATATCCGTGCCGCAGATGGCGGCAGCCTTCATTTCCAGCAAGATCTCATCAGGGCCGATCTGGGGCTTTTCAATCTCCGCCGGAGCGAACTGATTGGGACCAGACAGGACAACTGCTCTCATGAAAATTTCCTTCTTCCTTTTACATGTTACATGATTTGACAGCTTCCTCCAACTTCTGCGCCTGTTGGGCCGGGGAGGTTCTGCTCTCTGAGCGTATCGTAGCACTTATGAAATAAAATTTCAATATTGAAAATATTTTTTGTATCTTTGTCGAAAAAGCGCAGTTATTTTTTGTGCAATGCGCCAATATTAGCGTGATATAGCAGAATAAAACCGACTTCCGCATCATCCAGAAGTCGGTTTAGTAGTAGTTTTTCTACATATTCAAGTCGAAAAGTGAGATACTCTTCCGTATCTCAAACTTAACTATTCCCTTGGAGCACACCATCAGCCCTTGTTGTCCGATGTGGAGGCCCGGGTCTTATAGATTGCCTGGAAGGACTTGTCGTAATCCTGGAACGCCACAATGGCGATCAAGCTGTCCATCACCGCCAGCTGGGCCAAGCGCGTGCTGGCGGATTCCGACCGAAAGATGGTCTCCTCGCTGATGGTGGTGATGGTGTAGTCGGCAATCTTGGACAGACGGTTCTTCCCCTCCGAGGTCAGCCCCACTACCGTGGCCCCGCAGGATTTTCCCACTTCGGCCGCCCGCAGCACGTGGAGGTTATTTCCCGAATGGGATACAGCAAACAGTACGTCTCCCGGTGTCAGGAGGGATGCCTCCATCAGCTGGATGTCCTTGTCCTCCACCGCGCAGACGTGGATGCCGATCTTCAGAAATTTGTGGTGGGCGTCCCTGGCCACGATCATACTGCCCCCAGTGCCCGCAAACACGATCCGGGACGCTTTTCCCAAAATCTCCGCCACCTGCTTGATGTTCTTCATATCCAGAGTCTGGACCGTGCGCTGGAGGGCGGCGATCTCCGTGGCAAAAATTTTATGGCAAATCTGCTCCGGCTTGTCGTCCTTCTGGAGCTTGGGGTTGTACTGCTGCTCTGAGGGGATGGCCTCCATGGCCACCCGGATCTTGAACTCCTGGAAGCCCTTATAGCCCAGGCTCTTGCAGAATCGGACCATGGAAGCGTCGCTGACCCCGATCAGCTCCGCCAGCTCCAGCAGGTTGCAGTGCAGAACTTTCTCCAGATTCTCTTTGATATAAAGGGCGATCTTCCGCTCGGTCACTGTGGCATTCTGACTCTCACTTTTGGCAATGATCCTGTTGAGGCAGCTTTCGTTCTCCATACACAAAAATCTCCTATTCTGATGTCCTGCCCTGGACGTAGCAGCGAAAAGGGGCATTTCATCCTCTTCTTTTCCATTTTAGCATCGTATTTACCTCTGCGCAACCACATTTTAAACCGCACAGGCCGGAGCCAGCTTGGCTCCGGCCTGTTTTGATCTCACATCTTTTACAGCTCGATGGTACGGATCACTTTGGCGCACCGAGGGCACAGCGTGGGGTGCTCCTTGTCGGCGCCCACCTTGATGTGGTGCTTCCAGCAGCGCTCACACTTCTCGCCCTTGGCCTCAGACACCGCGGCCTGGATGCCGGGGACCTTGACGCCGGCGGCGCCGGCGCCCTGAGCGATCTCCACATCGGAAACAATGAACAGATCGGCCAGCTGGTCGGTGGTAAAGGCGGACAGCTTTTCCATGGCCCGCTTGCCCTCGTCGCCCTGGGGATAGAGGACCACATGGGCCTCCAGGGCCTTGCCGATCTTTTTCTCGTTCCGGGCGTTCTCCAGCACCACGTTCACGTCGTCCCGCAGATCCTCCACCAGAGCCCACTTCTCCATCTCCGCCGGGCTCAGCGCGTAGCCGGCAAAGGGCTGGTTCATCTCATTGAGGACTACGTTGCGGCCGTCCTCGTCCCCGCGGTGGGGCATGGCCTGCCAGATCTCATCACAGGTGAAGGCCAGGATGGGGGCGAACAGCTTGGTCATGGTATCTAGGATGAGCCACAGGGCGGTCTGGGCGGAGCGGCGCTCCAGGCCGTTGGCCTCCTCGCAGTACAGCCGGTCCTTGATGATGTCCAGATAGAAGGAGGACAGCTCCACCACGCAGAAGTCGTTGATGGCGTGGGAGACCACATGGAACTCATAGTTGTCATAGGCGGCGAAGCACTTCTCGGTCAGCTCATTGAGCTTGGTCACCGCCCAGCGGTCCAGCTCCAGCATCTCCTCCGGCTTGACCAGCTCATTGGGGTCGAAGCCGGCCAGGTTGCCCAGGCAGTACCGGGCGGTGTTGCGGAACTTCAGATAGTTCTGGCTGAGCTGCTTGAAGATCTTGTCGGAGCAGCGCACATCCACATGGTAGTCGGCGGAGCCGGCCCACAAACGGATCATATCCGCACCGTACTTCTGGAAGATCTCCGCGGGGTCCACGCCGTTGCCCAGGGACTTGTGCATGGCCTTGCCCTCGCCGTCCACGGTCCAGCCATGGGTGACGCACTCCTGGAAGGGCGCGCCCTTGCCCAGTGCGCCCACAGCGGTGAGCAGGCTGGACTGGAACCAGCCGCGGTACTGATCCAAGCCCTCCATATACACGGTGGCAGGCCAGAAGCCCTGGTCCTTCTGCATGGAAGCAAAATGGGTAGAGCCGGAGTCGAACCAGCCGTCCAGGGTGTCCTCCTCCTTGGTAAAGCCGCCGCTCTTCCCACAGTGGGGGCAGGTAAAGCCCTGGGGCAGGATGTCCTTGGCCTCCATCTCATACCAGGCGTTGGAGCCCTTCTCGCCAAAGAGCCTGCTCACCGCCTCGATGGTCTCGTCGGTGACGATGGGCTTGCCGCAGTCGGCGCAGTAGAACACCGGGATGGGCAGGCCCCACCGGCGCTGGCGGCTGATGCACCAGTCGTTGCGCTCCCGGATCATGGACTTCATCCGGTCGATGCCCCAGCCGGGGACCCAGCGCACCTGGTCGCAGGCCTCGCAGGCCTCGTCCTTGAAGGACTCCACGGAGCAGAACCACTGGGGCGTGGCCCGGAAGATGATGGGCTTCTTGCAGCGCCAGCAGTGGGGATAGCTGTGGACGATCTCCTCGCTGGCGAAGAGAGCGCCGCTCTCCTTCATGTCGGCCAGGATGACGGGGTTGGACGCCTCTGTCTTCATCCCGGCGTACTTGCCGGCGTAGTCAGTGTGGCGGCCCTGGTCGTCCACGGGGACCACCATCTCCATGCCGTACCGGCGGCAGGTCTGATAGTCGTCCGCGCCAAAGCCAGGGGCGGTGTGGACGCAGCCGGTGCCGGAGTCCATGGTGACGTAGTCGGCCAGCAGCAGGCGGCTGGTCTTGTCCAGGAAGGGGTGCTGGGCCAGCATATTCTCAAAGAAAGAGCCAGGGTGGGTCTCCACGATCTCATAGGAGTCAACGCCGCCCACCTTCATCACCTTTTCCACCAGGGCCTCCGCCATGATGTAGGTCTCGCCGTTGTCGGCCTTCACCAGGGCGTAGCTCTCGTCGGGGTGGAGGGCGATGGCCAGGTTGCCGGGCAGGGTCCAGATGGTGGTGGTCCAGAT
>CDZT01058533.1_pt1 | contig 12233 bp, 18 predicted proteins | sample 557531 | NCBI WGS metagenome assembly CDZT01 (sample SAMEA3182066, study PRJEB8094) | gut metagenome | biome: human; feature: gut; material: Stool; isolation source: human stools | place: Canada | collected 2013-03-05
GAAAAGGAGAACAAAACAATGAAAGAATTTGAAACAATGACAGTGAAGGAGTTAAGAGAAGAAAGTAAAAAACGTGGGCTTACATTAGAAAGTAAAGGCAAGAAGTTCACGAAGCCAGAATTAATCGAGAGACTTATTAAGTGGGATATGGAACAGGCAGACATTGATGAAGATATTCAGAAAGCGATTGATGAAGCAGGACAGCCAGACGACAATGAAACATGGGGTGAAGCAGAGTGTACAAAAGAAGTCGAAACTTGTGCAGATTGTGAAGAAGCACCATGCGAGAATACACCAGAGGTTAAAACAAACAGAGACAAAGATGGTTACATTGTATATGCAAAAACACTGGAAGAAATCGAGAAGAAGTATGGAAACAGAAAGAAACAGGAAATCTATGACAACGAGTTAAAGGTAGGCAGTTATATTGTGTTTGTCCATTATGTAGAAGCGAGAAACGGACAGATTTACAAGAAGTTAAGAACAGCAAAGGTTGTTGGAATCAACAGAAAAAAAGAACTTGTTAGAGTTGTTACTCTGTTAGGAACAGAAAAAGAATTATGTTTTGATGAGTTGCTTTACATCAAGGGAAGTGCAAAGAATTGTTCCTATCCGAAGGACATTACAATGTATCTGAAAGAACAGAGAACAGAGAAAGGCAAGGTGCTTATCAATGAAAGATTTGCAGAAAACAATGTTGCTGATTAAGGACAGCGTAAGAAAGTTATATGATGCACAACAGGAAAAGAAACAGTTTGACAAATACTATGAAGAGGTGAGGAAGAAAGAACAACTTGCCATTTCAAATTTCATGTTTACAAGTCTCCCAAAAGGACAGAACAGTTTTGAAATAGAACTTGACGAGGGGGCAGGATATTATACAAACCATGTGAAATTGAATGTAACAAGAGTAAGGACAAAAAAAGTGACATGGTTGCTGGACAAGTTAAAACAGAAGGTCGGGAAAGACATATACAGTGAGGTTGTGAACAAAACATATACAGTAAATGATATGCAGGGTTTGATTCGGTATTTAAAGACATGCGGAGTTGATCCAAAGAAGTTCAAAAGGTTCATTGATGTGACAGAAGAACTTGACGAAACAAAACTTGATACCTACTATGAAACAGGGGCATTGAAAACAAAAGACATAGAAGGTTGTTACACTGTGAAGATGGGAGAGCCATACATCAGAATCATAGAGTTAAAGAGGTAACATGACGAGAGAATATGGAGGGAAAGAACTAGCAAAAGTGCTTATCTATTATGGATTGATTGCAGATGTTGTAAGTTCTGATTTTAACATCATTTGTCCTTTCCATGAGGATATAAACCCTTCCATGAGGGTGTGCCTAACAGATGGTTCTTTCTTCTGTTTTGGATGTGAAGCAAAGGGAAATGCCCTAGACTTTGTGAGGAAGGTACATCCAGAATTAAATGAGTTACAAGCGTGTGTTTTGTTGGAACAAATATTGAACAGTGATGAAGTAAAAAAGTTAAATGTGAAGTATAAGAAAAAAAGAAGATTACAGAACAAGCAAGCATTGAATGAAGCACATGACTATTATTATGGATTACGAACTGTTGATTGGAATGACATACACACAAAAGAAGAACATGAAGTTTTACAGTATATGAAACAAAGGGGATTTGATGAAAGAGCATTGAACATTGCACATTGTAAAACAAACTATAATATTGCTTATCCGTTTTTGTTTCCAATATTAGACAATGGGGAGTTCAAAGGATGGGTTGGCAGAACCATGAACAAGTATGTTGAAAAAAAGCGCAAGTATTTATACAACGATGGTTTTAGAAAGCGAGATACCTTGTGTGGAACATATGAACAAAACAAAGTGGTGTTTGTTTGCGAAGGGTTCATGGATTACCTTAGTTTGAGGACAAGAGGACACATTAAGAATGTTGTTGCTATTTTGGGATGGCACATATCAGATGAACAAGTACAGAAGTTGAAAGATAAAGGAGTGACAACGGTTGTGTCTGCTCTGGATAATGACAAAGCAGGGAATAAGGGTACAGAGTATTTAAAACGGTTTTTCCATGTGATAAGGTTTGATTATCCAGAAGGAGTAAAGGACGCAGGGGAAATGTCGGAACAAGAGTTAAAAATGGCAATCAGACGGACAAGGAGGGATTATAAACGTGACAGTTAGTTTTAAGTTGATGATGGGAATGACGCTGTTCCATGCACAGACCATGAAGGAATTACGGATTGACAAGGTAATAGAACAGAGTTATAATGAAGATAGTCAAGAATACAAAGAGTTGTGCAAGGAATATACACAAGTGATAGGATTTGCAAGAGAACTTGACAAAACAGAGTTTGACAAAGAATTGATGAAGGGATTGGCAAGAGAGGCGAAGGAAGTACAGAAAGAAACAATAGAACAGATTGAACAGGTTGTAAAGAATTGTTATTACCAAGGAACAACAGCATACATATCTTTTGGTGGGTATATGATTAACCCAAAAGAGTTTTGTGCAATTCGTCTGGATGGGTTCGACATTCAATTCAACAAAAAGTAAAACAAACAAGAAAGGAAGAACAAACAATGGGAAAAATCAAATTAGCAAACATCAAGAATGAGATTAAGAAAAGCGGAACAAGCAAAGGCAAGTTTTTGTTTTTCAAAGAGGACAGCAAGGTAAGAGTAAGATTCCTCACCGATATGGAAGATGGACTTGAGGTATCTTTCCATGACAGTTTCCAGCTGGGAATCAATGTTCCATGCCAAGAAGTATTTGGAAGGGATTGCGAGTATTGCGAGAATGAGGATTTACGGACAAGAAACATGTATGTGTGGAGCGTGTATGATTATGAAAGCAAGGAAGTAAAGCTACTTATGGCGGCAGTCAATAATTGTTCTCCTGTTCCTGCGCTTGCATCTCTTTATGAAAGTTATGGAACATTGTGCGATAGAGATTATGAGATTAAGAGAATCGGAAAAGGACAGAACACAACATACAGCGTGATTCCTCTGGAAAAGATGAAGTTCCGAAACACAAAAGTGAAACCAATGTCAGAACAGGCAATGTTAAAGTGCATTGACAAAGCCTATCCTGCGGATAATTCGGAAGATTTTGAGGACGAGGACGAAACACCGAAGAGAAACAAAAAGAAGGGTGCAAAGTCAAACAATAAGCCGATAAAAGGAAAGATGAATGAGCCAGAGGACGACAATGACGATTGGGATGATGAAGAGGAAGGACAGGATTATGAGAGTATGACAGCAAAAGAGTTGTTCCAGTTGTGTAAGGACAGAGACATTGAGTGCAAGCCAAAGAAAACAAAAGAATATTATATTGACCTTCTGGAAGAAGCAGACGAGGAAGATTCTGACGATTGGGATGATGAAGATTCTGACGATGATTGGGAAGATTAAAACATACAGAACAAAATTAAGGGGTTGACAAAAGTCAGCCCTTATGTTATAATAGGAGGGTAAGGAAATGAAGAAAACAAAAAGATATATAATCCGTAATGAGGATTGTCGGAAAACAATAAAGCATATGAAACAAAAAGGGATTAAAGTTGATTGTGTGATAACATCACCGCCATACAATACAAGTAGAAAGGTAAGAACAGAAAAAGAAGTTGCAGAAAGAAAGTCAAAGTATAAATTGTATGATGATAGCAAGCCTTTTGAAGAATACAAACATTTTATTGTTACAATAGTGAACAAACTAGATGATATTTTAACAAATGATGGAACAATTATAATGAACCTTAGCTATGCGAGTAGTGTCGATATAGGTATGATAGGTAGTAGATTAATTGAGTTATTATATGGAATTATAGAACAAACAGATTTTGATATTGCAGACATTATTTGTTGGAAAAAGAAAAGCGCACTACCGAATAACAGAAGCAGTAATAAGTGTACACGCATTTGTGAATTTGTTTTTGTATTATGTAGAAAATCAGAGTATATGACATTCAAGAGCAACAAACAAGTAACAAAGCGGATTGAAGAAAAAGGATTGATATATTATTCTAATATGTTTAATTTTATAGAAGCGGCAAATAACGATGGAAAGAATCCATATAACAATGCGACTTATAGTACAGATTTAGTAAAACAAATACTTGATGATATGTATGTAGTGGATGATGCAACAGTATATGACCCATTTGCAGGAACTTGTACAACCGCTGTTGCTTGTAAGAAAGAAAAAAGAAACATAAAGTGCATTTGTAGTGAGATAGATGCAGAACAATGCCAATATGGGAAAGAGAGGTTGAAACATGGGTAATTACTTTGATTTACACAGGCATGATGAAACTTCTTTCTTTGATGGATTCGGAAAGCCAATAGAGCTTGCAAAACGAGCAAAAGAATTAGGATATACAGCACTAGGATTGAGCAACCACGGAAATATAACAGGATTGGTACAACATTGGTTAGCTTGTAAAGAAGTAGGAATTAAACCAATATTAGGTTGTGAAGTGTATTTCCAACCAAAGTTTAACAAGAAGAATCCGCAGAGAAAGTCATATCATTTATGTTTGTTTGCACAGAACAAAACAGGATATGAAAACCTGTGTCATATTATGTCAGAGGCAAACATAAAACAGTTCTACTATAAACCGATTGTAGATTTTGGACTGTTGGAGAAGTATGCAGATGGGTTAATCTGTACAACAGCGTGTATTGCTTCTGCAACAAGCCAAGCGATTATAAATGGAAACACAGGAACAGCAGGAAGGTTGCTCGACAAGTTTAAGAGCATATTTGGAAAGAATCTATATGTTGAAATTCAGCCATACAAGATTGATAAAAAAGGAACGCAACAGAAAACAGACTATGTTTTGATGGGGTTGGCAAGGGAACGGAAAATAAAGTGTATATTAACATCTGACAGCCATTTTGGAAGTAAGGAAGATTTTGATACTTATTGTAAAATGCACGAAATCGGGAAAACAACACTTGATGTTAAAAACACTTATTCTGAAAGATATATGCCTAGCGAATATGAGATAGAAGAACGATTTACAACAATCTACAAAAACAGGTTCAAAGATGCATTTAGTGTAGCAGAAATGTTTGTTGACAATCTCAAAAAGCTACAGGATAGTGTGGAAGAAGATATACTTTCACAATGCGAGTTGGTTCTGCCTAAAATTGAAACAAATGGAGAATCAAGCGAAACAGTGTTGCGTAAGATGGTGCAACGAGGATTAAAAAAACGAGGAAAGAATAAACGAGAATACATTGAAAGATGTAAACATGAATTAGATGTGATACATTATCATGGGTTTGATGATTACTTCCTCATGGTACAGGACTATGTGAACTGGGCGAGAGAACATAACATAGCGGTTGGACCGGGTAGAGGTTCGGCGTGTAATTGTTTGGTAGCTTATGCTATTGGAATTACAGATGTGGATAGTATCAAGTATAATCTGGATTTTAGCCGATTTATGCGTAAGGAAAAGAAGAAGTTGCCAGACATAGATGTTGATTTTGAAACAGACAGACGACAGGACGTTATTGATTATGTTGTGAATAAATACAAAGGACAGGCGGTACAGATTTGTTCTTATGGAGAATACAAGATTGACAACCTTGTCAATGACCTTGCAGGGGTATGTGGATTGCCTACAAGTGGTAAAGAATTAGATGAGTATGACAAGGAACAGAACAAAAAGGTGGTTGCAGAAATCAAACGATTTATACGAGAGTATGAAGAAGATGGCAGATTGAATATGCAGTTACTCATGGAAGATGAAAGAACAGAAGAGTATAACAGCCAGTATGACAACATTATGAAACACTTTTCCAAGTTGTTTGGAAAAATTCGGTATCTAGGAAAACATGCCGCAGGTGTGGCAGTGGTTGGTTCTGATATATCGAATTATACAGCAGTGATTCGTAAGGGTGATATGTTTAGCAGTAGTTATGACCTTAATGATTTGGAACATATCGATTGTACAAAGTTCGATATGTTAGGACTTAAAACAATGTCAGAGTTGCGAGAGTTGGAAGAGTATACACATCATGTTGTTACAGATGAAGATAGAGAGGAACAAGAAATATATGAGAGTTTCCGAGATGGGAAAACAGACGGTATATTTCAGATGGAGAAGTCAGCACCAAAGAAGATTCTGGACATGATACAGTGTGATTGCATTGAAGATGTGATTGCGGTTAATGCGCTGAACAGACCAGCACCATTACAATTAAAGATGCACGAAACATACGCATATAACAAATTGTCTGGAAATGTAGACAGAAGTACACCGTATTATAAGTACACGAAAGAAACATATGGAACGATGTTGTACCAAGAACAGACAGTTGAGGTTGCACAGAAATTGGGGCATCTTACACCACAGCAAAGTTTTGATTTGTTAAAGATTATGAAAAAGGCAGAGAATCAGAACAAACCAGAGTACATACCAATCATTGAACAGATGAAGAAAGATTTTTTCAAAGGCTGTAGAAGTGAAGGACTTACGAAGGAACAGACAACGGAGATTTGGGCGAGTATGCTTATTTATGGTTTCAACAAGGGACACAGCACAGGGTACACGATTATCAGTGTAGACCAGATGTGGTATAAGATACACCATCCTGCCGAGTTCTGGTATGTCAAGATGAAGTATGCAGGGAATGATGCAGATTTGCACAAGTATTCACAGTTTGCGGTGAAGGACAATGCGGTTGTGATGTTACCTCATGTGAATTATACAGCAGAAACAAGTATGCGTATGATGGATGGAGAAAATGTTATACAGCAAGGGTTGAGCATCATTAAGGGAATCGGAGAAAAAGCGGCAGAAGCAATCGAACATGAAAGAAAGGAACATGGAGTGTTCCGAGACTATGATGATTTCTATGACAGGTGCAAAGGAAGAACAGTAACAACAAGAGTAATTGACATTTTAAAGGAACAGGGAGCATTGGAGTTTAACAAGCGGCGTTATTTGTCAAGGGTGGTAAAATATAACAGCAGTTTGTTGGGGCGTTAAAATGTTTCATGTGAAACGTACAAAACAAAGGTGGTGAGAAAATGGAACAGTATATACCAAAATATGAGTATTCGCACAAGGTTGATGAATTGAGACAGAACAGAGTGGAAACATCTTTTTACAAATATGGCTCTGCAAGACGTAACTTCGGCAGAGGATATGTCAATGCATTAGGAAGTAATGAAAAGTGCATAGAAGCATATAATAGAACAGGGAATAAGGAGTATTTGCTTGATGCTATGAATTACCTTATGTTTGAATTTATGTACCCACAGAAAGATGGTGCATTTTTCAGACCGACAGAGAGCAATGACAGCGCAGGAATTGTTGGAATCAGCGAGAAAGAAATGGAGAGATTGAAAGATGGCTAACAAAACAAAGGGAATCAACAAAGCAGGAATTATGAAGTTGTGTTCCGAGATTGCAAAGAAAGAAGGAGAAGGAACGGTTTACAGTTTGGGAAGCAAAAACGGAGTGTTACGAATACCACGTTGGAGTACAGGGCTTTCAGACTTAGATGCCATCATAGGTGGAGGAATACCGAAAGGCAGAACAATAGAAATATTCGGAGCAGAATCGGCAGGGAAAACAACACTTGCATATCAGTTTTGCGCTCAACATGAAATGTGCCTTGACATTCCGATTGAAGGTACGTTCGATGCGAACAGAGCAAGGTTGTTTGGAAACACACCAAAGCAAATGTTGGTATACAGAGCAAGGTATGGAGAAAAGGCTTTCAACAGGGCAATCAGATTTGCGGAAGAGGGTATACCCATGATTGTGATTGATAGTGTTCCATCCATGCAACCGAAAGATGATATTGACAAAATAAGAAAAGCAGTGAACACAGATAGCGAACAAGAAATGCGGATAGGTGGAGTTGCAAGGCTCATGGACAAATACTTGCCTACACTTGAGGATGTGATTGAACAAACAGGAACAACGGTTGTGTTTATAAACCAGATTAGGGATAAAATGAATGCATTACCTTTTGGAGATAACATACAAACACCCGGAGGGCATAAGTTGAAGCATAGTGCAAGTCTTAGAATACAAGTTGCACGAAAAGGTTATATTGACATTCCGAACCACAACCCTTATAATAGTGCAAATAAAGAAACGATTGGCATGATTATGAAGTGCAAAGTTGTTAAGTCAAAGGTTTGCAATCCAAAGGGGGAATGTGAGATACCATTATTTTATGACAGAGGTTTTGTAGATTTTGCAGACCTTGATGATGTAAGAAAAGAAATCATGGCAGAACATAAGCAGAAATACAAGGAAGTGTTGCAGGGTTAATGGGATTCTATTGTATTCGTTTTAGCAGAACATACTTTGATGGTGATAGTGCAGAACATAAGTTTTTCTTGTATGCTAAAACAAGATTGGATGCAGTGAAGAGATTCTGTACTACCACAGGTTATAAAAGTGCTTGCATTATTTCTGTCTATGTGGTATCATAGAGAAAAGAAGGAGAACAAAACAAATGGGATTGATGGACGAAATCAAACGAGAAGCAGAAGGGAATCGAACAAAGATACAAAGCAGTCAAGAAGCAGAATTGGAGCATAAGTTGAACGCATTGCATTATCTGGATAAGGACATCAAGAAAGAATTGCAGTTCTTAAAATCAGTAATGACAAGAGGACAGGAAACAGCAGAGAGAAAAGGACTTCATGCAAGTGCTATTATTGTTTCCGATGATAAGTTCTGTTACAGACAGCAAGTGTTGAGTTTGTTTTACAAACAGGCACAGGGAGAACAAGTACCAGTTGGGTTGAAGCGGATATTTTCAGAGGGTGATGCAATCCATGAAAAGTGGCAACGATTGTTTATTCGTGGAGGGTATGCAGAACCGTTAGATTGTGATTATAGCAGATTCAATGAAGAATTTGACCTTTCCTATACGCCAGACATTATTTGTGATATAGATGGCGTAGAAATGGTTGGAGAAATAAAGTCAGTAAATACGTTCCAGTTTAAAAAACAGAAATATCATGTATCTGGAAGAAAGCAGTTACAGTTATATATGTATTTAACAGACATCCATGATGGCTTTGTTTTGTGTGAGGATAAGAACACACAAGAAATAAAAGTATATTTGTATAAGTTCAATTACAAAGAGGTTGAACCATACATAGCAAGATTGGAGAAAGTACAGTATTACAAACACAGGCTTGAAACAAAAGAGAAACTTGTGCAGAGACATGAAAGGTGTACAGGGTATCAATGTAAGATGGCAGAACAGTGTCCGATGCGTGAAGTATGCTACGGAAAGAAAAAGGAGAGATTGGAATGAAATTAAAAGAGTTTTTAAAAGAATATGTGTGTCCAAACACAATGATAAGGTTATGGAAGAATATAAATGGACATGAAAGATTATGTCTGTTTGATGAATGCGAACCGGTAATGGATTGGGAACTAATGCAGGATAACAGATATGAAAAACATCGTAATCTGAAAGTAATCGGAGTTACTGACATCTTGTGTGAAACATATTATGAGGCAGTAAATATTGTTGTTGAATAATTTACATTTAGGGGTTGACTTTGTGCAACCCTTATGTTATTATATAGGTAGAAACAAAGAGAACAGCCGTTGAAGGAGGAAAACAAAATGTTTGATGTTGTAACAAAACAAGGAAGGGTAGTTTATACAGGATTAAAGAGTGCTTGTTGGAGATATTGCGAAATGCATGATAAATATGCAACATGGAGGATTGAAAAACATGTATAGAAGAACAAACAAATGTAAGTATGGAAGAACAATTACAGAGAAAGATTGTATCATCTGCGCAATGTATGGAAAGTGCGAACTCACAGAAAGGAGAACAAGAAGGGATGAAAAAGGTTTACCTCTTAGTAGACATAGGAATTGAATTGTTCCTAGTGTTTGCTTCAAAAAGGGAAGGATATACAAAGAACATAGTTTTTCGTGCAGAAGTGGTGAAAGCAACAGTTGACAAAGATGGAATAACATATAACTGTGAAATCAATCGTTGCATGAATGATAAGACAGTGGATGTAAACAAGTATGAAAAGTTCTATATGTTCAGAAATTCAAACATTGATACTGGACACAGAGGGATAGACAAACAATATTATCCAGTGTTTACAACAAAGGAGGGATGCTTACAATGGCTAAGGGGATAACATGTGCGAATTGTTGTTATCTGGATAAAACAGAAAAGGTACAGACAGGGGTGATGTACAAATATGGTTGTAGAAGTCACCATGCGTATATGGGACACATTACAGGTTGGTTGAGTTCAGACAGTGGGTTAAAACAAATGGGGTGTAGTGAATCAAACAAATTATGTTTTGGGACAGTATTTACAGTATTTGGGGTGAGGAAAACCGAAAAGAATCTATCATGCAGATACATCTATCTTGGAACGGTTGGAAAACATTTTAAAAAGCGTTGCCTGTACAATCTGACATGGAAGCAGAAAGAATGTGTTGACGATGATTGGATAGAGGGAAAGAACATACTCATATATGATTATCACAACCTATATGTGGTGTATCAACATAAAAACAGTTATGGATTGACAGGGGTTGAGAACCTGTTGAGAATGGAAACAAAAGAAAGCAAAACAATGATTCGTGAAGGAATTATAACAGTATTGCGAGCAGATGGAATTGAACAGGCAAGAAAGTTACAAAAGAAAGCGATTGAACGATGGGAAGAGGAAAACATACTACCGTTCAATTAGAAGGAGGTGGAAGGGTTGCACGATTATGTCATAGGAATCGACCAATCTTATACAAGAACAGGAATAACGGTGTTAAAAAATAAAGAAGTTGTTGAGATGTTCAGCCTTGAATATGAATATTGCAATAACAATTCAGAAAAAAGAACAGCACTTGAAAACACGCTAAATGAAATTATGATAGACCATAACATAGTAAGCCCATTGGTGATAACAGAACGTATCCGTCTGCGTTCACAGGGTTTCTTGTCAGAAGCATATATTAAGTCAACAGGAGCGTTGATTGCCACTATCATTGATTTCTTCCATTATTACAATGAAATCCCAGTGTACAGTGTTGATACACGCTCATGGAAATCTCAAATTGTAGGAAGTAGCAAACCGTTAGACAATCCGTATGGAATCAATCCAGAGAAGTACCGTACTATCTTGTATTTGCGTGATAGGGGGCTTTTAAAGCATATAGCCGAGGAATACAAGGGCAGGGGCAAAAAAGGCATTATAAGCGTGAAAATGGACGTTGTAGAGGGTGGCAAAAAGGTCAAGAAAAAAGTACCTTGTAAAATCAATGATGATTTGGCAGATAGCTATTGTATTGCTATGTATGGATATTTACCAAAAGGAAAGCAAAAGTTAAAGGAGGAAACATTTTGATGAAGAAATTATTGGACAGCGAAAATAAGCTGTCCTTTTTTGTTTTAAAAATGTTTAAAAATTGTTTGACATTTGTTTTATTTCATGTTAATATAGTATCAGAACAAATGAGATAGGGGCATAGGAACATGAAAAAGAAACAGCAAGGAGACGTTTATATTACAGAGTTTGAAACTATTACAGAATTGGTTCATTTTATCGAAACAAACGAACCATATGAAAACTTTTTAAACAGGGAAAATGGTTGTTGTAGTCTGAGCGGTAGTTATGAATTTACCAAAACAAACAATTTTGAAGAAGCAAAAGACTTGTTATTGCATGGGTGGGAACATGGAACAAAGGAAATTAAAAAGCAAGTAGATGTGAAACAAACGGGAATCTCTACAAAACAAAAGAACGTTTATGATATAGTAGGGTATCAATGTTCCGTTCCAAGATATTTGCAGGGAATCCCAACAAGTATGATAAATAGTAAACCTGTTCTACAGAAAAACAAAGTCATAACCATTAACAAAATGGCTAATTATAGTTGTAATGTTGACAATAAAACAATCATAAAAGAAAGTGTGAAAGTGTTACAACTTGTAAATCGGTTGGAAAAGCAGGGGTATTGTGTAAACCTCAATGTAATTTTTGGTACATCTAAAAAGAATCAAGTTATCACAAAAGTTAGAGTTAAAAATGCTTCACAGCGTTTAAACATCAAACAAGTTGCTTTTCCATTGATTCACCCAAGTATGTTACGAAGAATCATATTAGCTGTGTGGGAACGTAGCAAAGAATGTTCCTACCGTGGTTTTGAGTTAGGTTATGGACGAGTTATGGACATAGGTACAATAAAACAATATTTAAACAAAAACGAATATTTAATAC
>CDZT01048293.1_pt1 | contig 11986 bp, 5 predicted proteins | sample 557531 | NCBI WGS metagenome assembly CDZT01 (sample SAMEA3182066, study PRJEB8094) | gut metagenome | biome: human; feature: gut; material: Stool; isolation source: human stools | place: Canada | collected 2013-03-05
TACCGCAGCATGGTCATCAGCCTGCGCCCCGGTATGCAGATGGAGCGGGACGAGCTCTGCCGCCGCCTGGTCAAGCTGCAATATGAACGCAACGATATGAACTTTATCCGCAATAAGTTCCGCGTTCACGGCGATATTGTGGATATCCACCTTGCTTATAATGATGAATACGCCATCCGCGTCGAATTCTTCGGCGATGAAATCGACCGCATTTCCGAGTTTGATCCCCTGACCGGCGAGCGCAAAAATATTGTGCGCCATGTGGCCATTTTTCCCGCCAGCCACTATATCGTCGGCCCTGAAAAAATGAAAGAAGGTCTCGCCAAGATCCAGACCGAGATGGAACAGCAGGTGCAGGCCTTTACTGCAGGGGGCAAACTGCTGGAAGCCCAGCGCATCCAGCAGCGCACCCAGTACGATATGGAGATGCTACAGGAAGTTGGCATGTGCAAGGGCATCGAGAACTACTCTGCCGTGCTGTCCGGCCGTGCCCCCGGCTCCACCCCCACCACGCTGCTGGACTACTTCCCCAAAGATTTTATCCTGATGGTGGATGAAAGCCATGTGATGCTGCCGCAGGTCCGCGGCATGTTCGGCGGGGACTACAGCCGCAAAAAAACGCTGGTGGAATATGGCTTCCGCCTGCCCTCGGCGTTTGACAACCGCCCACTGAAATTTGAGGAATTTGAATCCAAGGTCGGCCAGACGATCTTTGTCAGCGCTACCCCCGGCCCCTATGAACGGGAACATTCCAGCCGCGTGGCCGAGCAGGTCATCCGCCCCACCGGTCTGCTGGACCCCGTCATCATGGTGCGCCCAGTGGAAGGCCAGATCGAGAATCTGCTGGGCGAAATTTTGCAGCGCATCGACCGCGGCGAGCGTGCCCTAGTTACCACCCTGACTGTCAAAATGGCCGAGGACCTGACCGACTACCTGGAAGAACACGGCGTGCACACCAAGTATATGCACCACGAGGTGGATACCTTTGAGCGCATGGAGATCATCAAGGACCTGCGCACCGGTGCCATTGATGTGATTGTCGGCATCAACCTTCTGCGCGAGGGCCTGGACCTGCCGGAAGTTTCGTTGATCGCCATTCTGGATGCCGACAAAGAGGGCTTCCTGCGCAGCGAAACCAGCCTGATTCAGACCATTGGCCGCGCGGCCCGCAACGCAAACGGCGTGGTGCTGATGTACGCCGATGAAGTAACCCCCAGCATGGAGCGCGCCATCATGGAAACCGAGCGCCGCCGTGCCATCCAGGATGCCTACAACAAAGAACACGGCATTACACCAAAAACTATCGTGAAAGCCATCGGCGGCGGGCTGGAAATCAGCATGAGCGAAGAAAACAAAAAGATGCGCCAGCACCGTATGAGCCGCGCTGAGCGCGAACAGACCATTACCCGCCTGACCCGCGAGATGAAAGAAGCCGCCCGCCTGCTGCAGTTTGAGCACGCCGCATTCCTGCGCGATGAGATTGAAAAGCTGCAGCGCGGGGAGGACCCTACCGCCGATACCAGCACCCGCCGCGCCGCTGAAAAGCAGCGCAAAACGGGCAAGGGGAGAAGGAGCTATAAAAAGTGAGCAACATTCAAATTGATGCCAACAACCGCATTACGATCAAGGGCGCGCGGGAGCATAACCTGAAAAACGTCAACCTGGTTCTGCCGCGCAACAAGCTGATTGTTATGACGGGCCTTTCCGGCTCCGGCAAGTCCAGCCTGGCCTTTGATACCATCTTTGCGGACGGCCAGCGCCGCTATATGGAAAGCCTTTCCAGCTATGCCCGCATGTTCCTGGGCCAGATGGAAAAGCCCGATGTGGACGAAATCACCGGCCTTTCCCCGGCGGTTTCCATTGACCAGAAAACCACCAGCCACAACCCGCGTTCCACCGTGGGCACCGTGACGGAAATTTATGATTATCTCCGTTTGATGTATGCCCGCATCGGCGTTCCGCACTGCCCGGTCTGTGGACGCGTCATCAGCCAGCAAACGGTGGACGAGATGGTAGACGAGGTGCTTAAACTGCCGGAACGCACCCGCTTCCAGGTGCTGGCCCCTGTTGTGCGGGGCCGCAAAGGCACCCAGGGCAAGGAGCTGGACGCTGCCCGCCGCGGCGGTTACGCCCGCGTGCGCATTGACGGCAACATGTATGATCTGGACGAAGAGATCAAGCTGGAAAAGAATATCAAGCATACCGTTGAAATCGTCGTGGACCGCCTGTCCATCAATGATACGGTGCGCGGCCGCCTGGCCGATTCTATTGAGACTGCCGTTGCCCTGACCGGCGGTCTTGTCATCATTGATGTTATCGGCGGCGAACCGATGGAGTTCAGCCAGAACTATGCCTGCCCGGAGCACGGTGTTTCCATCGACGAACTTTCCCCCCGCATGTTCAGCTTTAATAATCCCTTTGGCGCCTGTGAAACCTGCACCGGCCTGGGCACCTTTATGAAGGTGGACCCGGCCCGCGTGATTCCGGATCCGCACAAGTCCATCCGCGAAAGTGCCATCAAGGCCAGCGGCTGGTATTATGCGGAGGGATCCATCTCTGAAATGTATTACAAAGCGCTGGGCAAGCGCTTTGGCTTTACGCTGGATACCCCTATCAAGGAGATGAGCAAAGAAGCCGTGCACGCCATCCTGTATGGCACCGGAACTGAAAAAATCGAGATGCAGCGCGAGAATATGTTTGGCTCCGGCACCTATATGAACACGTTTGAGGGCATTATCCCCAACCTGGAGCGCCGCTTCCGTGAAACAGGCAGCGAGTGGGTCAAGGAGGAAATCGCCCTTGTCATGTCCAGCGAGGAGTGCCCCACCTGCCACGGCCAACGCCTGAAGCCCACCAGCCTCGCCGTCACGGTGGGCGGCATCAACATTGCCCAGTTCTGCGATATGAGCGTGAACGAGGAGCTAGAATTTATTCAGACGACAAAAGTGTCCGAGCGGGATGAAGTCATCGCTGCCTCCATCTTCAAAGAGGTCAAAGAGCGTCTGGGCTTTTTGAAGAGCGTGGGTCTGGGGTACTTGACCCTGTCTCGCGGCGCATCGTCCCTTTCCGGCGGCGAAAGCCAGCGCATCCGCCTGGCGACCCAGATCGGCAGCGCACTGACCGGCGTGCTGTATGTGCTGGATGAACCCAGCATCGGCCTACACCAGCGCGATAACGATAAGCTGATTGCCACCATGAAGCGCCTGCGCGACCTGGGCAACACCCTGATTGTAGTAGAGCACGACGAGGACACCATGCGCCAGGCGGACTATATTGTGGATGTCGGCCCCGGTGCCGGTGTGCATGGCGGCGAGATCGTGGCCGCCGGCAGTGTGGAGGACATCTGCAATGCCCCGCGCAGTGTGACCGGCGAGTACCTTTCCGGCCGCAAATTTGTGGAAGTTCCCACCGCCCACCGCTCCGGTAACGGTAAAATGCTCACGGTGGTCAAAGCGCGGGAAAACAACCTGCAAAACATTACCGTGGATTTTCCCCTTGGCAAAATGATCTGCGTGACTGGTGTTTCCGGTTCCGGCAAGTCCACGCTGGTCAATGAAATTTTGTATAAGTCGCTGGCCGCAGCGCTCAACGGCGCCCGCAGCCGCCCCGGCCAGTGTGACGAAGTTCAGGGTATGGAATGGATCGATAAGGTCATCGGCATTGACCAGTCGCCCATTGGCCGCACCCCGCGCTCCAATCCGGCCACCTACACCGGTGTGTTCGGCGATATTCGCACCCTCTTCTCCAACACCCAGGATGCCAAACAGCGCGGTTACGGCCCCGGCCGGTTCAGTTTCAACGTCAAGGGCGGCCGCTGCGAAGCCTGCGAGGGCGGCGGCATTGTGCAGATCGAAATGCACTTTCTGCCGGATATTTACGTCCCTTGCGATGTCTGCAAGGGCAAGCGCTATAACCGCGAAACGCTGGAAGTAAAATATAAAGACAAAAACATCTCCGATGTGCTGGATATGACGGTGGAGGAAGCCTGCAATTTCTTTGCCAACCAGCCCAAAATTGCGCGCAAACTGCAAACCCTGCAGGAAGTCGGCCTTGGCTATGTGCAGCTGGGCCAGTCGGCCACCACACTTTCCGGCGGCGAAGCCCAGCGTGTCAAGCTGGCCAACGAGCTGGCCCGCCGCGATACCGGCAAAACCGTCTATATTCTGGACGAGCCTACCACCGGCCTGCACATTGCCGATGTGCACCGCCTGGTCAAGGTGCTGGATAAGCTGGCCGATGCGGGCAACACCGTGATCGTGATCGAGCATAACCTGGATGTGATCAAGCGTGCCGACTATATCATCGACCTGGGGCCGGAGGGCGGCAGCGGCGGCGGTACCATTGTGGCAACCGGTACGCCGGAACAGGTGGCCCAGAACCCGAACTCCTTCACCGGCCAGTACCTGAAACCCGTGCTGGAGCGCGCCTGGAAACTGCAGGGCACAGCTCCGGCCCCCGTGCCGGAAGAGCCGGGACGCCCGGCGCCCGCAGAGGAAAAAGCCTCCGCCCAGCCGCCGCGCAAACGCAAAAAAGCAGACAAAAAATAACCACAACAGGGAACTTTGTGCAGCAAAAACGCAAAATTGGATTTGACAATTCCTGTCAACCTGTGGTTTAATTATCTTTACGCGCCTGAAAAAGCAAAATTCTGCGCGCACAGGGGTACGCAGCAGCGTGATTCCCTGCATCCAAAAACGGGAGGGAACTGCCGAATGGCAAAAAAGAAGGAAGAATACGGCAACGAAAGCATCAAGAGCTTAAAAGGTGCAGACCGTGTGCGCAAGCGCCCGGCCGTTATCTTTGGCTCTGACGGTGTGGAAGGCTGTGCCCATTCCATTTTTGAGATCGTATCCAACTCCATCGACGAAGCGCGTGACGGCCACGGCAACAAAATCAACGTTACCCTTTACCCGGATCACTCTGTGGAAGTAGAGGACTTTGGCCGCGGTATCCCCGTCGATTACAATAAAGCTGAAGAACGCTGGAACTGGGATCTTGTGTTCTGCGAACTGTACGCGGGAGGCAAATATGGCGAGGGTAGCGGCAACTATGACTTCTCCCTTGGCCTGAACGGCCTTGGCCTTTGCGCCACCCAGTATTCCAGCGAATGGATGACTGCGGATATTTACCGCGATGGCATGCACTATCACCTGGATTTCAAAAAAGGTGAGAATGTCGGCGGGCTGAAAAAAGAGCCGTTCACCGGCCGCCGCACCGGTTCCGTCATCCGCTGGAAACCGGACACCGATGTGTTTACCGACATCAATGTTCCGGCGGATACCTTCAAGGATATGCTGCGCCGCCAGGCCGTTGTCAATGACGGTGTGACTCTCGTGTTCAACGACCGCACGGGCGAACGTGCCGAAAAAATCGAATATTTCTATGAGCATGGCATTCAGGACTATGCCAATGAGATCGCCGGTGAGGGAACCCTGACCCCGGTGCATTTCTGCTCCGGTTCCGCAATCGGCCGCGACCGTGATGATCAGCCGGAATATCAGGTCAAAATGAACGTGGCGTTCTGCTTTTCCAACGCGGTGCAAACGCTGGAATACTATCACAACTCTTCGTGGCTGGAGCACGGCGGCAGCCCGGACCGCGCTGTCCGCCTGGCCTTTGTCAACCAGATCAACAACTGGCTGAAAAATAAGGGTCTGTACAAGAAAAACGAAAGCTCCATCACCTTCAACGATGTGCAGGACTGCCTGATTCTGGTTTCCTCCAGCTTCTCCACCCGCACCAGCTACGAGAACCAGACCAAAAAGGCCATCACCAACAAGTTTGTGGCCCAGGCCATGACGGAGTTCCTCAAGCACCAGCTGGAAGTCTACTTTGTGGAGCACCCGGACGAAGCCGAAAAAGCCTGCAAGCAGGTGCTAATCAATAAGCAAAGTCGCGAGCACGCCGAAAAAGCGCGTGTGTCCATCAAAAAAACAATGACCCAGCAGATGGATCTGGCCAACCGCGTGCAGAAATTTGTGGACTGCCGCACCAAGGATGCCACCCGCCGCGAACTGTACATCGTGGAGGGCGATTCCGCTATGGGCGCGGTCAAACAGAGCCGCGATTCGGAGTTCCAGGCTATCATGCCCATTCGCGGCAAGATCCTGAACTGCCTGAAGGCCGATTACGCCCGCATTTTCAAGTCTGACATTATCACAGACTTGATCCGCGTGATGGGCTGCGGCGTGGAGCTGGGCGGCAGCCACAATAAGGACCTGGCTACCTTTAATCTGGACAACCTGCGCTTTAACAAGATCGTCATCTGTACCGATGCTGATGTGGACGGTTATCAGATCCGCACCTTGGTGCTGACGATGCTCTATCGACTGACCCCCACCCTCATCAATCAGGGGTATGTGTATATCGCGGAATCCCCGCTGTATGAGATCAACACCAAAAATAAGACCTACTTTGCCTATACCGAGCCGGAAAAGGCTGATATCATGAAGCGGATCGACGGCCAGAAGTTTACGATCCAGCGATCCAAAGGTCTGGGCGAAAATGACCCCGAAATGATGTGGCTGACTACCATGAGCCCCGAAAGCCGCCGCTTAATTAAAGTTCTGCCCACCGATGTTCAGCGCACGGCGGAAGTGTTTGACCTGCTCCTGGGCGATAATCTGCAGGGCCGTAAGGAGCACATTGCGGAGCACGGCGCTGAATATCTGGACGATCTGGATGTATCTTAATCAGGGGAGGAGAGAGCAAAATGGCAAAAAAAGCAACCAAAAAGAAAGCCGCCCCTGCCCGCCCGCAGCTGGGCGATAACGTCGAGATCCTCTCTGCCGGTGAGGTCATCGAAAGCCCCATTACCGATACGCTGGAAACAAACTACATGCCTTACGCCATGAGCGTTATTGTTTCCCGCGCGTTGCCGGAAATTGACGGCTTCAAGCCCGCCCACCGCAAACTGCTGTATACCATGTACGGCATGGGCCTGCTGAAAGGCGCCCGCACCAAAAGCGCCAACATCGTGGGCAGCACCATGCACCTGAACCCCCACGGCGATGCCGCCATTTACGACACCATGGTGCGTATGGGCCGTTCCAACGAAAGCCTGCTGGTGCCCTTTGTGGACTCCAAGGGTAACTTTGGCAAGGCGTACAGCCGCGATATGGCTTACGCCGCCGCTCGTTACACCGAGGCAAAGCTGGAACCCGTGTGTGAAGAGCTGTTCCGCGATATCGACAAGGATACCGTGGATTTTGTGCCCAACTATGACGGCACCACCACCGAACCGACGATGCTGCCGGTCACCTTCCCGACCATTCTGGCCAACAACACACTGGGCATTGCGGTCGGTATGGCGTCCAATATCTGTTCCTTCAACCTGGTGGAGCTCTGCAATGCAACCATTGCCCTGATGAAAGACGACCAGGCGGACCTGGCCCAGCTGATGCCCGCGCCGGATTTTGTCGGCGGCGGTTCCATCCTGTATGATGCCGCCGAGATGCAGAATGTGCTGGAAAAAGGCCGCGGCAGCATCCGCGTGCGCGCCCAGTGGGCTTACGATAAAGAGAACAACTGCATTGACATCACCCGCATTCCGCCGACCACAACGGTGGAAGCCATCATGGATAAGATTACCGAGCTGGTCAAACTGGGCAAGATCCGTGAGATCAGCGATATGCGTGATGAAACCGACCTGAACGGCTTGAAGCTGACCATCGACCTCAAGCGCGGCCAGGACCCGGACAAGCTGATGGCGCGTCTGTTCAAGGCAACCCCGCTGGAGGACAGTTTTGCCTGCAACTTCAATGTGCTGATCGGCGGCCAGCCCCGCGTGTTGGGCGTGCGCCAGATTTTGTTGGAGTGGATCGCATTCCGCTCCGAATGCGTGCGCCGCCGCACCTACTATGATCTGCAGGGCAAGCAAAAGCGTCTGCACCTGCTGCGCGGCCTGGAAGCTATCCTGCTGGATATTGATAAGGCAATTGAAATTGTGCGCAACACTGCGGAAGAATCCGAGGTTGTGCCCAACTTGATGATCGGCTTTGGCATTGACGAAGTGCAGGCTGAGTATGTGGCGGAAATCAAGCTGCGCCACCTCAACCGTGAGTATATCCTCAAACGCACCGAGGAAATTGAGGAACTGGAAAAGGCGATCGCAGACTTGAAAGATGTTCTCCAACGCCCCGCCCGCATCCGCAAGATCATTATGACCGAGTTGGGCGATGTTGCCAAAAAGTATGGCAGCCCCCGCAAAACGGAAATTCTGTACGACCTGCCGGACGATTCTGCTGCCGATGAGCAGAACGAGATCCCGGATTACCCGGTCACGGTGTTCTTTACGCGGGAAGGCTACTTCAAAAAAATTACCCCGCAGAGCCTGCGCATGTCTGGCGAGCAGAAGCTGAAAGACGGCGACGAGGTGGTTTATACCAAAGAGACCACCAACAGCGCCGAGCTGCTCTTCTTTACCAACCATGCCCAGGTGTACAAATCCCGCGCATCGGAATTTGCCGATACCAAGGCCAGCGTGCTGGGTGATTATGTCGCTTCCAAGCTGGAAATGGAAGAGGGCGAAGTGCCGCTGTTCATGACGGTCACAGTCGATTACCGTGGTTACATGCTGTTCTTCTACCAGAATGGCAAGTGTGCAAAGATCCCGCTGGCCAGCTATATGACCAAGCAGAACCGCCGCAAGCTGCTGAAAGCCTATAGCGATAAGGAAGAACTTGCCGCAATGCTGCACATTGAGGAAGAAACCGAGCTGGCCGTCTTCACCAGCGGCGGCACCGGTGGCCCACGCTTGATCCTGGTCGGCAGTGCGCTGATTCCCGAAAAGGCTACCCGCGATACCGCCGGTATCAACATGGTAACGCTGAAAAAGAACGCCCGAATCGCCAAAGTGCGCCTGGCGGCGGGGCTGGAACTGAAAGACGCGCACCGCTACCGCGTGCGCACCCTGCCCGCAGCCGGCGCGCTGCTCCGCCAGGAGGACACGACCGAGCAGATGAGTCTGTAAGGAGCAAAAAAAGGCAATGCAATCTTTTTCTGCACAAGGCAGGGTAAAGTTCTTGCATTTTGCTTTTTGGTATGTTATATTATAACCTGTATGAGAGTTAGGGCAGGCCGAAACATTCGTTTTGGCTGTGGCCTGAAAAGGAGTTGCTGTTAATCCATGACCGCTTATGAAATCGCGTTCGGCGTTGTGCTGATCATTGTTTCGGTTCTGATCGTTGTGTTCACTTTGTCCCAGACCCAGAAAGGGCAGGGCCTGTCTGCTGCCATTATGGGTGATAGCAGCTTTATGGCTGCCGGCCGCGAGCGTGGCCTGGATGCCAAGCTGGCCAAAGTGACCAAAATCTGCGGCGCTGTTTTCTTTGTAGCTACGCTGCTGGTTGGTGTGCTGAGTGCCCGCTTGTAATTGAATGAAAGGAGAACGGTCTGGCCAATTTTGTTGGCGTTCCGCTTTCCCTTATTCAGGAACCGTCAACGACCCGCCCAATACCGCGGGTCGTTTTTTATGGGAAAAATAGAAAGGTCACAATGGTGCAGGTGCTGCCGCGAAACCAAAGGCCACGCCTGCTATGGAAGGACCCTGCCGGGTGGCAGGGTGACGTAAACGAGGAGTAAAAACAAAGGCATGGGCCGCTGCCTGTGCCCAACCCAAAGGAGAAAACATGACACCATTACAGAAAAATATTCTTGCGGCGTGCAAGCACCGCCCCCAGACCCTGCGTGAACTGCAGAATGCTTTGCAGGTGGATAATTCCCGCCTGCGCAACACCGTAACCGGCATGGTAGCTACCGGTATGCTGTCCGCCCGCAACGGTACCTATGTTCCGGGCTTTGCCGTGATGGAAAATACCGATGCCCCCGCTGGCATTCCCTGCACACTGGTCAAGCTGGCGGCCCGCTTCGGTTTTGCGTCCCGCGATGACGGCACCGGCGATATCTTTATTCCCGGCCGCGCCCTGCATGGTGCTATGCCGCAGGATAAAATCATCATCAAACTGTTCGACCACCCCCGTGTGGAGGGCAGCGCCGAGGGTGAAGTGGTGGAGGTGACCACCCCACACAACACCTTTGCCGGTACCATTGTGCTGACTGAGGACGGCCGCCTTGCCGTGGAGCCGGACGGCTGCCGTGATGTGCGCATTGTGCTGGATAAAAAAGGCGTCAACGGCGCACAGTTGGGGGATAAGGTCGGTGCTATCCTGACCAACCGCGGCCAGCGCCATATGGACCACCGCTGCGCTGTTGCCGAGCGCTTCGGCACTTCCGACCGCGCAGCAGAGTGCGCCAAGGCTGTGCTGTATGGCCGTGATGTCCGCCAGGAATTCCCGGAGGAGGTATTGGCCGAAGCTCACGCATATGATAACGCTCTCATCGACCCCGCCGAAGCTGCCCACCGCGCCGACCTGCGCGGTCTGCCGATCTTTACCATCGACTCTGCCGAGACCAAGGATATCGACGACGCCATCAGCCTGATGAAGACCCAGAACGGCGGCTATGAGCTGGGCGTTCATATTGCGGATGTCAGCCACTATGTCCGCCCGGACACCGCGCTGGATAAGGAAGCTTATGAGCGCGCAACTTCCATCTATTACGCGGATAAAGTCATCCCCATGCTGCCCACCCAGCTTTCCAACGGCATCTGCAGCCTCAATGAAGGGGAGGAGCGCCTGGCGTTCTCCTGCCTGATGCAGCTGGATGAAAGCGGCAATATCCATAGCTATCAGTTCGTCAAGAGCGTCATCCGCAGCCGTGTCAAGGGCGTTTATAAAGAAATTAACGCTCTGTTGGACGGCTCCAATGACCCGGCTCTGGTGACGAAATATAAAGACGTTATGGCTCAGCTGCCCGCGATGACCGAGCTGTACGAAAAGCGCCTGGCTCTGCGCAAAGCACGCGGCGCGATGGACATCGAATCCGACGAAGCCAAGTTGGTCATGGACGAGGAAGGCCGCTGCGTGGATATCGTCAAGCGCACCCGCGGTGTGTCGGAGTGCATGATCGAAGAGTTCATGCTGCTGGCCAACCAGTGCGCTGCCAATGCGGGCCGCACCCATCATGTGCCGTTTGTGTACCGTATCCATGAAGCCCCCGATGCCGAGCGCATGGAAAAGCTGAGCAACACCCTGAAAGCCTGCGGCCTGAACGTCCACTTTGCCGGGGAAGTGCCCACCCAGCTGGAGCTTTCTGCCATTTTGGACGAAACCCGCGGCCAGCCCATCCAGATCCCGGTCCACACCGGTATCCTGCGCAGCATGCAGAAAGCTCGCTACTCTCCGGAGCCGAAAGGCCATTACGGCCTGGTGCTGGCAGACTATGCCCACTTTACCAGCCCCATTCGCCGTTACCCGGACCTTGCCATCCATCGCATCCTGACGGATATGCTGGTGGGCAAGCCGGAGCAGGAGCTCATCAAGGATTATACCGGTTTTGCCACCCACGCCAGCGAGCAGTCCAGCCGCCAGGAAGTTTCCGCCGTGCGCATTGAGCGCGATGTGGAGGACCTGTACAAGGCCGAGTATATGCACAACCACCTGGGCGAAGTCTACACCGGCACCGTGGCAGGTGTAACACCGCGCGGCATTTTTGTGGCGCTGGAAAACACCGTAGAGGGCTTTGTGCCTGCCGCACAGCTCTGCAAGGGCGAAGCCACTGTGGTGGAGGGTGTCAGCATTCTGGACCCGCTGACCGGAAAACGCTGGATGCTGGGCGACCCCGTCAAAGTGCAGGTGGCCGGTGCCAACGTTGCCCTTGGCCGCATTGATTTTGACTATATGCCGCTGTAATCATAGTTTTTTATAAAAAGAGCAAACCAATAAAAGCAAAGCTGCCGTCCCGTACTGATATGTACCCGGTTTTCTGGACACGGGTAAAAATCGAATAATTAAGAATCCATCATGGATGCTTCTCTGAATGTGGAGGGAGGCATCCATTTTGTTTTAGGGCAATACCGCATAATTCTAAGTGCCGATACGGCGAGCGAGGTGCGGCAGCTGCTAAGCCAAAAGCGCAGATAATACTG
>CDZT01007565.1_pt1 | contig 11772 bp, 12 predicted proteins | sample 557531 | NCBI WGS metagenome assembly CDZT01 (sample SAMEA3182066, study PRJEB8094) | gut metagenome | biome: human; feature: gut; material: Stool; isolation source: human stools | place: Canada | collected 2013-03-05
TTTCATATAGTGCTTTGCGAGGACAGTGTAAAAACTGTCCTCGTTTTGCTTCTCTGCTATGGAATGGGCATCGGCATCTACTTCTCGACACGCAGGAACTACCGACGCCGAGAGGAACACGGCAGCGCAAAATGGGGCAATGCCAAAGCCGTGGACAAGAAATACCGGCAGAACCCACCGTCCGAAAACAAGCTGATGACGCAGGCAGTCCGTATCGGACTCAACGGCAAGAAACACCGCCGCAATCTGAACACCCTTGTCTGCGGCGGTTCCGGTGCCGGTAAGACACGCTTTTACTGCAAACCGAATCTGATGCAGGCGAACACCAGCTTCGTGATTCTTGACCCGAAGGGCGAAATCGTCCGGGATGTGGGAAATCTGCTGGAGAAAAAGGGCTATGAGATCAGAGTTCTCGACCTGATTTCAATGGAAAAGAGCCACTGCTACAACCCGTTTGTCTATCTCCATTCGGACAACGATGTGCAACGGCTTGTGACAAATCTGTTCAAGAGCACAACGCCAAAGGGGTCACAAAGTAACGACCCTTTTTGGGATACCTCAGCTTCAATGCTGCTGTCTGCTCTCGTCTATTATCTTCACTACGAAGCGCCGGAGGATGAGCAGAACTTTGCAATGGTAATGGAGATGCTGCAAGCGGCTGCCATCGACAATGAGGAAGATCCACGACCCTCGCCGCTGGACTGCCTGTTTGCCGATTTGGAGTTGGACAGACCTGACCACATCGCTCTGAAATACTATCGGTCTTATCACACCGGTTCGGCAAAGACCCTGAAATCCATTCAGATCACCCTTGCCGCAAGGCTTGAAAAGTTCAACTTGGAGAGCTTGGCGGCACTGACCTGTACCGATGAGCTTGACCTTGCTTCTATGGGCGAAAAGAAAGTGGCATTGTTCGCCATTATCCCGGACAATGATTCGAGCTTCAATTTCTTGGTCAGCATCCTTTATACCCAGCTATTTCAGCAGCTTTTCTTTTCCGCTGACCATATTCACGGCGGCGCATTGCCAATTCCCGTTCACTTCCTAATGGACGAGTTCGCCAATGGAACACAGTTATATAGATGACTATATTGGGCAAGGGCATCAAGGAAGGATGTAAGAATGCAGAATGTGGCGTTGTGGGTTTGTACTACAGTAGTATTTCGAATTTATAAATAAAAAAGACAAAAATGTTATTGATATTAGAGCAGCAAATCTGCTACAATAAAGCAAAAAGGCTGGAAAGGGGACCGAAGTTCTGTGAGTACATTTATTGCACTTGACACAATTTGCGATGCTTTTATAGGCAAGACAGATAGTATAATGACATACCTAAATCTTAATAGCATCGCTATGAACAGCGCTGAAAAAGCAGTCGAAATGTTTGACGAGAAAGTCAATAGGCTTGAGCATGACCCCAAGAAATTTCTGGATAGTATCGAATACGAAATGACAGCATGTGCTTCGGATCTCGTCAGTTACATTGAAAATCGCTTTGAAATATATGATCTTCTGGAAAAAGATCTAATTAAGGGGCGTGGTTATACTAACCTCGTTTCCATTGCAGCGGACTACTATACCCATGGCGAATCTGTAAAGCACAAAATTGAACTCAACACAATTCAGCAAAAAGCAAATGCGCAACGCATTGCATCATCAAAGGTGACCGGCCTCGGCTTTGGCATTATTTCAAACAGTTTAGCAGCCCACCTTGTATATGATGCGCAGAGTGAAGCAGCAATAAAAAAGCAAACGGCGGAAGCCGAGGAATATCTAGCAACAAGAAATGCTGAGATTTCTATACACGCTGATGGACAGTGGTATCTACTCCAGCAACAGTATTTTCAATCGACTTTGGCTCCGAAAATGCGAGAAGCAATCACTTATGCCTATACTGATATGCTTGCCTACTGCATAGCTTTCCTCGGGAAGCGTAATTGTATTGATGTAGAGCTGGTAAAATCCTTCGATTTTGAGCGCTCACAAGCTATTCTCGATAAAGCATATAGTATCTCCAGCTCTGCGCATAAAATTATCGAAGACGCTCTACGCTGGTGTCCATACAACATTAATATTTATGTCAAAGCAAAGCAGTGTGGCTTGTTCAACGAGAAAATGCAGGCACTGACTAAAGCACTGCATCTTAATATTGCACCTTCTGCAGGAAAACTCAATGTTAGTATAGATAGATTGGCCGCCATTCGAAAAAGAATTCTCCCTGCACAGAATAGATTGGTCGCAGAGCTTGGTTATGTTGCCGGCGTCAATGTTGATGGCACTATTGAGGTTTTTGGGAGATCGGATAATCGATGTGAGATATCCACATGGAAAGATATTAAAGCTATCAGTTCAGGACGGCATCATACTATCGGCTTAAAAAGAGATAATACTGTAATTAGTACGAAATTTTGTAAAGCGTATGCTAATGACAAATCGGCTCATCTCGGTCAATGTGAGGTATCTGGCTGGAGAGATATTATAGCTGTAAGTACATTCTGGGACCATACTGTGGGTCTAAAATCAGATGGCTCTGTGGTAGCAGTAGGTGATAATGAAGATGGTCAATGCGAAGTATCTGATTGGAAAGATATCATAGCAATAGATGCAGGGGCTTCGCATACCGTAGGCCTGAAAGCAGATGGTACAGTAGTTGCTGTTGGAAGCAATGTGGACGGTGAATGTGATGTGTCCGAATGGGCTGATATTGTAGCAATAGGCGCTAGCTGTCGGCGCACCGTGGGCCTCAAGGCAGATGGTACGGTAGTTGCTGCTGGATATGATATAGCCGGTGAATGCGATGTGTCCGAATGGACTGATATCGTAGCGGTAAGCGCTGGCTTTGAACATACAGTAGGGCTCAAAGCAGACGGTACGGTGGTTGCTGTAGGAGATAATGCAGCTGGCGAATGCGAAGTAACCGAGTGGATTGATATTGTGGCGGTCTACGCAGGGGATCAGCACACTATGGGATTAAAATCAGATGGCACTGTAATAGATGTTGGAGTTGAGGACCTTTCGCCAATAATATCTAAATGGCGCTTGTTTCATAGTGTAGATACCATCGAGGAAGAAGAAACTGCTGCATTAAAGTGGCAAGAGGAAGAACGAATTGCGGAAGCAAGGCGTAAAGAAGCAGAACGGATAGCAGTGTTGAAGAAACAGGAAGAAGAAAAAGCTGCGGCGTTGAAGCGCCAAGAAGAACAACGGGAGAGGCAACGCAGACGTGACGCAGGGCTTTGCCAATACTGTGGTAGCGCATTTAAGGGACTTTTCTCAAAAAAATGCAGTTCCTGTGGTCTGCGTAAGGACTATTGATTTAGCATAAAATGTCTCGGTTTGCTGCGCTGAAGGAAAACGAAACGGAGTTAAACGATATATGATTAATATAGAAGCATATATGGACAAGCTACACGAGGCGTTGTTGAAGAATTTTTCCTCATTATCTGATGCACAGAAAAGGAATCAGCTTATTGTTGAACACAAAGTGTCCGAAGAAATGCTTAAGTATGTTATTGATCGTTATGGTTCTTACTATTCACAAGAGACGACTGATCTTATAAACGAGCACCAAAGGCTCTTGAAAGAATGCTTGTGTGAATTAGGTATCACGAAATAATTGCCATCCCCAAAACGCCCGAATGAGTAAATGCTCATTCGGGCGGTAAGATCTGCGGCTTCTTGTCCGTGCGCTGGTGGAATGGCGCAACGCTCTGCTGGCAGAGGATAAACCCACGGAGGACTTGGACGAGCTGCTCCTGCGCCTGTGTAAGTAGTGACAACTGAATAACATAGCGGACTGCACCTGTTTTCAGCAATGGAAATGGGTGCTTTTTTGCGCCCGAAAACAGGCGCTTTCCCCGAATCCGGCAAGGCGGTATCTGCATACCACCCTGCTTTTGAAAACGCCGTACAGCGAGGAAAATGGGCAAAAATCGCCCCAAAACAATGCAAAAACGAACGCCTGACGGAAACGCCGGGCTTTTCGCTTTTTAAAGCGGAAATACATACCCACGCCCTGCGGCTTGGGTGAAAAATGAAAGGAGGCGGCAAATGTGCCACGAATGAGCAAGAAGCGGAAACAGGAATGGGCGCTGTTTCTGAACGAACGAAACCGGATCACCGTGGGCGAGCTATGCCGGAAGTGTCAGCACTTATGCAAGCAGAGCTTCCGGGTGCTGGCGATCGATTGCCCGCATTTTTTGAGAAAGGAGAGAAAACGAAAATGAAGCTGGAGCTTATCAAGGCAAGTGATGTGGAGATCAAGGAGGTGGAATGGCTGTGGTATCCGTATATCCCCTACGGCAAGGTGACGGTCTTGCAGGGCGATTCCGGCGACGGGAAAAGCACCTTTGTGCTGAACCTCGCCGCAATGCTCAGCCGGGGCGAGCCGATGCCGTTCACGGACGGCAGCGGTCAGGAGCCGGTCAATATCATCTACCAGTCCTCTGAGGACGATGCAGACGATACCATCGTGCCCCGCTTTGTCAAGGCAGGAGGCGACCCGAACAGACTGATCTTCATCAGCGAGAAGGAAAAATACCTGAGCTTTTCCGATGAGCGTCTGCTGGAGGCTGTCCGCAAAACAAATGCCAAGCTCATCGTCCTTGACCCTCTGTCAGCATATATCGGAGAGGAAACGAGGATCAACACGGCAAACGAGATACGGCGGCAGTTCCGTCCGCTCATCGAGCTTGCCAAGGAGCAGCAGTGTGCTATTCTCATCGTTCACCATATGAACAAGGCCATCGGTCAGAAAGCCATCAACCGCAGCGTCGGCTCGGTGGACATCATTGCCGCCGCAAGAAGCGCCCTGCTCATCGGGCGTACCGACAAGGACAGACCCGATGAGCGGATACTGGCGCAGGTCAAAAGCAACCTTGCGCCGACGGGAAATGCCATCGTCTTTTCGGTAAGTGACGGCAAGGTCGAATGGCTGGAGGAAACCGCCAAGACCGCCGATGAAGTCCTCGGCAATGTGTTTGCCGCTGTCGGCAGACCCGACACGCAAATGCAGCAGGCAAAGGACATTCTGTCTCAGCTTCTCGCTGACGGGCCGAAAGCACAGCGGGAGATCATCGACCGGATGCTGCTTGCCGGTGTCAGCGAGAGCACGGCAAAGAAAGCCAAGGCGCTCCTTGCAATACAGTCGGTGAAGCAGGGAGCGCAGTGGTTTTGGTCTTTGCCGTGCGGCGGGGATGGTGCGAAAAAGAGCTGTGCCGGAGAGTAGGCACAGTCCTTTTTCACGCCGAAGCGCCGCTTTTAGGGAGTCAAGGGGGAACGCCTTGCCCACCACCTTGTTTGCAAGGTGTAGTGGGTTACACAACAAGCTCGCCGGAAGGAAAAATCAGAGATTTTTCCGGTGCGTCGGCAGTTGTGCAGCGAGCCGCCTGAAAGCGAGCAGCACACACTGACGGCGGATGGCGGTTTGGTTTGTGAGCGAGGCAGCGAACAAAGCAAAACGGCATCTTCACAAGGCAGCTTGCTGTGTACTGACGCACCTCCGTCCCCCGCCAATCCCCGATAGAAGAACTACCCGAAAAAAGGAAGGTCGGGATGCCGCAACGATACATTGTGCATTCTTACATCCTTCCTTGGAAACAGAAGAAAGGAGATTTTTACCGTGGCAAATTATACGATTATGCGCATCGAAAAGCGCAAGCTCGGCTCGGTTGGCAGAATAGGCAATCACCACGAGCGACTGAAAGCCGAGTACAAAAGTAACCCCGACATAGACCCGTCGAGGACACATCAGAACTATCACATCGTTGAGCCGCCATCAAAATACCGCAAGGCGGTCTTGGACAGGATCGAGTCTGTCGGAGCAAAGCGCCGGAAAGACAGCGTGGTTATGCAGGACTGCTTCGTGGGCGGCACACCGGACTGGCTGAAAGGAAAAACCGTTGAGGAGCAGAGGGAATATTTCGATTATGCCTACCGCTTCTTTGAGGACAGCTTCGGAAAAGAGAATATCATTTCGGCTGTGGTGCATTTGGATGAGGCAACTCCCCATATGCACCTTTGCTTTGTCCCCATCACGAAAAAAGGCAGACTGTCCTCCAAGGAGATCATCGGCGGGCCGAAGGGACTGGTGAATTGGCAGGACAAATTCTATGCGTATATGCACGAAAAGTACCCCGACATCACCAGAGGAACACCGGCAAGGCTCACGCACCGAAAGCATATCCCACCCTTTATGTTCAAGGTCGCCGGTGAGCTTTACGACCACTATGGCGAGATCTGCGGTGCGATCAACGACATCGGGCTGCTGAACAACGCCAAGAAGAAGGACGCCGCCATTGCCCTTATCGGCAGGTATGCGCCGGAAATGGCGCAGCTCAAGGTGCAGCTTCAAAGCACCGATAAGCACATCGCCTATTTGGAGCGTGAGCTGGACAGCGAGCGTGACATTGTATCCAGCTACCGCAGCAGGAACTACGCACAGGAGCAGGAGCTGAAGGAGGCCAACCGCAAAATATATGAGCTGAATCAAAAGCAGCGGGAGCTTGAACGGATGATCTCGAAGATACCGCCCGAAGTGTTGCAGCAGTTGGCGCAGCAGGAAAAGGAAGCGAGAAAACGAAAAGCGAAAGGATGGGAAAGATAATGGATATGACAACGATTCGGCTCTCTGACTGCGTTCCCTTTGCGGATAACCCTTTTCGGGTGCAGGACGATACCGCAATGGAAATGCTGACCGAGAGCATAAAGGAAAGCGGCATTCTGATACCGATCGTCGTCCGTCCGATGGGAGAGAAATATGAGATCCTATCAGGACACAGACGGGTCTATGCCGCTCACAAGGCAGGGCTTGAAGCCGTCCCCGCCATCGTTCGTGAGCTGACACGGGAGGAAGCGGTCATTTTTATGGTAGACGCCAACCTCCAGCGAGAGGGACTTCTGCCCTCCGAAAAGGGCTTTGCCTACAGGATGAAGCTGGAAGCAATGAAGCACCAAGGGAAAACTTCTGCCCAACTTGGGCAGAAGCAGACCTCCGTGCAGCAGGTAGCCGATTCCGCTTCGGACAGCCGCACACAGGTGCAGCGATATATCCGCCTGACCTATTTGGAAAAGCCGCTTTTGGATATGGTGGATGAGCGGTGCATTGCCCTAACTCCGGCTGTGGAGCTTTCCTATTTACTGCCCGAAGAACAGCGGGAGCTGCTGGAAACCATTGAAAGCGAGGACTGTACCCCCTCTCTTTCTCAGGCGGTCAGGCTGCGGAAACTGAGCGGTGACGGCTTGCTGACGATGGACAGGATATTTGAAATTATGACCGAAGTCAAGGGCAATCAGGTGGAGATGTTGAAGATACCGACGGACAGAGTGCGGCGGTACTTCAAGCCGGAAACTACCTACCGGCAGATGGAAGAATATATCGTCAAGGCATTGGAGCATTACGCTCTGTACCTGAAACGACAGAGAAACAGGGACAGCCGATGACGGCTGTTTTTTTACGCAAAGGAGGCGCAGATAATGAGAAAAAGCAACCGACCGCTGATCGATATTCAGCGTATTCCCGTAGGGGAAAAGCCGTTGGAGGAGCTTGCGGCAGAGGTTTACGGCTGGATCTTTGATAACAGGAGCAGAGCGAAGTCATCTGCCGACACATTCGTAAATCCCGCAAACCCGCATTACAATGACGGTACCAAGATGATTTCAGGAGGAAACAAGGATGACACAGCAGCTTAAAACAACAGCCCTGTATTGCAGGCTGTCAAAGGACGATGAGCGGCAGGGCGAGAGCCTTTCCATTGAAACGCAAAAGTCGATGCTCGTCCGCTATGCACAGGAAAACGGGCTTTTGCCCTATGAAATTTATGTGGATGACGGATATTCGGGGCTGAACTTTGAACGGCCGAGCTTTCAGCGGATGATCGATGATGTGGCTGTCGGTAAGATCGGCGTGGTCGTGGTCAAGGACCTGAGCCGTTTCGGGCGTGACCATATCGTTGTCGGGCAGTATCAGGAGATTTACTTCCCGTCCAAGAAGGTGCGGTTTATCGCTCTGAACGATGGCATTGATACCGTCAACAGCCACACGACCGATTATGCGGCGCTGAAAAATGTCATCAACGAGTTTTACAGCCGAGATACTTCAAGGAAGATCAAGGCAGCCTTTCGTGCGAGGGCAAAGGATGGCAAGTATCACGCCAAAGCCGCACCGTTCGGGTATCTCAAAGACCCGAATGACCATAACCACCTGATCCCCGACCCCGAAACCGCACCGATCGTAGCGAAGATCTATGACCTTGTGCTCAAGGGCTGGGGCAATTACCGCATTCGGGATTATCTGCGGGAAACCAAGGTGCCGGTGCCGTCGTGGTATCAGCACATCCGAGGGGTCGAGGACAAGTCCCATATGTTCCCCGATGAGGATTCCAAGTATATCTGGCGACCGGATACGCTTCGGCTGCTGATCCGCAACCGTGTGTACTGCGGGGACTGTGTTCTCTGCAAATCGGACACGATTTTCAAGACCAAGCAGCACTTCAAAACGGATGAAAAGGAGTGGATCACGGAGGAAAACACACACGAGGCCATCGTTTCCAGAGAGATTTGGGAACGGGCAAACGAGCTGATCGCCGTCAAGCGCAGAGAATACCGAAAGACGCTGACCGGTGATTTGAATATCTTTTCGGGATTGCTCAAATGCGCAGACTGCGGCAAGGCACTCAGCCGCAGAAAATACGGCTCAAACAGCTGGCATATGATCTATGTCTGCGGAACTTATGCCACCTATGGCAGTCGCAAATGCACCCAGCACAAGATTTTCGAGGAAGATCTGACGGCGGCAATGCTGGCAGATATTCAGGAACTGTTTTCTGCCGTGACTAAGAACAAAGCACGACTTATCGACCTGCTGATAAAGGGTAAGGCAAAGAGCGAGGGCAAAACGCTGACCACCAAGGAAACGCAGTACAAGCGGGTCTGCAAGCGGCTGGAGGATGTAAACCGGCTGATAGACAAGCTCTATGAGGACAGCATCTCCGGCAAGGTCAACGAAACCAACTTTGTCCGTCTGCTGGGCAAATATCAGCAGGAGCAGGAAAGCATCCTTGCCGAAAAGGAAAAGCTGCAAGGCGAGACCGCCGCTGTTCGGGAAATTTGTTCGGATGCGGAGCATTTCGCAGACCTTTTGGAGCGGTACGGCGATATATCCGAGCTGACGCCGGAGATCCTCAATATGTTGGTGGAGAAAATCGTGGTCTATGAGCCGAGAGCCGTGGACGGTGTAATGCGCCAGCAGCTTGATGTGTACTACCGCTATATCGGGGTGATCAAGCTGGTGGATTACGGCTCGACCACCTATTACAAGCACGGGGAGGGGATGAACGCCGCAAAGAAGCGGGAAAAAGTCAAAATGGAAAAGCGGATCGCCGCCGTCAAGGAGGAGGTGCAGAATGACGAGCCTGTGTCCGCTTAATTCCTTTTCAGCCGGTAAAGTGCTGCTCTCATCGGGCGGCACTTTTCTTTTGCTCCGATGTCATCTTTATGTGGGTGTCACTAATGTCAGCCTGCCGGACGACTTCGATAAGATCCTTTCCGTTATGCGTTCCCGTAGCGTGTTTGTGTCCATCATTCTTCAGAACTTGGCACAGCTCAAGGCACTGTTTGAAAAGCAGTGGGAATCCATCGTCGGAAACTGCGATGAGTTCCTCTACTTGGGTGGCAACGAGCAGTCCACCCATAAGTATGTGAGCGAATTGCTGGGCAAGGAAACCATCGACACGAACACTTACGGAAAGAGTTCCGGGCGAAGCGGAAACTATTCCACCAACTATCAGATCAGCGGTCGAGAGCTTCTAACCCCGGATGAGGTTCGTATGCTTGATAACCGCTACGCCATTCTGTTCATCCGAGGGGAACTCCCCGTGATGGACTTAAAATACGACATTCTCAAGCACCCCGCCGTTGACCTGACTGCCGACGGAAAAGGCGGCGTCTATCAGCACGGCAAGGTCACAAGTAATGTTGCGACCATTGAGGTGCAGTACCTCGACCCCGATACTCTGCCGGATACAGAGGTATCGGAAACCACCTATGAGCTGCTGTCCGATGAGGATTTCAACTCGGAAACCAACAACAATACAACAACAAAATTACGGAGGTAACTAATATGAACATTTTTAAGAAGAACACCGAGAAGCATACCGAAAAGCTGCCTATGACCGGCAAGGTTAAGAAGGGCTTCCGCATTTACTGCACCGCCATTATGGGTGCAGCACTCGTCCTCGGCACTTCGGTTACGGCGTTTGCCGCCAACGACCCCATTTCCGTTATCAACAACCTGTCTACCTTTATCTTCGGGCTGATCCGTGCCATTGGTCTTATCCTGTTGGGCTTCGGCGTTGTGCAGGTCGGTCTGTCCCTGAAGTCTCACGACCCTTCTCAGCGAGCCAACGGTTTCCTGACCCTTGCAGGCGGCGTCATCATCACCTTTGCAAAGGAAATCCTCGACCTGATTGTCGGCTAAGAAATTTCACACCGAGGGGTGTTCCCGAAAAAGCGGGAGCACCCCTTAACTCTATGAAAAGGAGGTGCTTTTCGTGAGCGACAACTGGGTCGTACAAAACCTTGAAAACGCATTGGAAACTTGGAACGAGAAGATGGCAGAGATTTGGCAGCTTATCACGACAACACCGCAGGACTTCAAAGGCGGTGGAATATGGGGCGTGATCGTCAACATCAACGGCGCAGTGCAGTCTATCGGACTTGCACTCCTTGTGCTGTTCTTTGTTGCCGGTATGGTCAAAACCTGCGGCTCGTTCACAGAAGTCAAGAAACCGGAACACGCTCTGAAGCTGTTCGTTCGCTTCGCTATCGCCAAGGGTGCCATCACCTACGGTATGGAGCTTATGCTTGCCCTGTTTAATATCGTCCAAGGCACGATCTCGACGATAATGGGTTCGGCGGGTTTCTCAACACCACAGCAAACAGTCTTGCCGCCTGAATTGATTACCAGCGTTGAGGAATGCGGATTCTTTGAAAGCATACCGCTATGGGCTGTCACGCTCATCGGAGGGCTGTTCATCACAGTAATGTCTTTCATCCTGATAATGACCGTGTACGGGAGATTTTTTAAGCTCTATATGTATACGGCACTTGCACCCATTCCGCTTTCCACCTTCGCCGGTGAACCGAGTCAGAATGTAGGCAAGTACTTCATCAAAAGCTACTGCGCCGTTTGCTTGGAGGGGGCAGTGATCGTGCTGTCCTGCATCATCTTCTCACTCTTTGCGTCCTCACCGCCCGTAGTAAACCCCGATGCGGCGGCGGTCACGCAGGTATGGAGTTATGTAGGCGAACTGCTCTTTAATATGCTCGTTCTCGTTGGCTCGGTCAAGATGAGCGACCGCATTATCCGAGAGATGATGGGACTGTAAGGAGCGCACTATGAAAAACAACACCAAAATCTATAACCGCTTCAAGGGGTTCACCCTTGAGGACTGCGATTGCCGGTATTGCCTGTATTATGGCGGCAGACGCAAAGGCAAGGTGAACTGCCTTGCGGATGAATGCGTCTGTGCCGAGGAAATCCGTCAGGCAAAGGAACGCTATCGCAGAGAAAGGAGCTTCAATGGAAGTTAAGATCAACCGAGAAATCCGCAACTATACGGAGGCAATGTTCTTTGGACTGTCTATGCGACAGTTCATTTTTTCTGCCTGCGCCTGCGTGGTGGCAGTGGGACTCTATTTCCTGCTCAAGCCATATGTCGGCACGGAAACCGTATCGTGGATGTGCATTTTGGGAGCCGCACCCTTTGCGGCTCT
>CDZT01043690.1_pt1 | contig 11755 bp, 10 predicted proteins | sample 557531 | NCBI WGS metagenome assembly CDZT01 (sample SAMEA3182066, study PRJEB8094) | gut metagenome | biome: human; feature: gut; material: Stool; isolation source: human stools | place: Canada | collected 2013-03-05
TCCGGCGGGCAGAAGCAGCGCGTGGCCATCGCGGGCGTGATCGCAATGCGGCCGGATTGCCTTGTGCTGGATGAAGCCACCGCGATGCTGGACCCCATCGGCCGCGAAAAGGTCATGCGCACGGTACACAGACTCAACGACGACTACGGCATCACCGTCGTCCAGATCACGCATTATATGGAAGAGGCCGCCACAGCCGACCGTGTGGTGGTAATGAGCGCAGGCAGAGTGGTTATGGAGGGCACGCCGAAAGAGGTGTTCCGTAATGTGGAGGAGCTGCGCGCGCTGCACCTGGATGTGCCGCAGGCCGCCGAGCTGTGCCATGCCCTCACGGCTGCGGGCTGCCCGATGGCGGATGACATCATTGATGTGGAAGAGTGCGCCGCGGCGCTGTATGAACTGCTTACAGGAAAAAAAGCGCCCGGAGCCGCACAGGAAAAAGCAGAGGAGGTGTCCGCATGTCCGCAATCGTGAAGGTGGAAGACCTAACCTATATCTATAACCAGGGCATGCCGGACGAGACTGTGGCTCTGGATCACGTCAGCTTCGAAATCGAAGAAGGCGAGTTCGTGGGTGTCATCGGTTCCACCGGCTGCGGCAAATCCACGCTCATCACGCACTTCAACGGTATCAACAAGCCTACCTCCGGCAAGGTGTACATTGCCGGTGAGGATATGTGGGCGGACCCCAAAGACATCCGCCGTTTTCGTTTTATGGCAGGTCTGGTGTTCCAGTACCCGGAGTATCAGCTTTTTGAAGAAACGGTATATAAGGACATCGCTTTCGGCCCCGCGAATATGGGGCTTTCTGCGGAGGAGATCGACCGGCGCGTGCAGCGTGCGGCCGCGTTCTGCGGCATTGACAGCTGCTTTTTGCAGCGCAGCCCCTTTGAGCTTTCCGGCGGGCAGAAGCGCCGTGTGGCCATTGCAGGTGTGCTTGCCATGGAACCGCGGCTTCTGGTGTTGGACGAACCCGCCGCCGGGCTGGACCCGGAGGGCCGGGATATGATCCTCGGACAGATACGGGAATACCATAAGCAGACCGGGTCCACCATCGTCCTTGTCAGCCACTCCATGGAGGATATCGCCAAATATGCAGACCGCGTGCTGGTGATGAACGCGGGACGCATTGCGATGTACGACGCCACAGATAAGGTGTTTGCCCGCGCGCCGGAGCTGCTGGAGCTGGGCCTTTCGGTGCCCGAGGTGACGAAGATATTTTTGCGCCTGCGTGAGATGGGGCTGGACATCGACACCGACGTATATACGGTAAAATACGCTGTTAAGACCATCCTTGCCGCCCGTGCGGCAGCAAAGGAGGGTATGTAAATGCTGCGTGACATCACCATTGGCCAGCATTTCCCGGGCAATTCCATCCTGCATACAATGGACCCCCGCGTGAAGCTGCTGCTCACCATCGCCTATATCGTGATGCTGTTTGTTGGTTCGAATCCGGCGGGACTCGTTATTTCCATCGTGTTCCTCACTGTTTTGTACCTTGTGGCGAAGATACCGCTCAAAATCGTGGGAAAAAGCATCAAGCCGATCCTGCCCATCATTCTGTTTACGGCCGTGCTGAATCTGTTTTTTATGACGGGAACATCCGAGCCGCTGGTGTCCTGGTGGATATTGAAAATATACAAAGAGGGTATCTATTACGCCGTCATTATGGCTGTGCGCATCATCTGTCTGATCGCGGGCACGAGCTTGCTGACATACACAACCAGCCCTATTGTGCTGACCGACGCCATCGAGCAGCTTCTGCATCCGCTGGCAAAGCTGCACTTGCCGGTGCATGAGCTTGCCATGATGATGACCATTGCTCTGCGGTTCATTCCCACGCTGATCGAAGAGACGGACAAGATTATGAACGCCCAGAAGGCGCGCGGCGCGCAGCTGGATTCCGGCAATCTGCGCCAGCGTGTAAAGGCGTTGATTCCGGTGTTGATTCCTCTGTTTATTTCGGCGTTCCGCCGGGCAGACGAGCTGGCCATGGCCATGGAGTGCCGCTGCTATCATGGCGGCGAGGGGCGTACCCGCCTGAAGCAGCTGCACATGCACCGTTCCGACATCCTCATTGCTGTTGTGGCGGTGCTGGTGTTTGTCGCCATTGGTATGAGCAACCTGTTTTTTGCACGCATTGGGTAAAAGGGGTTTGTGTTAAAATCGTCCGGGAGGAATTTTATGCACGTCTGCATTACGCTGCGCTTTGCCGGCACGCGCTACCACGGGTTCCAGGTGCAGAAAAATGCGCTTTCGGTGTGCGAGGTGCTGCAGAACGCGCTGGAAAGCCTGTACGGCGTGCGGCCGCCGGTGAAAGGGTGTTCGCGCACGGATTCCGGTGTGCACGCGCTTGGGTACTGTGTCAGTTACACGCAGCCCAAGCCGATTCCGCCGTGCAAGCTTCCGCTTGCCGTCAACCGCTTTTTGCCGGACGATGTACGAGTGACGGAGGCGCACCGGGTGCCGGAGGATTTCCACGCCCGTTACAGTGCGAAAAGCAAAGAATATATCTACCGCATTCATAACAGCGCCGTGGCGGACCCGTTTCAGAACGGGTTGTGCTGGCGTTTCCCAGGGCCTTTGGATGCCGGCAGGATGGAACGCGCGGCGCAGTACCTTGTGGGAAAACACGATTTTGTGTCGTTCATGTCCTCCGGCAGCGATATCGCCGATACGGTGCGCACGGTGTATTTCGCCCATGTGCGGCGTGAGGGGGACGATATCACGTTCCATGTGTGCGCAGACGGCTACCTGTACAATATGGTGCGCATTTTTGTGGGCACGCTGGTGGAAGCGGGCGCGGGGCGCATGCCGCCGGAGCGCGTGCGGGATATTCTGGAAGAAAAAAAACGTTCGCTGGCGGGGGATACCGCTCCGGCGCAGGGGCTTTTCCTTTACAAGGTGAATTACTCCGAAGAAGAAGCCGGCAACGCCCAGGCCGCGCAGGAAATAACGGCGAAACAGGAATAACGAAACGCAAAAGAGAGTATACGATTTATGGAACTGATGCCACGCGAACCAGACGGGCGCGAACAGGAGAATACAACGCCGCAGAGGCCCGGCGCCCCTGCGCGGAGTGCGGTGCGTCCCGATGCGGGCGAGCCGCGCGCCATCCAAGAGCAGGTGCCCGGCGCGGAGCCCCTGCCGCCTCGGAGCAGCGCGGCACGTATTGAACGTATCCGGCGGCGCAAGCGCATGCGCCGTATCCGCGCGGCTGCGGTGTGCGCGGTGCTTTTGGCTGCGGTACTGGCCTATTTCACCGGCATTTACGGCGCGTCGCTGGCGCTGCTGGGCGATGCGGTGGACTCCATCGGCATCGCGCTGACGCCCAGCCCCGGCTATCCCGTTTCATTTACGCTGTCCGGGTATCAGAATGCGCTGCCGCTGGCAGGCGGCTTCGTGGCGGTAGGCGATAAGGACCTGGCCATCTATTCCGCGGGCGGCAACGAGGTGCGGCGCATCCAGCACGGTTACGGCAGGCCGGCCATTACGGCGGGCAACACACGTGTGTGTGTATACAACCGCGCTGGCAAGGAGCTGCGGGTGGAGAGCCGCAGCCGCACGCTGTTCGAAAACAAATTTGATGACGCCATCCAGCTCTGCGCTATGAGCCCCAACGGCACGCTGGCGGTTTTTACAAAGTCAAAGCTGTATGTTTATGACCCGATGTTTGAGAACATCTATACCTTCCAGACGCAGGACCTGCCTACAGCTCTCGCGTTTGCCGGCGACAACCGGCAGTTCGCAGCGGGGTGCCCTTACGCCGAAGGCGGCGCGCTGGGCGGTACCGTGTACCTGATGGATACACGTAAAGACGAATATGTCACCATTCGCAATACCGAGGGCATGCCCGTGAAGATCCAGTACCTCACCAATGCCGAGGTGCTGGTGCTGTACGATACTTATGCCGCGGTGTACGATACGGCCGACGGAACAGAGCTGTACCGCTATTCCTACGGTGGGCGCACGCTGCAGAGCGCGGCCATCAGCGCGGGCAAGAATGCGGTGCTGCTGTTTGGCGACGGCGTACACGGCGCATTGACGCAGCTTACGATTCTGGACGCGACCCTGTCCGAGGCGGGCAGTGCCGACGTGAACGAGCGCGCAAGCGGCGTGGCAGCCAGCCGTACCGGTGCGTTTGTTCTGACAAATGACGGTGTGCTGAGCTATGGCCTGGACGGCGTGTTTTACGGCGCAACCGTGACGGAGGCAAAGCCGCTGGCGATGGTGAACGGCCGAAAGCTGCTTTTGCTGGAGCAGGGGGAAGTGAGCGTGTTCGAGCCGCCCGCGCCGCCGTCGGCGTCCGCGGGATGACGCCGGCCACCGCAACCGAAGCATATGCGGGGGAATGCATCCCGCAGGAAAGGACATACTTATGAATATCTCACCGGCAATCATCATCGACGTCGCGCTCATCGCGGTGATCGTCGTATCTGTGTTCCATTACGCCCGCAAAGGCTTTGTGGCGGGCTTGATGGACCTTGTGGGCAACCTCGCGTCTTTGGCGCTGGCCTGGGTGGTATCCGGCAAGCTTTCGCCCACGGTGTTTGAAAACTTTTTCAAATCGGGCCTCATCGAACAGACGGCCCGTACCATCCAGCAGCAGGGCGGGGTGAACCTGTCCGTCATTCTGGACGGCCTTTCGGGCATCCTGCCGCAGAAGTTCATCGACGATATCACGGCTTCTGCGGCCGGCATGCTGGATTCCGGCGCTCCGGATATTGCTCAGCAGGTGGTGGAAAAGATCATTGCGCCGCTGGTGGTGCCGCTCATCACCGTAGTGGTGTTTTTTGCCACATTTGTGCTGTGCCGTGTCGTCATTGCATTCCTTGTCACTGTGCTCACCAATATCAATAAGATTCCGCTTCTGGGCGGCGTGAACCGCATTCTGGGCGTGTGTATCGGCGTGGTGGCCGGGTTCATCAACGTGCTGCTCATCCTGTGCCTGCTGTGGGCCGTGGTGGTCATCACAAACGGAAATCTGCCGTTCGTCAACGATTCGTCGCTTTCGGGCAGCTATTTTTACTCATTTTTCTCCGCGTATAATCCGTTTCTGTAAGATGCGGAGAACAGGAAAGGAAATAATCTGAATGCTTTGTGTTAGATGCAAAAAACGCCCCGCCATTGTTTTTGTACAGAAGCTGGAGGCGGGCGAGGCGAAAAGCGAGGGCTACTGCCTTTCGTGTGCGCGGGAGCTTGGCATCAAGCCCGTGGACGATATTATGAAACAGTTCGGCATCTCCGATCAGGATCTGGAGGCCATGGAAGAACGCTTCGCCGGCATGATGGAAAACGGAGATATGGACCCCGCCGCCATGATGCAGCAGCTTGGGATGATGGCGCCGCAGGACGATGCGGACGGGGATGAAGCGCCGGACGACGATACGGACGAAGGCGGCGACGGCGATTTTACGCCCGGCGGCAACGCAACGTTCCCCTTCGGTATTTTCGGCGGCCGCAGGAAAGCGGAAGAAGCGCCGGAGAAGGAAGCAAAGAGTAAGAATGACCGCGGCAAGAAACGCAAGTTTCTGGACAATTACTGCGAGAATCTCACCCGCAAGGCGCGGGACGGAAAGCTGGACCGCATCGTGGGCCGCGACAGGGAAATTTACCGCACCGTCCAGATCCTTTCCCGCCGCCAGAAGAACAATCCCTGCCTCATCGGTGAGGCGGGCGTGGGCAAGACGGCCATCGCCGAGGGCATAGCGCTGCATATCGCAGAGGGGAACGTTCCGGCGCGCCTGCGTGACAAGGAAATTTATCTGCTGGACCTGACAAGCCTGGTGGCGGGAACCCAGTTCCGCGGCCAGTTTGAAAGCCGTGTGAAAGGGCTCATTGGCGAAGTGAAAGCGGCGGGCAACGTTATTTTATTTATTGATGAGATCCACAACATCACCGGGGCGGGGGATTCCGAGGGCGCGATGAACGCAGCCAACATCCTTAAGCCTGCGCTCTCCCGGGGGGAGATTCAGGTCATCGGCGCGACGACGTTTGCAGAATACCGCAAATACATTGAGAAAGACCAGGCGCTGGAGCGCCGTTTCCAGCCGGTGAAGATCGAGGAGCCGTCCATCGACGATGCTACGGCTGTTATCGCGGGCATCCGCCAGTATTATGAGGCGTACCACCATGTAAAGGTGAGTGAAGCCATCGTGCGCAGCACGGTCACGCTGTCCGAGCGCTATATCACCGACCGTTTCCTGCCGGATAAGGCCATCGACCTGTTGGATGAGGCCTGTGCCTGCTGCAGCCTGCGCCACCCGGAAATCACCGAATGGGTGGAAAACGAAAAGCACCTTGCGGGCCTGAAAGAGCAGGAGGCTGAGCAGGAACAGGCCAAGGAGGGGCCGGACTACGAGAAGCTGGCGCAGATCAAATCCGAGATCATCCGCCTGGAGGCAGAGCTGCCCGCGCAGCGGGAGGCCGTGGACGGCATCCAGGTGACGATGGAGGATGTGGCAAAAGTCATTGAGCTTTGGACGGGGATTCCGGCCGCAAAAGTAAAGGAAACCGAGTATACAAAGCTTGCGCATCTGGAAGAAAACCTGAACAGGGTCATCATCGGCCAGCCCGAGGCCGTGCATCTGGTGGCAAACGCTGTCAAACGCAGCCGCGCAGACATCTCAGCGCGCCGCCGTCCGGCCAGCTTTATCTTCGTCGGCCCCACGGGTGTGGGCAAAACAGAGCTTGTTAAGCAGCTCGCGCTGCAGCTGTTCGATACGGTCGACCCGCTTATCCGTCTGGATATGTCGGAATTCATGGAAAAGCACACGGTCAGCCGCCTGATCGGTTCGCCGCCGGGCTATGTGGGCTATGACGAGGCCGGGCAGCTGACGGAGAAAGTGCGCCGCAAGCCATACAGCGTGGTGTTGTTTGACGAGATCGAGAAAGCGCATCCGGATGTGATGAACCTGCTGCTTCAGATCCTGGACGAAGGAAAAATCAACGACGCCCAGGGCCGCACGGTCAATTTTGAAAATACGGTTATCTGCATGACGAGCAATGCAGGCTCCGGCGACAAGACCGGAGAAACAGGCTTCAACCGTACCATCGCTCAAATGAGCAGGGATAAGTCCATCAAGGCGCTGGGCGAATTTCTGCGGCCGGAGTTTATGAGCCGTGTGGACGAGATCGTCACTTTTGCGCCGCTCTCTCCGGAGAGCCTGAAGCGGATCGCCGCTCTGATGCTTGGCGAGTACAAGGAACCTCTCGCGGCAAAAGGCATCGGTCTGAGCTGGACAGAAGCCGCGCTTGCCCTGCTGTGTGAAAAGGCGAAGGGCGGCAAGTTCGGCGCCCGCGATCTGCGGCGTGTCATCCGCAAAGAGGTGGAGGATGCCATCGCCGGGAAGATCATCAGCGGCGAGCCGCTGACGGCCATTGAGGTGGATACGCAGGACGGGGATATCGTACTGCATTGCTGAGCGCCGCGCCGGAGAATGATGCAAAAAAGCGGCCCTGCTGCTGGAATGCCAGCGGCGGGGCCGTTTTTCAGATGTTATTTTTCGGGCTTGACCGGGAAAAATTCCAGAAGGATATCGGGCAGCAGGCCTGCTGAAGGCAGCAGGCGGACGAGGTCTGCTTCATCTTTCGGCTCGCGCGGCAGCACCATGCCGCCGCGTCCACGGTCCTCGGTCTCGTGATGATCGGAGCCGGAAAAAAACAACAGGCCGTTTTCGCGGGCGAAGCGGAGCGCGTCATCGTTGTGAGAGTCATGACGGGCGTTGCCGTTGAACACCTCCACGCCGTCCAACAGGGCGGGGTCCTCCCGCGTCAGCCCGGTGCGAAACGGGTGTGCCTGCACCAGCAGCAGGCCTTCGCGGTCCGCCAGGGCGCGCAGCTGCGGGATGGTATACCGGTGCAGCTCCGGCGTACTGTAAAGCAGTTCGGGCGCAGCGCCGAACAGGAGATAGTCGTTGTCGCTTGTGGTGGTGCGAAACTCAAGCCCGCAGTAAATGTGCAGGCCGGCCTGTGCCCCTGCTTCACACGCGGCGCGGTAGCCGGACAGAAAGCAGTCGATCTTTTGTGTCCAGCTTCCTGTAAGGCTGTCGAAATAGCCATGGTGGAAGTGGTCTGTAATAACGGCGCCGCCGTAACCGGAGCGTTTGAGCTGTGTGACGAGCTGCACGGCGGGCAGGCGGCTGCAGCCGCTCACTTCAGAGGTGTGGCAGTGTGTTTCCAGTTTGAACATTGCAGAAAGCTCCTTTTCGCAGAGTGGGCCTGTGCCCGGCAACCAGTATACTACTTTTTCAGCGCTTGTGCCAGTCTTGCGGCCAGGTGTAAGAGGAAATAATTGCATTCCCACATCAAAAAGGATAATATAAAGAAAAGAGACCAGCACAAGAGGAGGCAATGGATATGGCACAGGAAGATTACCGCAAGGCGCTCCGCCTTGGACAGAAAGAGTTCCGGTCGAGCGTGCTGAAAGGGACTTACCCGTATTTGCAGGCACTGGACGAGATCCTGGAGCACACCGCGGTGGAATATACAGAACCGCTCGGCGTTGTAAATATCCCTTTGGCATCCATCGTCGGTACGAAAACGGCCGGGCGCAAAACGGCATTTGCAGGTAATTTCATGCCGCTTCTGGATGAGGACACTGAATTTGCCCAGAAATGGAACGCGCTGTGCGACGCGCACTTGTCCGTGGGCATCCGGGACCCCATCAAGGCCTACGAATACATGAACAAGTTCTATGTGGAAGAGGGCAACAAGCGTGTCAGCGTAATGAAATACTACGAGGCGATGAGCATTCCCGGCTCTGTCACGCGTATCGTGCCGCGCCGCTCAGAGGACAAGGAAAACAAGATCTATTATGAATTCCTGGATTTTTATGATCTGACGGGGGTCAATTATCTATGGTTTTCCCAGCTGGGACGCTTCCGGGCAATGGACCAGGCGGTCAACAGCCGCCCGGGGCAGCCGTGGAGCAAAGAAGACCGGCGGGACTTCCAGACGGCATATTACAATTTCGAGGATGCGTTCCACCGCTGCGGCGGCGCGCGGCTGCCTATTACCGTGGGGGACGCGCTTTTGAAATTCGTGGGTGTGTATCCTTATGAGACGATCAGGGACAAAACGGGTCGGGAGATGGCGGCAGAGCTGGAAAAGATGTGGTCCGAGATCGAGGCCCTCACACAGGACGAAGCGGTGGAGCTGTCTCTGGAGCCTACGACGCAGGCGCCGCCGCTCATCAGCCGCATCTTGCCGCTGGAACAGTCCCGCTTGAATGTGGCCTTCCTATATGAAAAAAGCGCGGATACCAGCGCGTGGACCTATGCCCATGAATTCGGGCGCGGTCATGTGGATGAGGTCCTTGCCGGGCGGGTGTTCACCAAGGGCTACGACAACATCCGGGTGGGTGAAAACGACGACGAGGTCATTGAGCGCGCCATTGCCGATGGAAACGACGTGCTGTTTACCACGACGCCGAAGCTGATGGAATGCAGCCTGCGTGCGGCCATCCGTCATCCGGAGGTAAAGATACTCAACTGCTCTCTGAATATGGACCATCCCAGTGTGCGCACCTATTACGGCCGCATTTATGAGGCTAAATTTCTGGTTGGGGCAATCGCGGGTGCGCTGGCCGACAATAACCGTGTGGGATACATTGCGAATTATCCCATTTACGGGATGGTCGCGGGCATCAATGCATTCGCGCTGGGCGCAAGGATGGCCAATCCGCGTGCCAAGGTTCATTTGATGTGGACCGGGGAAAAGGGTGTGGACGCGCTGAGCGAGCTGGAAAAACGCGGCGTCGAGCTGATCTCCAGCCAGGACGCAGGGCTGCCGCGGGGCGATAAGCACTATGGCCTGTACCGTTTGGACGGGGAGGAGCCGGTGCCTCTGGCAATGCCATTCTGGCATTGGGGAGAATTTTACGAGCGTATCCTGCGGGGCATCATGGATGGCCGCTGGAAGCTGGAGGGCAACGAAGCGGGCCGTGCGGTCAATTACTGGTGGGGCATGGCCTCGGGAATGATAGACGTGCTGCAAAGCCGCAGCCTGCCCCGCGGGACGAAGCGCCTTGCCGCGATCCTTCACAAAGGCCTGTGCTCGGGCACGATCGTCCCGTTCGAAGGAGAACTGTACGCCCAGGGCGGCGTGATGATACAGGCCGAAGACAAACAGATGGAGCCGGAGGAGATTCTGCGCATGGACTGGCTGGCGGAAAATGTGGAAGGCCATATCCCGGCCTTTGACGACCTCATTGAGGAGGCGAAGCCGCTGGTGCGCCTCCAGGGAATTTACAAGGAGGCACAGGTGTGAAGATTCTGGCAATTTCCGATGTGGAATCAAAATATCTCTGGGATTATTTTCAGCCGGAAAAGCTGGAGGGAGTGGATCTGATCCTTTCCTGCGGCGACCTGAAGGCGAGTTATCTCACACTTTTGGCAACGTTTACCCACGCGCCGCTGCTGTATGTACACGGCAACCATGATACGGACTACCAGCGCAGGCCGCCGGAAGGCTGCACCTGCATCGAAGACACGGTTTACGAGGTGAACGGCGTGCGCATCGCCGGGCTGGGCGGCTCAGTGCGGTACAAGCCGGGGCCGTTTCAATATACACAGAGGGAAATGGAACGCCGTGTTGCACGGCTGTCCTCCAAAATACGCCGTATGGGCGGGGTAGATATCATCGTTGCCCATGCGCCTGTCCGCGGCTGCAACGACGGAGAAGACCCCGCACATATGGGTTTTGACTGTTTCAACGCCATGCTGGGACAGTTTCAGCCGAAGTACTTTGTGCATGGACACGTTCACCTCAACTACGGCCGCATCCCACGCTGTGCGCAGTGTGGGGAAACACAGGTGATCAATGCCTACGAGCGGTATACGTTCGAGCTGGAAACGCCAGAGGCTCCGCCGGCGCCTCCGCAGCGGCCGTTCGGTTCTCTTTTGGTGCCCAAGCTGTTCTGGAAAAGCAAATAAAAGCAAGAGCCCGGCTCCCAAATGCACAGGCGCAGTAATGCGCCGCTTGGGGCCGGGCTCTTTTATAGGGGGCTTGTGTGCTATCGATGCCTTTACACGCTTTCAGCCTGCCGTTCTCCCATTCTGCACCAGTTGATAAAGCCGTAGATATCATTGACGAGAAAGGCCGTAAAGCATACCACGACGGACAGATAGGATGTATTTTGACGGGCAGCCAAAATCCATAAAACAATGAGAACGATGTCGTTGGCCGCGTACCCGAGCGCATAATAAGGACTTCTTTTATAGGTAAGATACACCGCGATGAAGCTTGTCGTTACAGAAAGGGTGCTCGGGACTAAGTTGGCCGTTTGAAAATACCCCAGTATGAAGTAAAAAAGCGCAGTGACAAGAATTGCCGCCAGATACATAAAACGCCATTCTGTTCGGGCCAGGTGATTGACGCTGACTTCCATCCGGTTCCCGTTAAACGGGTTTTTCAACCAGGAAATAAGAGCGAACACCGCCATCGGCATAGTCATACCTACATAAGTAAGCATTTCTCCATAATAGGAAAAGGTGAAAGAAATGATTCCGTAAAGCAGGCTGAAAAGAATCATAAGAAGTTGACCGAACGGATTTCCCTTTGCGTTAAAAATGAGGGATGTGACGCCGAGCAGCGAAGCAAAAAGCGTGAAATAATTGCTGCGGTCGAAAAAATAAAAAGCCGCAATGATCACAAATACGGAACCAAACCACAGCGCTCGCTCGCCCTTGGTGAAATAGCGGCGCAGTTCTTCAATTTTTTTCATGGTTGATTGTAAAATGAAGTTGGACACCTAA
>CDZT01046190.1_pt1 | contig 11746 bp, 14 predicted proteins | sample 557531 | NCBI WGS metagenome assembly CDZT01 (sample SAMEA3182066, study PRJEB8094) | gut metagenome | biome: human; feature: gut; material: Stool; isolation source: human stools | place: Canada | collected 2013-03-05
TAACTATAAAAGCTGAAGTTTCCAAACACGCTCTTACAGCTACCTTCAAGAGCATTTTGGGTGTACAAAAATGTCATGCATTTTCTTTGGAAAACAGAATCAAAATTTTGTAACATTCTAAAATATAAAAAGATTATTGGTAGGCATAGAGGGGGATGTCAGCGGCCAAAAGCTGTGTAATTATAGAATGTTATAAATTTATTGTTTTGCCAGATTTCCCCAAAAAAACGCTCTGCGCGTGTTTGGACGCTGTCCCCCCAGAGATTTTTATCAGAACATGCTCTTTTGGGTGGCTGTCAAGCCTGCCCGGCTTTGCTTGTGCGGAGTCTGTCCAGATAGTCGGACCACTCCTGCATCATCCTTCGGCGCTCCGGCAGGTACTCCGCATAATTGTACGCTGCGCGGACCTCATTCCGTTCGCCATGCGCAAGCTGGCGTTCAATCCAGTCCCGATTGTAGCCCAGTTCGTTAAGCAGCGTTGATGCGATGGAGCGAAAGCCGTGGACGCTCATTTCATCTTTTTGATAGCCCATGCGGCGCAGAGCATTGAGCATGGTGGCATCGGACAGGGGACGCGCTTCCGTGCGCACAGAAGGAAACAGATATTTGCCCGTGCCGGTCCAGGGCTGCAACTCCCGCAGAATCGCCACAACCTGTGTGGACAGCGGCACAATATGCGGACGTCGCATTTTCATGCGTTCTGCCGGAATGCGCCATTCCGCGGCTTCCAGATCAAACTCGCTCCACTGTGCGGCCCGTAATTCCGTAGGGCGGGTAAAGACCAGCGGAGCCAGCTTCAAGGCGCAGACCAGCGGGAAATAGCCGTCATAGGCATCTATGTCCCGGAGCAGCTGACCGACCTTTTCCGGCGCCAGCACAGCGGCACGATGTGTTACCTGACGAGGGTGCAGGGCTCCCCGAAGATCAGCGGCGATGTTGTGCCGCGCACGCCCCGTGATGACGGCATAGCGGAAAACCTGATTGATGATTTGCAGGACGCGCCGGGAGGTCTCGTAACAACGTTTCATTTCCAGCGGTCTGAGCACGGCCATGATTTCCTGCACTTCCAGCCGGGCGATGGGCGCCGTGCCGATAAACGGGAAAATGTAGTTGCAAAGACGATACATGACCGTTCCCTGATGCTTTGCGGAGAATGCCGTCATGCGTGTGGTGTGCCATTCGCGGGCAATGTTTTGAAAACTGTCCCGTTCGGCAATTCTTCGGGCTTCCTGCTGCTGTCGCTTGTACGCGGAGGGATCGATACCCTTCGCCAGCAGACGCCGGGCCTCATCACGGCGCTCTCTGGCATCCTTGAGAGATACGGCGGGATAGGCCCCGAAGCTGAGGAGCCTGCTTTTGCCCTCAAAGCGGTAGGCCATGCGCCAGAGCTTGCTGCCGCTGGGAGGAATGAAGAGGAAAAGCCCGCCGCCGTCGGAATACTTGTGGGGCTTGTTTGCGGGCTTCAAACTGCGGATACGAACGTCGGTAAGAGGCATGGGGTACTCCTTGGCTTCTGCTGGATGTCTCGATACCTCTCAGGACAAAAAATACAGTAATACAACCATGTTATCCGTGAGGGTATCACGCTTTTCATACCATGGATCTACCCTCGGATATACCCCTGCAAGCATTGGATGCAACTGGTGAAGGAACACGGGATAACTGAAGGGAACGTAACGGGATAACCCGGGATGTGCCGGGATATGTCGGGACGGTCATTTGCAATGAGGTTGCACGGCATGCAAAAGGAAAGGGAGGCTCCGGGCCTCCCTTTTTTGTGGTGTATGGCGGGCTGTCTTTATGCCGGGTGGGGCATGTCAGTGCTATCCTTTCTTGGGAACCACGCCGGGCAATGTCGCCTGGGCGAGACGGCGGCGTTTCTTTTCTTTGTTCAGGATGTCGTAGATGTGCTGCGTGGACAGCCGAAAGCGGGAGGCCAGCTGCGGGATGGTAAGGCCGCCCTTCCATTCCGTGTAGATGCGACCGTCGCGGCGTGCCCTGTCGAAGGGGAAGTAGACCTGCTGGCCGCCGCATTCATCGGAGATGCGATCCGCCACCCGTCGGCCCAGATCCTGCGTGCCGAGCGTGGCTTCTTCATCCACAATGGCGGCAATCAGCTCCAGAAGTTCCCGGGCGCGATCACTGTAGGTTCCCATGTCTGGCCTCCACTACCGTCTTGCCGTGCAGCACTGCGGGAGCGTCTTCCGCCTGTTCCAGGATGGCGCGGCAGATGGCCCGGATGCGGGGATCGTCGCAGCGGTCCAGCCAGGCTTTGAGGGTCTCGATGACCGTCTGGCACTGCTTGACCGTCGCCTGTCCGAGCCTGACGCCGGTGATGCGCCGCACATAGTTTTCCAGGGCCTTCTCGGATCTGTCCCGGACGATGCCGCAATCGGCCATGGTCAGCCAGAGGGAGCGTATCTTCCTGGCCTGGGGGCTGTCCGCCGCGGCGGTCGTGCGTCCTGCGGACCGGGGCACGAAGCCGCGCCGCTTCAGTTCTTCCATGACGCGCCATTGCTCGCCGGACGTGGAACCGCGCAGGGAGTCCCTACCGATGACCGCGGTCAGGAACTCCCTGTAAGTCGTATCGTCCATACCGAGCCGGCTCTTGGCCATGTGGATCATGCCGATGAGCTTGCTCATGTCCTCTCCTATGTTCGGCTGCCTTCCAGCTCCGCCTCGTTGAGCTCGTAGAAGAAGGCATCTTCCTGGGTCAGTTTGCAGCCCACATCGGCCAGGGTGTTGGGGCCGAGGGTGCGCAGGGCTTCCTTGTCCACTTCTTCCTTGATGCGGATGCAGTGGGTCATGCCGCGTTCCTTGAGGACGCCCAGTACCCGTTCCCAAGTCATTTTTTTGATGGTCCGCAGGCTGGACGAAACCCGGAAGCCGATGGTGCCGAAGGTCAGCTCGCGGGACTTCCTGTTTTTGAAGAGTTCTTCCCGCCGGGCCAGGGCGAACTGGACGAGCGCCTGTTCGCGGGCCTCGATATCTTTTTTCAGCGGCTCGCAGCGGGCGGCGCATTCCGCCTTGAGCTTGTCCATGTCTTCCTTGAGGGCGATCTCGTGCAGGCTGATCTGGCGCTTGCGGGCGGCGATCTCGGCCAGGGTGGCGTCGGCTTCTTCGACGGTGGAGACGGTGGGGATGTTCAGGACAGGCTTCACACGCTTCGTCATGGGATGATCTCCTTTCAGGTTAGGGATGCACCTGCCGCACCACGTCGGCAGTCACGGTCTCGAAACCGAGTTCCGCGGCCAGGTTCATGCTGGCCACGGCAAAGTTGCTGATGGCCAGCGGATAGCCCAGATAGACGCTGGCGGCATTGAGGCCCCGGGCCACCACCAGCTGGTTGCGCAGTTCCTCGACGCCATCCGGGGCAAAGATGTCTTCCAGGCGGGAGCCTGCCCGCTGGAAGCGGAAGGCCAGGAAGTCCCCGGGCTGCTTGACGGGCGGCAGTTCCACCACATCGCAGCGCTGTACCACCTCGCGCACGTCGCTCTGGGTGCTGGAGAGCTTGTCCTTAAGTTCGGTCTGCCCGATGAGGATGATGGAGAGCAGGCGACGCATGCCGTCCTTGAGTTCCCAGAAGCGCTTGAGGGCCTTCAGGGTGTGCATGTGCAGGTCATGGGCCTCCTCGATGACGAGGCAGTGCCGGAAGCCCGCACGGCTGGATTCCACCAGCACCTTGTGCAGCTTGCGGGCACGCATCTCCGGGCTGGGCGGTACGCTGGTGCCGGGCGAGACGGTGGAGATGATGGCCTCGGCAATGTGCGGGGCGCGCAGCGGCTTCCCGTTCTTTTCCGATTCCGCCATGCTCAGGGTGTAGGGTTCCACCACGATGACGGATTCCCCGTTGAGGCGCAGACGCTCCACCAGTTCCTCGCGCAGTGTGGACTTGCCGGAGCCGGATTCCCCCACCACGGCCAGAAAATTGCCGTTGACCGCGGCATCGTGCATGGTCGCGCGCACGAAGCGGCTGTCCGGGCTCAGATAGACGTCCTCCACGCTCTGCGGATCGGCGAAGGGATCGCGCAGCAGCTTGAAGTGCTGGCGGGTGGACATGCTCAGATGTTGCTTGCGTATGATCATGGAAGGTTCTTCCTTTATGGTTTGAGGAGCCGCGGCAGGGCCGCTGTCGTCCAGGGCGCTGTCCGTGTCCTGTTCCGAGGCCCCGGCGTCCCGCAAAAGGCCGGTCAGGGCCTCACGGAGACGGGGCCAGGTGGTCTTGGGCGTCTGCCCCTTGCGCAACAATATATTGACGGTGGCGGGGCTTACCGCGCAGGCCGTTGCGGCCTGTCGCTGGCTGATGCCGCAGCGGGCCAGCAGGCGGCGGAGGCCCTCCGGGGAGGTCAGTTGGCACATGCCCTTTCTCCTTCAGTTCTGGCAGCGGCGTCGAAGCGCAGGACAGTGGCGCCGTGGCGGGCACTGTCCCGGCCGTTGATGAGGGCCGCCAGTTCTTCCAGGCTGTCTTCGGGCACCTGCCGCGGGAAGCGCTGGCGCACCAGGGCCATGCAGGCGGCCGGATCACGGCTCCAGGCCTCGCCGCACATTGCGCGCAGGCGCATGGCGGCCTGGGCATGGTTCAGGGGCAGCGGCGCAGCCTGCGGTGCTTCCACGGCCACAGGCGTGCCCGGCCGGCGGAACTGCAACGGGGCTTCGCGCACGTCGGCCATGGGGTCGAGGTGGGCAAAAGGCGTCCTGTCCCGCTGCTTGTGGCGGCGTGCCGCTTCGGCGCTGTCCGTGCCGTAGGCTGTGGCCAGCACGTCATCCAGCGCCTGCTGCTGGACGGTCCTGGGCGCGCTCCGGTAGTCCTCACCGATGACCGGGGCCGTGATGTCGAAACCGGCGGCATCCCGGGCCACGGGCGAGACCTCGAAGACCAGTTCCGTCCCGTCCGCCTTGCGGCAGATGACGCGGATGACCGGGGCCAGGAAGGGATTGAGACGCACCACCACGCTGTCACCCACGCACAGGCCGTGGTAGCCCAGCTCGCGCAGGTCGTATTCATGCACCCCGCAGGCCCGGGTATCCACGCTGATGCGGAAATGGGCATCGACCTTGCAGCGCTTGTCCTGCCAGGCCGCGATGGCTTCCATGACCGGGCGTGTGGCCACGCGCAGCTGTTCGCTGCTGATGCTGCCCCAGACGGCATTGCGGGTCTTGCGGGTGCGGCGATGGATGGCCGTGGCATTGAAGTGCCGCCGCCAGGCATCGGCCCGGGCCTGCAATTCTTCCAGCGAAGGGACAGCCATGAAGCGCAAGCGGCTCTCGAATCCGGTCTCCACGATGTTCTGCGCCACTTCCACCGCCCCTGTGGCCCGGGCATTGCCCGCGGCATGGTGCAGGGGCCGGATGTCCAGCCGCTCCAGAAATTGCAGCAGCAGGCCGGAGCGGTTGCCGCTGCCGGGGTCGGTGAACAGCTGGAAGGGCACACCGTGCAGGGGATCGCGCGGGCCGCGGTCTTCCATGGCCGCGATCAGGGTCTTGATGACGCCCAGGGCATCCTCGCCCCGGGCCTGCTCGTAGCGCACATAAAGGGCGCCGCTGTAATGGTCGGCCACCACATAGCGGATGATGCGCTGCCCGGCCACTTCCAGCAGCTTGCCGGGCTTGTGTTCGTTGTAGTCGCGTTCGTTGAGCAGACGCACGGCCCGGCTGCCCTTCATGCGGTACAGCACGCAGACCGAGGCATCCAGTTCCCAGGTGTGGTTGGGGTGCAGACTGCGCAGGGCCGAAGCCGGGGCGGCACGCCGCAGCTGGTCGGGGTGGCAGCCCTGGGCACGCATGGCCCGGCTCAGAGTGGCGACACTGGGCATGACAATCTCTCCTGTGCTTTCGTCCGGCACGCCGAGGCCGTGGGCCTGCAACAGCTCGCGTGCTGCCTTGATGCTCGTTGTCTTCTTGCCGTTCTGGCGTCGTCCCACATGCACGAGGCCGCCCACGGTCAGGGCCAGCTCGCGATCCACGCAGGTGACGCCGCTATCGGCACGGGCCTTGCGGCCGCTGCACCATCCGGCATGGCGGCGCAGCAGGGCGTAGACGGTCTTGACGCTCTTGCCCAGGGTCTCGGCCGCACGGGCCACGATGCGCCCGCGCTCCCCACCCACGGCAGGAGCCGCATCCAGCTGGCGGGCGACCTCGTGCAGATAGCGGATGTGCGCGGGCGTCATGGCTTATTCTCCGTCGCCGGGGGCAGGCTCGTCGTCCGCTGTCCCGGTGTCCAGCTCCAGTGCGGCCCGCAGATCCACGTCGATGCCGCTGGCAAGGATGGTGGAGGCCATGCCCTCGGCCAGCGCGCTGATGCGGTTGTGGACATACTGGCAGGTGGCCCCGCTGCTGTCCGTGTCGCCCAAAATGGCGGCAGCCTGGGCGCAGACGGCCAGCGCGGCCTGCATCACGTCATTGCAAAGCCTGTCCAGGGTGGCGGTGGCGGCAAGGTTCTTCTCGTCCAGGGCCTTTTGCCGTTCATCGGAGCTCATGCTGGTCAGCCGGGCCACCTGTTCTTCCAGCCTGTCCAGCTTCTCGCTCTTTTCCTTGCTGACCTTGTCCTTGGCCTGCATGTCCGCTTCCAGCTCCTTCCTGTCCGCTCTGGCCTTGGCCAGTTCCAGACGCAGGTCGGCCAGCCGGGCCTTCACTTCCTCGCTGTCATCGGCGGCGGCCACGTCATCCAGCACGGCCTGCCGTTCTTCCGGCGGCAGGGCCGCGATGCCGTTGCGCAGCAGGCGCAGGTCCCGGTAGCCCAGGCCCAGCTTTTCCTGCATCTCCATGAAGTCACCACCGAAGGCCGCCAGGTTCTGCAGGTCTTCGTCTATCTTGCGCTTGCTGTAGCCGTGGGCGGTGCAGAACTCCTCCCAGGTGGAGACCACGCGGGTCTCGCCGTTCCTGTCCACCACACTGGCCCCCTTGTAGGCCTTGCTGTCGCGGATCTGGGCAAAGAGCTTGAGCATGGCCACGCGGTTGGCTGTCTCGTTGTACTGGAAGGCCGCGATCATGCCCGTGGCTCCGGCCATATGCAGGCTTTGCGCCAGCTCCTGGCGAGGCATGGTGATGCTGTCGCGGCGCAGGTCGGCCACCAGTCCTGCGGCCTGCTGTTCCACGGCGGGCGCGGGGGCCGCTCCGGAACGGGCGGCAGGACGACGCCCGCGGCGGGGCGCTTCTTCGATGACGATGGCTTCCGTGATATTGTCCATGAAAAACTCCTACAGTAGCTGTCTGGCTCTGGCCTGCACGCGGGCCATGAACTGGTCGCGGCGGCGGGCAAGGTCATCCATGTAAAAGGTATAGGCCTGCATGAGGGACACGGGCTTTTCCGTGACGGCCCAGCGGCCCGAATCCAGCTTGTGCGCCCAGCCAGCCTGCCGCAGCAGTTCCATGTCGCGGCAGACATTGCTGGGGCTGTAGCCCAGGGCGTCGGCGATCTCCTTGTTGGAAAAGCCATCCAGCACGTTGCCGAACAGCAGCTCCGTGATGCGCAGGACGCGCAGGGCCGCGGTATCGGTCTGGCGGGGCAGGCCCATCTCAGGCTTCCTCGCTGCCGGGCCGCACCAGCCCGTCGATCTCGTCCGCCAGCCCGTACAGGGTGGTGATGATGCGGTCCAGCCTGTCCTGCCGCTCCTCGGTGGGCAGCGCGTCCAGCCCTTCAAGGACTGTTGCGACGCTGACCAGATCCTGTGCCGGGGTGCTGCCGTGTTGCGGCCGGCTGTGATTGCTGCTAGTCTTCATGGCGTACATGGGAGTTTTCTCCTTTGTTTGGGCGGAACTGGCGGGTTCCGCCTTTTTTGTTTTGGGCTTCCTTGAGGCATTGATCCATCAGCCTCCTGTATTCCCGGAACATGGGGACGAAGCTGATCTGCCAGTATCTGTCCGCTCCATAGCGGGCAGCCTTCAGTTGTTCTTTTATGTCGCCGTCGCGGGCGGTTCCGTTCTCACTGCCGACCAGAAAGCCGTTGACAAACGCTTCCTTGACGAATTTTTCCAGCTCACGCTCCCTGCTCATGCCATCTGCCTTTCGTCCGTCGACTCCCCTTCCTTGATGCCGAGCGCCACGGCGATGTCATGGGCCACTCCGTAATTGCCCTTGGCCCTGTCGCGCAGGACCTCCTGCACCACCCGGACGGGAAAGCCGTTGCTTCGTGCCCAGGCGGCAGCGGTCAGGCCCTGCGCTTGCAGCCACTCCCGCGCCTCGGCGCGTGTGCGCAGCTTCTTCTTTTTCATGGTCATCTCCTTTGTGGGTAAAGCCCGGATTATGCCACTCCGGGCGGGCGTCCCGCATGGGCTTGCGGTATTCGCCGTTGCACGCTGCTCCGCGAGGTGAACGGAGGTCTACACGGTCGCGGTAGCCGGGGCTCCGGCCCTCGTGGGGCGCTGGCCCGCTTTGAGGTTTCCGGCTCCTCTGGTAAGATTGATGCTCACCTACTAAACCTCTTCCCACTCCCGGAACCGCTCCGGGAAAAGGAGCCGGAAATATGGAACTGTATCACTACTGTCCTGTGCCGCTTGAAAATGGATCCGTCATTACCCCCGGAAATTGGGGGCGCATCATACGTCAGTATCCTATGCCGGACAATTGCAATGCCATTGTCGTCAAGGAACTTCTTCTGGAGAACATTCGTTTACATCTATATCCCAGTTATCCAAGCAGACTTGATTGTGCTTATGTCTGCATTGGTGAAGAGAGTGCAAAAGAATTTAAAAGCCGAAGGGAACTTCATTTTTGTTACCATGTAGACCTTGTCTCTCCCTCTATGCCAAGCTTTCAAGGCTCATGGAAACACTTTGAAATGCCACCTGAATCCCTTGAGGATTGGCACCGTGCTGCAGAAAAATACTGGTCTACAAACTGGGCCACGGAGTCTCCCAATACGCTTGAGCTACTGACCATGTCCCCCATCAGGATTCTCGGTAAGGTTAGCCTGTAAGGATCAGCTTTATTAGGAGGGGCTTGCCCCTCCTCCCTCAATCAAGAAACTTTGCATAAAGGCATATGTTGCAGGGATGATTGTGCGCCTCGCATTTCCTGGCTTTCCTGTAGGGGCAGTCCTCAGATTTGGGATGTTGAAGCAACATTTTTTCCGTCTTGCCAAGGCGGGAGGCGACACTGCGCAGCGCGCAATCCGTACAGATATGGCAGTGCCCGCCCATCCCGCTATTGGCCGTCACAGGCCCGCACGCCGCCTGTTCCCTGCCGCAAAAATCGCAGTAAATGTTACCCGTGGGGCTGATCATCGCTTTCCCCTGTCCTTGTGCCGCCTTCGCCTTTCCGGTAGAAATAAAGGGAAGGCGTTTAACGGCGTTCTCTTGAAAGAGAAATAAAGGAACAAAAAGAGAACGTCAACAGAAAAATTCCTATTTCGAGTTAAAAAATGAACGAAAAGAGTACGATTAGCGAACGAATAAAGATTATTAGAGGAACAAATACGCAAAAAGAGTTTGCTGATCGCCTCGGTATCACTCAGCGGGCTGTCGTCAATTACGAGAGCCTTGGGCGTATTCCCAAGGGAGCGGTACTGAAAAAAATCTGTGAAAAATTTGGCGTCAGTGAGCAATGGCTGCTTACCGGGACCGGCCCCATGTATTCGCTTGGGGCACTGCATGATGCGGGGAAAAAACACGAGGCCTTCCAGCAGCGTTTGTCCCATATCCATACAGACGTGGGCGACATGTCGCCCACGTCATCAGAAAGAATAGCGGAACAAGCTGATATCTATAATAAAAATATAAATACAATGGGCGACATGTCGCCCGTTTTGGAACTTGCACAACGATGCCTTCAGCTGGGGCAGGAAAATGCGGATTTACTCCGCCACAATGCTGACTTGCGCGTCGAGATAGAGCGATTGCGCAGGGATCTGGAACGCCGGGACATGCGTATCCGTGACCTGGAGCGGGAGGTTGCTGAACTGCGGGAGGCGCAGAAGGGGGCTTCCCGTTTGGGAGCTGGAGTTGCGGGGAGTGCGGGTTAGCATTTACAGCGGTAAGACACGTTTCTGAAAACATGACGGTCCGCTGCCTACAGCATGTAAGACTTCCTCTGGAATGACTTTTCTACACGGTAAGGAGTGCAAAGCAGGATGCAAAGACAAATATCTACGCTGGAAGAGCTTGTAGAGCATGCCGTTGCTGTTGCCAAAAAAGAAACGACATGGGAGGGTGTAGATATCCTGCCTGGAGCTGCGGCAATTCCTATTCGAGTTGCCGGCTCAGGATGGGGGAAATATATTGACGCCAGAGGGGCTACTTTTGTGCGTTCCATGCAGGCAAAACTGGACGAGATATTCAGCTCATATCCCGGACAATTGCCTGCATCAGCGCCCCTCATCAAAGTAGAAGTTCGAGAAGGCAGTAATGAATTGCTCCCCTATCTTGAACCTCTCATCAAAATGGTGGTGGACAAGGTGAGCGCTGAACAAGTTGTCGAAATCATCAAATATGCCGTGCTCTGCGTGAGTGGTGTTTGGGCACTTGGTAAAGTAACCTCACTCATCGACAGTATTGATGACCGGCATATCAAACAAAAAGCTGATCAGGAACTTCTTTCCGCAACGACAGAGCAGCAGCGACAGGCATTACGGACTATTGAAAAGAGTGTGGATACCATTCGCCAGATTGTTCGCGATAATGAGGAAATAGAACAGGACTGCGCTACACCATTAAAAAATTATGTTGGATCACTGGACAAAGGTGATACCGTAGCAATTGCAGCAGCTCCGCCTGTCAAGGCAGTTACCATAAAACGTTATTTGCGCAAACGCCGTCGGCCTCGCTCCATAATGCGACATGTTGTCTGTGATTGTACCATAGATGTGCTTGGCTTGGATTTTGAACAACCCAGACCCCGTTTGGCTATACGCCAAGATGGGAAGAATTATCTTGCCATCCTCGAACGTCTTTCCCCTGAAGAACGCAAATCCCTGGTTGCCAGAGTCGAAACCCGACTCGCCTCGGAAGATGCTTTAAAAATAGCACTCAGGATGGACGCTTATTTTACAGATGCTGGTATCAACCGCATCGTTATTGTAGGTATCGGAGCGCCCCGTGCTGGAGTTACCATCAATCGACTGAACGCGATTCCCAACGACGTCAAGGACGTATATGACGAACATCGTCGCCCGCCTGAAAAGTAGTCCTTTTTTTATTTTAAGTTCGCGGGATATATAAAGAACGTAAAGGCATTGAGGGATATATGCTGAGAAAACACAGACGTGACGTTATTTATGTTGGTATTGATTCCATGTATAAAAGCTATAAAAAACAGATAACAGGACATCCCGATCTGAAAAGCGCATTTAAAATATTGAAAAATAAACTTTCGGATGGCGAAAAGTTAGAAATTTTTTTAGGGAAAAATAATAGTACGTATATTTCGTTGCGTGATATAAAATTTTCTACGGACCAACGCTTTGTTACTTTATTATGGGCAGCTGGAGATAAAGAGATTGCCAACCCAAGTTTTATAAACACAGAAAGTTATACTGCTAGAACTGAATATGCAAAAGAAAATGAATTAGTTTCTATATCATGTCATCTTGTTATTTTTCTTGATGGAAGCTGTAATAAAAAACGTTTTTATGGGGCAAAAGAAAATACATCTATCATATCGACACAAAGAATTCAAAGAGTGCTAAATTATTTTTAGAAATTACTGTAGAAAAGAAAATAAAATAAAAAATGGCTCAGGAAAAATAGAAAAAATAATTCAATCATATCCATATATTATAATAGAAGCAGTTCCTTCACGAACGCTCCGTAG
>CDZT01058070.1_pt1 | contig 11707 bp, 14 predicted proteins | sample 557531 | NCBI WGS metagenome assembly CDZT01 (sample SAMEA3182066, study PRJEB8094) | gut metagenome | biome: human; feature: gut; material: Stool; isolation source: human stools | place: Canada | collected 2013-03-05
TAAAAATTGCCCATTAATTATGAAATGAGTTCTACTCACTTGCCAGATGCCTTCCCATATTCACTCCATTAGCCCCCATTCTCACACCTTCAACCCCTGTGGAGGGTACTTACATGCCCACTGTCACTGTTGTCCCCGCCGATAATCTGATCATCGTGGATGGCAAGGCCCTTGTTTTCCCCTTTGATGCCCCGGCCAACATGCACGCTCTGCAATGGCGTGGGGACACTGGCCATACCGAGTGGACGGATGGCCCCAACAAGCCGCTGACTGCTGAGGATTATGACGGGCAGGTCGCGCCGTTTATAACACGTTGGCAGGACGAAAAGGCCCGTCTGGAGCAGGCTGCCGCCGAGGCCGAGGCGGCCCGTCTGGCCGAATACAATAGCGAGGAAGCCCGCTTCGAGCGCCTGCGCTCCGAGCGTGACCGGCGTCTTGCCGCCACGGATTACCTGCTCATGCAGGACTACCCGCTGGATGATACCCGTAAAGAGGCCGTGCGGCTTTACCGCCAGTCCCTGCGTGACCTGCCTTCTCAGGAAGGCGCGCCCTGGGATGGCGGCGGCGAGGCCACGCCGTGGCCGGAGCTGCCTGCCTGTGCGACGTACAGCCGGACATAGAGGATGCCCGGCGGCAGTATCTGCCCAGAAACCGGAACGGTGGCTGTAGATGTCTTGCGGGAGCTGCCCTGGGCACCAGGGCAGCTCCAGTTCACTCCGTCATGGAAGATGCCAATGTGGCTCCAATCCCAACGGATGGACATGCTCGTGACTGTGACGGACGTCCGGCGCGCAAGCCAGCAGGTGCCCCTCACGGATCGTCCGGTATTCCCCGCAGACCCGGGAAAGGAAGTCCCAGTCATGGGAAATGACCATCAGGGCCGTTGGCAAGTCGCACAAGATGTCGATGAGCCGCTGCCGGGCATCCTGATCCAGGTCATTGGTGGGCTCGTCCAGCAACAGGGCCTCCGGCTCCATGGCCAGCACCGTGGCCAGTGCCACCAGTTTTTTTTCTCCGCCCGACAGGTGGTGTGTCAGACGCTGCTCAAAACCGGACAGCCCCAGACGCTGCAGCGTGGCCCTGGCCTGTTCTTCTGCTTCCGCCGCTGAAAAGCCCAGATTGAGCGGTCCGAAGGCGACATCCTCCAGTACCGTGGGGAAAAAGAGCTGATCATCAGCATGCTGGAGCACGAAACCTACCTTGCAGCGCAAGGCATGGAAGTCCTTTTCATCATGCAGGATCTTCCCGTGGAAGCGGACCAGCCCCCTGCTGGGGCGTACCAGGCCGGTGATACAGCGAAACAGGGTCGTCTTGCCGCTGCCGTTGGGTCCGTAAAGGCCTGTCCGCTGCCCGGGGGCCAGGGCGAAAGAGACATCCTGCAGGACACGGCGCGGCCCGCGCGTGTCCGTATAGGTCACCTCCACATGTTCCAGGCTGAAAATGTTTTCCTCAATGTTCGGCGACCCGGTCACAGGATGCCCCCTCCCGCTTCGATCCACAGGATACAGGCCAGGCAGGACGCCGTGACCAGCGCAAAGCACACATCCACCGGACGCAGGCAAAAGCTGTCCAGTGAATGGAAATGTCCCGAAAAACCCCGCAGCCGCATGGCCTCGTGCGTTCGTTGGGCACGGTCATGGCTGCGCACCAGCAGCAGCCCCAACAGGGAGGAGACGGTCCTGTACGTATGCATGTCCGTACGCGGCCGGAACCCGCGCAGGCGGGCCGCCGTCACCAGTTCCTGCCATTCCCCGGCCAGCAGATGGATATAACGGCCGGTGAACAGGAAGAGGAAGACCAGCTTGTCAGGACAGCCCAGACGTCCCAGGGCATGCCCCAGTGTCGCGGCGGGCAAAGTGGCTACCAGAGAAAGGAAAACACAGGCGATGGCATTGGACTTGAGCGTCACCAGCAGGGAAAGGTACAGACCTTCTCTGCTGATCCTGATGAAATGCCATTGCCAGATCACTGTTCCTGGCGTCGTCCAGGGCGTGACCAGCCACAGGAACAGGATGAACATGTTGACAGCCGCCAGGCGTCGCCACAAGGGCCCCAGAGGGGCCCTTGCCAGCCCCAGCAACACACAGCCCAGCCCCAGGCCCAGGCAGCAGGCCGTCACCTGCTGCAACAGGGCCAGGGCCGCCGCCAGCAGCACAGCCAGCAGCACGCGCGCACGCGGGTCGATTTGCCGGATGAAGGCATCCCGGACAAAAGGCTGTTCGAACATCGGATCACGCTAAGGCCGGCGCCGGGAAAAGTACAGTCCGATGCCCACCAGGCCCATGATCCAGCCCAGCCCGCCCACGATGTCCCGCAGGGTGGGCTCTGTTTCATTACGGGCAGCAAGGGCCCGGCGCAAAGGGGCCAGATGCCGGTCCAGGGCGGCATCGACGATCGTTTCCACATCCTTGCGGCCCAAGCCCGGGCCGCCCGTCGTTCCCACCGGCTCCGCGGTCTGCCCTGCACCGGGGGACTCGGGCCTGCCCTCCGCTGTCCCGGGAGCTGCGGCGGCCGTCCCAGGCAGAAGACCGGAAAACTCGGCGGCATCCATATGCCACTCGTTCTGATGGCCTTCTCCGGCCACGATGCGGATGCGCAGTCCGTGCCCCTGGCTGACGGCCTCTGGGACAGGGAAGGCGAACGCCCCCTGTTTGTCCGTTTTGCCCTGCAGCAGCTCCGCACCGGTCTGCGCATCAAAGACGATGACCGTACCCTGCTGTACCGGCGAATCCCGGCGGAAAGAACATTCCACACGCACGGTCCCCCCTTCCAGCCAGGCGAAGATATTGACCCGATGCGCCTGCGCGACATCGACACAGGCAAGGAGCAGCATCAGGCACAGGCTCCCCGCACAGATCCTTGTATGAACGTTCATCAAAAATTCCTTTGTGGCTTGAGACTTCCCCCTTCAGGGAGGAAAGAGACGTTGACAAGACGGCGGAGCCGGTGAAATCCTTTTCCGTAACCTCTCCCTTTAGGGAGGGCCGATCCGCACGACCCCTATCCGTCGGCTGCGGAGGCGGTAGCCGTTGCCCGCACCAGCGGGCTTACGGATAGCGACAGCGCTTTCATGGGCTGTCTTGCCGCGTAACACATTGCTGTCTTTATCCGTAGCTTCCTGCGTCGCAACGGCTAAAGCTCAGTCGGCGGACGGGGCGGCTGTGGATTGAAACATGCATCCTCCTGTCCGTTGTCCGGCTGCACCGGGGGCATGCCCAGCAGCTCCGGGCGCACACGCATGATGAAGGAGACCGTGAACATGGTGACCAGCCCTTCCACCAGCATGATCGGCAAATGTGCCAACAACAAAAGCCGTGCTGCCAGCCAGAAGCCTTCGTCCGTAAATGCCAGGGCCAGCGCCGTCAGCACGGCAGCCAGCGCCACCCCCAAGGCCCCGCCCATAAAGGCGCCGGCGCGTACCCCCACCATGCCGGGGCACAGGCGACAGACGGCCCGGAACACATACCAGGAGGCCACAGCGGCAAAACCCATCGTAAAAGCGTTGACCCCCAGCACCGTGATGCCGCCGAACTGGAAAAGAAGGGCCTGGAGCAGCAGAGCCACCAGGATGGACGGGAAGGCCGCCCAACCAAGAAGGACCCCCGCAAGACCATTCATTATCAAATGGGCGCTGGACAGTCCCACCGGCACATGGATGAGAGAGGCCACAAAGAAGGCGGCCGAGAGGATCCCCACAGCCGCCAGGCGGTCATACTCCAGCTTGCGCAAGCCCAGAGCTGTCCCCGTCAGGGTCAGGACAGCTCCGACTCCCAATATGGCAGGAGAAAGGACACCTTCTGCAATATGCATCATTTTTCCTTTACGGCAGCGGACGGATCCGCTGCCGTGTTGACGTCAGTCTGCGCCTACTTCTTCAGGGGCGCTGTGAATTCCATCCAGATCACCGCTCCCAGCTCCACATCCTTGGGCGAGCCCTGGTGATCCATCTTTTCCTTGGACGTATTCAGGGCAGCAAAACCCCACCAGCCTGCCCAGGGGACACTGTATGTGAAGACGCCGTTCCCGTCAGCTTTGATGACCTGGGTCGTAAAATAATCATTGGGGATCGTGCGGGCACCATCACGATTGTAGTACTCCACTTCCACCACGGCACCAGGCACAGGCTTGCCGTCCAGCAACACGCGGCCCTGGAAGACATTGCCGCTGTAATTGGCAAAGGGACGGGTCAGGGGAACGATCTCCGTTTTCAGGCCCAAAGGGGCATCCCAGCCGTCTTCCTCACCGAAGGCCGCCACCACGGTCTTGGTATAGTGGATGATGAAGCAGTCTTCAGCGGGCTCGAAATAGGGCGCCGGCTCCATGGCAAACTGGTACACGCCAGGACGCGTGACGGCGTAGGCAGCCCGCCAGGCTTTATGCCCCAGGATGGAGGCAGGCTTGAGCAGGGCCTTGAGATTTTCTGTTTTTCCGTCCATCGTAACGGTCAGGGACTTGGGCTGCTGCATATCCATGCCCTGCATATCCATGGGATGCGAGAATGAGATATCCAGCGTCAGAGGCGCTTCTTTCTTGTCCGTCACCGTCGAGGATGACGGGATGATCATGCCAAAATGGGCCTCAGCCTGGCCAGTGAAGCAGACAAGCAGGGCAAATACCGCGCACGCTTTCTTCCACATGATGCGTTCTCCTTGGGATAGTGAAGTGGCAATCCGCAGCGACTGCCGTTCGGATGCTTATGAGTAACACGTTTTTTAAAAAAATAGCAACATTGAAGAGCAAAGATACTGGGTCGAAAAATGATTGTAAATTCACGAAAATTTGATAAAGTGTGTACCTAAATCAGGTATCAGGTTTTAGGTACACTCAAAATGGAAGACAAAAAATATTACACCATCGGCTCCATTAAAAAAGTCTGCACTCTTCTGGATGTTCTTTCAGAAAAGAAAGAGTGGGAGCTTTCCGAGCTTTGCCGCACGCTCGACATGCCAAAGACGACTGTGCACCGTATGCTCCTGACACTTGAGGACGAGGGATACGTCCTGCAGGAGGGCAAGGGCGGGAAGTACGCCCTGTCTTACAAACTCTTCCACCTTGGCAGAAAGATCGTCGATTTTTCCAATATCGTGGATATGTGCAAGCAGATCGCCAACAGGCTCCATGAAGAGATAGACGAAACGGTAAATATCTGTGTCCTGTCGGGGACAGACATGATCATCCTCGACAAACGGGCAAGCTCCCATGCCTTGCGTACGGACAATCTCGTGGGAACGTCCTTCCCCATCGCCTACTCGGCCTCGGGCAAAGTCTGCCTTGCCTACACAGATCAGGAACGCTACGCCCCCCTGCTGCGGAAGATCCGCCAGGAGACCCTCCCCGTTCTTACGGACAAAGCTTATCGCGTTTTCCTGCAGGAAGTGGAAGATGCCCGCAGCAGCGGTTTCGCCTATGACAATGAGGAGATCTTCCCCGGTGTCCGCTGCATCGCCGTGCCCCTGCTGGATTACAGCAACATCTCGGTAGGGGCGCTGAGCGTGTCCGTGCCGACGATCCGTCTGTACAAGAAGGCCCAGGAACATATCGAGCATGCCCTCTTCAACGCCGGCAGGGAGATCTCCCTGAAAATGGGGACGACACACCCCTTGTATGCCGGGTAGCCACGGATCCGGAAAACAAGAACAGGCCGGTGACAAAAGTCACCGGCCTGTTCTTGTTTTTTCTGGAGTTGTCTGCCGGTTCCGTTTCAGAACAGATTCATGATCCCGCCATAGAGACGCGGGAGCACTTCGGACAGGAGGAAGATGGCCACCGTGATGACCAGGGATGTCCCGAGCGTCCAGAAGAATCTGCCTGACCGCCCGCGGCAGGCACACATACGTGATGCATATGATGACATAAGGTTGAAGAAGAGCCCCCACAGTACGATGAAGAGGACCAGGGCGATATATAAAGGCTGCATGTCGTTCTCCTGTTTTCTGGAGCGGGTCCCGGGCATGTGCCCGGTGTGTCACAGGGTGGCCCGTATGCCCGGAAGACGGTTCCCGTTCCCGTGCCGGGCCACCGGGAGCTTATGGCGTTGTCAGGCATGCGCCCGCTTTCCGGGATGGGTCTCCGGAGCCATCCTCTGGCAGACGTAACCACCAATCACCAGGGCCGCCACACAGCCGGCCAGGGCGGCGGAGGTACCCAGCCATTCCATCACGATGGGCAGCAGGAAAGTACCGCCCGCGCCGCCAACACGGCTGCAGGCCACGCAGAAGCCCACGCCGGAGGCGCGCAGTTCGGCATTGAACAGTTCCGGCGGGTAGGCGAATTCCAGCACGGAGGCTGCCGAGATGGTGAAGCTGAAGACGGAGATGCAGGCCAGGGACCAGAGCGTGGAGCCGGAGTAGACCATGAGCAGGCCCAGGGCGAGCGCGCAGATATAGAAGCTGCTGATCAGGAAGCTGCGGCGCGAGATCTTGTCAATGAGCCAGGTGCCGACCAGCACGCCCATGAAGAGGAAGAGGTTGAAGACGATGCCGGACGCGTAGGGGTTCTCCATGCCGAGCTGCTTGAATATCTGCGGCAGGAAGATGCTGAGGGAGAAGTAGGGGATGACCTGGCAGGCAAAGAAGGTACCGCCGACGATGGCGTTCTTCTTCCACTGCGGGCTGAACAACATGCTCCAGGAAGTCTTCTGCGGGGTGGCATTGAGGTCCCCGGGCAGGGAGTACTGGGCACCGATGAACTTGTGGACCAGTTCCTCGGCCCTGTAGCCCTTGCCCTTGCTGATGAGCCAGCTGGGCGATTCGGGAGTACCAAGGCGCACGTACATGGCCAGCGCCGAGGGAACGGCACACGAGAGCAGGATCACGCGCCAGGAGCCGTCGCCGATGAATTGCAGGAAATAGCCTGTGATATAGGCCGACACATAGCCGGAGACCCACATGATCATCAGGGTGCTCAGGATGCGCGGACGCAGGCGTGCCGGGCTCCATTCGGAGACGATGGTCAGGCCGACGGCATAGTCGGCGCCCAGCGCCAGGCCGAGGATGAGACGCAGTATGAAGAGCTGTGATGCGCTCTCCACGAAAAATTGCATGATGGAAGCTACCGTGAAGACGACCATCGTGGTGCAGAAGATCGGCTTGCGCCCAATACGGTCCGCGATGGGGCCCATGAAGAAACTGCCGACCATCAGGCCGACCAGCGACGCGGCGCCGATAAGGCCGAGCCACCAGGAGTCCAGGGCAAGGGCCGTGGTCGCAAGACTCATGGAAATGCCGATGGAACCCAGGATGTAACCATCACTGAACTGGCCGAGCATGCCGCCGGCGATGACTTTTTTGTGCAGGGCACACAGGGGGGCGTCTTCATAAGAGGTGGGCGTCTGAGGGCTATGGACAGTCTGCGACATCGCGTTCCCCTATATATTTACATGTTGATGTATTATCCTCTGTGATAAGAAATGCAGCAGGCAGAGCGGCCCGCGCAGGCCGTGCCAGCGCAGGCCGCTTGATGAGAGAGTTGCCGGATCGTGTGGAGGCCGTTCTAACCCCTATCAGGAGGGGAGCTGCACGATCATGTCCATCTCGACATCGAGATTGTCATAGATGCCCGCGCAGGCGACGGTCATGCGGGCAGGGTACGGATCGGTGAAGTACTGGCCGTACACCCTGTCGAACTCGGGGAAGTGTTTCATGTCGGACAGGAAGGCGCGGCAGCGGACCACGTCATCCATGGTAGCACCGGCCCCCTCAACGACAGCCTTCAGATTTTCCATGATACGGCGGGTCTGGCTGGCCACGCTGTCACGTTCGAACTGGCCGGTGGCGGCGTTCAGACAGATCTGGCCGGACAGGTACAGCATATTGCCAACCTTGACGGCCTGGGAGTAATTCCCCACGGCGGCGGGGGCTCCCTTTGCGGAAATTGCTTCACGCATCAGCATGCTCCTTGGGGGTTCCCCCGGGACGGTCATGCCCCGGGGGAGCCTGTTTGGCAGGACGATTCCTGTAGATGTTTTTGCAGAGAGAATCCTAGTAGGTGAATCCGTTATCGGGCAGCAGGCCATCGGTGAACAGCTTGCTGTTGATGTCTTCCCCGGCCAGCAGACCGGTCTGGATGGCCGTTTCCGTGTACCAGGAGCCCAGGTAGTCACCAGCAAGGTACACACGGTGCGCGGGGCGCATCAGCATGGGCTGCAGCTTGTTGCGGCCGGGGAAGCAGTAGGCCAGACCGTCGTGGAACTTCTGCACATGGCCTTCAACCAGGATGTTGTTGAAGCCGGGGAACACTTCCTCCAGATCCTTCAGGTAAATATCCAGCACCTGTTCGTCGGGAAGGTTGATCAGCTTGCGGGCCAGGGACGCAGGCGAGAAGACCATGAAGGACGAACCGGGAGCGCGTTCGCCGGCTTCCATGGAGCGGACCAGGTTGGACATGTTGAAGGCGATGTTGAAGGAACGCTGCGGGGTGCAGTAAGCGTACACGTCGTCCCAGGAATGACGGCCGGTCTCGTTGGTCAGGAAGGCGGCGGAGACGTAGTGGCCATACTTGATCTTGCCGAGGGCGTCATGCACCACGGGGTCGAGGCCCTTGGTAACGCGATGCGTGATGGTGGCAGGGGTGGTCATCACGCAGTAGCGGGCCTTTTCGGTACGTTCTTTGCCGTCCTGCTTGTAGGTGACTTCCACGTGGTCAGGATGCTGGACCACCTGGATGACTTCGGCGCCCATCTTGACCTTGTCGCCGAGCTTGTAGGCAATGGCCTGGGGCAGGGTCGCCGCGCCGCCCACGATGTTGCGGGCGAGGCCGGCCTTCTTGTCCCATACCAGCAGGAAGTAACCGACACCGGCGCCGGCGGAGATCTCTTCGGGGTCACCGGAGGAGCGGGAGACGGTCGGGCGGAAGAAAGCATCGGCTTCAGGAGACAGGGGGCCGGTGAATTCCGAGAATGTCTTGTCGGCCATGAAGTCGTAGATGCGCTGCTGGCGCACACGGTAATCCTCACCCTTGCGGGGCTTGTTGACCTTGCCGTAGGCTTTGACCGCACGCATGACCTTCAGGCCGGCCTTGACGATCTCCCAGCGGGTACCCCAGGAGATGGGCAGCTTGAAGGGATACAGGTTCACATTGCCGCCGTTGAGGGTCTTGCCTTTGAAAGAGAGGGCGGAGAAGGAACCGGAAAGGTCGAGCGCGTCAACGCCGACTTCGAGCAGCAGCTTCTCGGCGTAGGAGCCCGTGCCGCCAAAGACGTGTCCGCCCCAGTTCAGCCAGTATCTGCCGCGACGCTCGGAACGCAGGCGGCCACCGATGCGGTTGCTGGCTTCAAGAACGATCACATCCGTATCACGCAGACGCCAGGCTGCGGACATGCCGGCAATACCACCACCGATAACGATAGCATCTCTCATAATATCCTCCTGTCGGGGAAGAAGCCAGAAGGGTGCGGCCTGACCGGTCTTCTGGGGTTTGGGTTGCAGATCTCTTTGCGGGATCCTTATCGTTCCACATTGAGTTACTCTGTTCCGCAATTATGGAGCACGCGCCGGGAAAAAGTCAATATGCGCAGGAATTTTTTATAAATATTTTTATGAATTTTCTATAAGTACAATTATTTCAGCATATTAAATGATTTAAAAATTTGAATTAAAACGGGACATCGTAACGCTATATGGGATGCAGACCATAAAATGGCCATATCCTCCTGTGGCCGGAGTTTGGGGACGGTGGTGGCCGGATCTCCTTGCACAAAAAAAGCCCGGTCCTGGGGGGACCGGGCAAGGGGAGGCACCACGGGCGGTACGGACATGGCGCCTACCATCAAGGTCTGGGCCGACGAGACTCTGTCCAGTCGCTGCTGGCGCCTCTCTCTGGCAGGCACGGACTGGCCACGGAAGATCGTCGACGGCCTGTTCCTGCTTTTCGGGGAGCTCGATCATTGCCGTGAGGCGTACGAATCCGAACGTCTGGGAAGGCAGCTGCCGCCGGAGTTGAGACGCTAGGCCAGAAAGGACTATCCGGAAAGGCCTGTGGACGCGGCAGGTACGCTGTCACCATGGGGTGCGGAGAATAACCAGTATATTCACCGCAAGGAGTGCGGAGAATAATGTGGCAGATTTCCGCGATCTCTGCGGTGAACATTGTGTTTGCGGCGAATATCACGCATAATCACCGCAAGGAGTGCGGAGAATATGCGATACATACACGAAAGGCCGGATTGGCCTGACTTCAGATGGGATCTCTCCGTCCTTGCGGAGCCTTTGGCAGCTGTGAGGTACCGGCAAGGACTGCTGCTCGGCCGCATGAGCACTCTGGGATTTTATGTCCGCTCTGAGGCCGGGCTTGCGGCCATGACCACGGACGTCGTGAAATCCAGTGCCATAGAAGGTGAGAGGCTCGATGTCGCGCAGGTGAGGTCATCACTTGCCCGCAGGCTTGGTCTGGAAATGGCCGGAATGGTGCCGTCCGGAAGGAACGTGGATGGGGTAGTGGAGATGATGCTCGATGCGACGCAGCATTACGACGAACCACTGACTGTGGATCGTCTGTGCGGATGGCACAGCTCTCTTTTCCCGGCCGGCTACGGTGTTTCCGGACGCATTGTCACAGGAAAATGGCGCACGGCGGAATCAGGCCTCATGCAAGTAGTGTCCGGCTATATAGGGCGTGAGAAAGTCCATTTCGAAGCCCCTGCTGCCGAAAGGCTGGACCTTGAAATGCGGCGTTTTCTGGAGTGGTTCAACGCGCCGTTATCCATCGATCCCATTCTCCGGGCCGGAGTGGCCCATTTGTGGTTTGTGACGATACATCCTTTCGAGGATGGCAACGGGCGCATCGCCCGTGCCATAGCCGACTGTGCTTTGGCTTCGGCGGACGGTTGCCAGCAACGTTTTTACAGCATGTCCGGGCAGATAGAACATGAACGCAAGGAGTACTACTCCATCCTGGAGCGGACGCAAAAAGGCTGTCTGGACATAACGCACTGGCTCAGCTGGTTTGTAGGATGCCTGGGAAGAGCCTTGGAGGCATCCGACGGAATGATCGCCTCCGTGCTTGTCAAAGCCGGAGTATGGCGCCATGCCGGCCAGTACGTTCTGAACGGGCGACAACGCACCATCATCAACAGGCTGCTCGATGATTTCAAGGGCAACCTCACCAGCGGCAAATATGCGAAGCTGGCCAAATGTTCACAGGATACCGCTCTGAGGGACATCAAGCAGCTCCTGGAATATGGTATTCTGGAACAGGGCGATGCCGGTGGACGCAGCACGCACTATGTTTTGTTGAAACGCAAGCTGTAGGAGGCACAAACCATGCTGGATGAAAAATATACCGGGAACGGCAAAGTGGTGCTGCTGGCCGGGGGCGGCAAGATCTACACGGACATCGCGGCGCGTTTCGTGCGCAGCGAGCGCAGCCTGGAAGAGATAGCGGCCTCGCCCTATTCCCGGCAGATCGTGCGCAATATCCTGGAAAGCGGGCATCGCGCCGCGCTGGAATTCGACTTTTTCCTTTTCGGCGTGGAAGGCTATTCCCGCGTGACCGAGACCCAGCTGGTGCGCAAGCGCCTGGCTTCCTACCTCATCAAGTCCGGTCGCGCGGAGCTGGGCGGCAAACGGCGTTTTTCCGTGGTCTACCCCGCCAGTGTGCGTGACTTTGGCGCCGAGGTGACCCTGTCTGACGGGCATGTGGCCCGCCTCACGGGTCGCGACCTGGCCGGCCTGACCAGCCAGTGGTACGACGCCGGGCTGGAAGCCGGACT
>CDZT01044880.1_pt1 | contig 11590 bp, 9 predicted proteins | sample 557531 | NCBI WGS metagenome assembly CDZT01 (sample SAMEA3182066, study PRJEB8094) | gut metagenome | biome: human; feature: gut; material: Stool; isolation source: human stools | place: Canada | collected 2013-03-05
GGCCATTATCTTCAAGATGCCGGGCCAGAGACTCCAGAATTTTTCGAAGCCTTCCATCTTTTACCCATTTGCTGAATCTCCGATAGCAAGTTGCGGAAGATGGAAACCTGTCCGGTAAGTCCGCCCATGCCGCGCCTGTACGCAAGACCCAGAGGACGCCATTTAAAACTTCTCTGTCAGAATGAATTTGTGGACGTCCTGCGCCTGTGCGCTCTTTCTGAAAAAGAGGTTCCAGGACAGACCATTGATCATCAGTTAGCATTTCGGCTTTGCTCATTTTTTGAGGCTAACCGAAACCTTAAATTTTCTCCAGAATTATGAAATGACTTCTAAGCCGACATATGTCCCGCCTGGGCACACCGCTCCGGCACGGAAGGCCCCAGCAGTGCATTGCAAGAAAGGGAAGCCCATCAAACGTGCGCCTCGTGGCGTCCGTGCCGCGCCACTTGATTTTTTCAAGAAAACGGCACGCATTTCTTGGCCCGGCTTCTGGCCCGGCCCCGGCGCCCCTGATACCTTTCCCTCCGGATACCGGGACTCCGCAACAACATCCCAGAGAGGTGACCCAGATGAAGATACAGCAGATCCGCAACGCCATGGTCCGCATCCGCTACGCCGGCAAGACCTTCCTCACCGACCCCTGGCTGGCGCCCAGGGGCAGCATGGGGACGTTCCGCGACTACCCCATGTTCCGCTGCCGCCCCGAACGGCTGGACCTGCCCCTGCCCCTGTGCGACCTGCCCATGCCGGTGGCCGACATCCTGGCCGGTGTGGATGCCTATATCGTGACCCATGTGCATCCCGACCATATCGACATGGCCGCCGACGGCAGCGTGGGCGCGCCGCTGGACAAGACGGTGCCCGTGTTCGTGCAGAGCGAAGAGGATGCCGCCGTGCTCCGGCGCTCCGGCTTCGCCCGGGTGGAAGTGCTGGGAGAGGAGACCGTCTTTGCGGGCATCCGCCTCAGCAAGACGCCCGGACGCCACGGCACCATCATCCCCTGCGGGCCGTCCTGCGGCGTGGTCTTCCGGCATCCTGACGAAAAGACGCTCTATGTGGCCGGTGACACCATCTGGTTCGACGGTGTGGCCGAAAGCCTGCGCCGTTACCGGCCCGATGTGGTCATGGTCAATGCCTGCGCGGCCGAACTGCTGGACGAGGGCCGCCTGATCATGGACGACGCGGACGTGGCCGCCCTGCACGCCGCCCGCCCGGAAGCGCGGATCATCGTCAGCCATATGGACACCGTGCCCCATGCGGCCCTGACCCGGCAGGACATGGACCAGGCCCTGCGCCGTCGCGGCATCCGGGAGGCCGTCTTCATGCCCGACGACGGCCAGAGCGCCGATTTTTAACGGCAGGAAAACTCCGCACGGCCCGCAGACGGACGGGCTGACGCATAGCGTGGCAGGCAGGAGGGATCCGTCCCGCCACGGTGCCTGCGCTCCGGCAGGGCCACGGCTCCGCCCGGCGCCCCTGCCCTGTGTCCTCCCCGAATCAGGTCCCCGCCGGTCCCCAGGCAGAACGCCTTCCTTCCTCTTCCCCCTCCGGCGGGGGCCTTCATTCCGCCAGATCTTCCGCTTCCCGAAGGACCACATGCAGCTCGTAGCTGCCCAGCGGTTCCACCTCGGCCAGGAAGGTGTCCAGGGCCTCCATGTCCAGAAAATACATGTCGAGGAAATAGAGGTTGTCGCCTGTGGTGCGGTAACAGTGGATGGTGCGTCTGCCTTCCTTGCGGCAGCAGGCCTTCAGGGCCTCCACAGGGCCGTGCCTGAGCTGCACCCTGATGACGGCATGGACCTTGTAGCCGAAGACCGGGCAATTGACGTTGATGGTGTAGCGCTGAAGGATGCCCATGTCCTCCAGCCGTTCCACCCTGTTCCTGACGGCCTGCCCGGTAAGGAAGACCCGCGCCCCCAGTTCCTTCATGGTGATGCGCGCGTTCTTCCTGAGTTCTTCGACGATCCTCACATCCGTTGCATCTATCTTGGTCTTCATACGGCCTCCGCTCTGCCCCGCCATCTTCCCGGATAAGCAGGCCAAAAGCAAATCTTCCATCCTCCTGACGGCAAGGCGGCATCTTTGCCTTCCGCTTTTTCTCTCTGTCCTCTGCGCTTTTCGCAGCACAGGCCGCTTTCGTTGCCATGACGGCAGGCGGCCTCCCCGGCCGCGAAGGCGACCCGTTACCCGCCTATCCCGGCAGCGGGCATGAAAAAAGCCCGGCGGACAGGGCATGCCTGTCTGCCGGGCTCGATGAGGCGGACGGATCGTCGCTGCTAGTAAGCGTGCTCGTCCTTCAGGTCTTCAGCGCTCAGGCTGTGGGAGAACAGGCGGTAGACCCAGAACTGGTACAGCAGCACGATGGGCACCATGACCAGAGCCACGCCCAGCATGATCTTGAGGGTCAGCTCGGACGAGGAGGCATTGAAGGCCGTCAGGGTGGCGGTGGGATCGATGGACGAGATGAGCATGCGCGGGAACATGCCCATGACGCCGAAGAAGGTCACACCGATGATGTACACGGCGCTGCACATCCAGGCCTTCCACAGCTGGCCGCGGCGCAGCATGCAGCGCACGCCCAGCAGACCGGCCAGGGCCACCACGGGCAGCAGGAGCAGCAGCGGATTGCTCCAGTAGTTGCTGAACAGGTCGGTGTTGAAGAAGGTCAGCACCAGGAAGGCCACCAGCAGGATGAGCATCACGGGCCAGAGCAGGTTGGCGCTGGCCACGGCGCGGGTCTGCAGTTCGCCCTGGCTCTTGATGGCCAGCCACAGGGAACCGTGCAGCATGAACATCACCAGGAAGAAGATGGCGCCGGCGATGCCGTAGCCGTTGACCAGGCCCATGAGCGTGCCGTGGAACACGCCTTCACCGTCGATGGGGATGCCCATGAACAGGTTGGCGAAGGTCACGCCCAGCAGCAGGGAGGGCACCAGGTTGGACAGGAAGTGGACCAGATCCCAGAAGCCGCGCCACACGCCGCTTTCCACCTTGCCGCGGAACTCGAAGGACACGGCGCGGAAGATCAGGGCGAACAGCAGGATCAGCAGGGGAGCGTACAGGGCGCTGAACATCACGGCATAGACCTTGGGGAAGGCCGCGAAGGTCACGCCGCCGGCGGAGATCAGCCACACTTCATTGCCGTCCCAGAAGGGACCGGCAGCGTTGTACATGATGCGGCGTTCTTCCTCATTGCTGCCGATGAAGGGCAGCAGGCTGCCCAGGCCCAGGTCGAAGCCGTCCAGGACGAAATACACGGCCCAGAGCAGCGCCCACAGGATGAACCAGATTACTTGCAAGGTTTCCAGCATGACTTAGTCCTCCTGCCCCTGCGGGCCCTTGATGGCGTACTTGCGCAGCAGGAAAATGTCCAGAAGGCCCAGCACGCTGTAAACGATGATGAAGGCCAGCAGCGACGTGGACACATGCTCGGCGGGCACCGGCGACACGGCGTCGCTGGTGCGCATCAGACCGTAGACGATCCAGGGCTGACGGCCCATTTCCGCCACCAGCCAGCCCATGGCGATGCTGATGTAGGGCAGCGGGATGCACCACACCAGGGCACGCATGAGCGTGGGGTTGATGGTCTCGCGGTTACGCTGCAGCGTGGCCCAGGCGGCCAGGGCCAGGAAGATGACACCAAAGAAGATCATGGCGCGGAAGCCCCAGAACACGGGCGTGACCGGCGGACGGTCTTCCTTGGGGAAGTCCTTGAGGCCCTTCACTTCGGCATCGGCGTCGCCGTAGGAGATCCAGCTCAGCAGGCCGGGGATGCCGATGGCTTCCACGGAGTTGGTCTCGTTGGCTTCGTCCGGCACCACGGCCAGATAGAAGGGAGCGTTCTTGGTGGTCTCCCAGTGGGATTCCATGGCGGCCAGCTTGGCGGGCTGCAGTTCGGACACCACCTTGCCCTGGATGTCGCCGCTCAGGGCGAGAGCCAGCACCAGCACCAGACAAATGGGAGCGGTCATGCGGAAGGAGCGGCGGAAGAATTCCACGTTGCTCTTGCGCAGCAGGTGCCAGGAAGACACGCCCAGCACGAAGAAGCAGGACAGCGTCCAGGCGGAGAGCAGGGTGTGGGCGTACATGCCCCAGGCGTAGGGGTTGGTGACCACGGCCATGAAGTCGGCCAGTTCGGCGCGGCCGTTCTGGATCACATAGCCCAGCGGGTTCTGCATGAAGCCGTTGGCCAGGATGATCCACAGGGCGGACAGGTTGCCGGCCAGCACCACCAGCCAGATGGCCAGCAGATGGGTCTTCTTGCCCACGCGATGCCAGCCGAAATGCCAGACAGCCAGGAACGTGGACTCCAGGAAGAAGGCCACGGTGGCTTCGATGGCCAGCAGGGAGCCGAAGATGTCGCCCACGTATTCCGAATACCGGGCCCAGTTGGTCCCGAACTGGAATTCCAGGGTGATGCCCGTCACCACGCCCAGGGTGAAGTTGATGATGAAAAGTTTGCCCCAGAACTTGGCATGCTTGCGCCAGACCTCATCCCCGGTGCGCACATAGCGGGTCTCCATCAGCGCGATGAGCAGGGACAGGCCCAGCGTCAGCGGCACGAAGATGAAGTGGAAAAAGACGGCCACGGCGAACTGTAGCCGCGAAAGCAGAATGACATCATCCATAGATCGTCCTCCTTATGGAGCGATCTGCATACCGTTATCCTTAGCGAAAAGCAAGACAAAGTTTAGGCCCTGCAAGGCCTTGACGGCTGATTGGGAAAGATTACTTATTCCCCAGCAAGTATCCATGGAGGTTGTCATCATGCCGGAAAATACGGCTCAATCCTGTGAATTTCGCGCCGAAGTGCGCAAAGTGCTGAGCATTCTCACCAATTCTCTGTATACCAATCGCGAGATCTTTCTCCGCGAGCTCATCTCCAACGCTTCCGACGCCCTGGACAAACTGCGCTTCCGCAGCAACCGGGGCGAGACCCCGCGCCATGACGACCTGCCGCTGGAGATCCGCATCAGCCTCGACAAGGACGCCAAGACCCTGACCATCGAGGACACCGGCCTGGGCATGACCGCCGCCGAACTGGCCGAGAACCTGGGCACCATCGCCAAATCCGGCACCGAGGCCTTCCGCGCCCAGCTGGCTGCCGAGGAAGCCAAGGCCGACGGCGAAAAAGCCGATGCCGCCAACATCATCGGCCGCTTCGGCGTGGGCTTCTATTCCGTGTTCATGGTGGCCGAAAAGGTGGACGTGACCTCGCGCCCGGCCTTCGGCGATGACGACAGCGCCGCCACCTGGACCAGCGACGGCCTGGGCACCTACACCGTGGCCCCCGCCGGTGACGACGCCCCGCAGCGCGGCACGCGCATCGTGGCCCACCTCAAGGAAGACGCCGCGGAGTTCCTCGAAAAGTTCCGCGTGGAATCCGTCATCCGCAAGCATTCGGCCTTCGTGCCCTTCCCCGTGCTGGTGGACGGCGAGCAGGTCAACACCCAGCCCGCCCTGTGGCGCGAGCCCAAGTCCTCCGTCACCAGGGAACAGTACGATGCCTTCTACCAGGCCCTGACCTATGACAGCAAGGCGCCGCTGGACGTGCTGCACATCTCCGTGGACGCGCCCGTGCAGTTCAACGCCCTGCTCTACATCCCCGACGTGCGTCAGGACCTCTTCGGCCTCGACCGTGATTTCTGGGGCCTGGATCTCTACGCCAGCCGCGTGCTCATCCAGCACCGCAACAAGGAACTGATCCCCGACTGGCTGGCCTTCCTCAAGGGCGTGGTGGACACCGAGGACCTGCCCCTCAACATCTCCCGCGAGACCCTTCAGGAAAACGTGGTCCTGCGCAAGATCAACCAGACCATCATCAAGCAGACCCTGAGCCACCTGGAAAAGCTGGCCGCCAAGGATGCCGGGAAGTACGCCGCCTTCTGGCGCCTGCACGGCCGCATCTTCAAGCTCTCCTACCAGGACTTCGCCAACCGCGAACGCATCGCCGGTCTGCTGCGCTTCAACACCTCGGCCCTGGACGACGGCGAAGCCCTCTCCAGCCTGGACGAATACATGTCCCGCGCTCCCGAAGGCCAGAAGACCTTCTGGTACGTCTCCGCGCCCAACCGTGAGGCCGCCCGCCTGAGCCCGCACCTGGAACGCTTCACCCGCAAGGGCATCGAAGTGCTCTTCCTCTACGAGCCCGTGGACGAGTTCGTCATGGAAGGCATGGGCAAGTACAAGGACTGGGAATTCAAGGCCATCGAGAACGCCGCCGATGACGCCCTGGACGCCTTCGCCGACAAGGCCGACAGCGAAAAGCCCGCCGCCGCGCCCCTTTCCGACGACGACAACGCCAGCTTCGACAAGCTGCTGGAACGCATCAAGGAGATCCTGGGCGAACGCGTGGCCGACGTGCGCGTCTCCCACCGCCTGGCCGACAGCCCGGCCGTGCTGGTCTCGCCCGACGGCATGACCTCGTCCATGGAAAAACTCATGCGCGCCATGCAAAAGGACGACTCCCTGCCCGTCAAGGTGCTGGAAGTCAACCGCGACCATGTGCTGCTGCGCAGCCTGCTCAAGATGTTCAAGGCCGATCCCCGGGACAAGACCCTGGCCGGCATGGTGGAGAACCTCTTCGACGCCTGCATGCTCCAGGAAGGCTACCTGCGCGATGCCCAGATGCTGGCCGGCCGCAGCAGCCATCTGCTGGAACAGGCCGCGGCCTGGTACGTGGAAGTGAAAAAGCTGTAACCCGCCGACGACACACCCCGCCCGCCGGCAGGACACCGGCGGACGTTCCTCCTCGCAGGATGTCCGGCCCCGCTCTGGGGCCGGGCATCTCCCCCGTACCGGGGATCGCCGCAGGCCTTGCGCCTGCGGCGATTTTGCCGTCATCCCCCCTGCTCCGGCCGCCGCATCCATAAAAAGGGGACTCGCCCTGCCCTGCGGCTGCCGCACTTCGTCGGCGATTCGTCGCCGTCCCGCCTTCCTGCCGTAAAGTTGGGGCGTCAGGACTTGACAAGCGCGTCCGTGCATTGTATGTGTTGCCGCTCTACGGCATTCATGCGCTGCCTGTCCGTCCTGGGCAGGCAGTGAAACTTTGGAGGAAACCATGCCTACTATCAACCAGCTCATCCGCATCGAGCGGACTGCGGTGGTGAAGCGCAAGAAGACCCCGGCCCTGCAGGCTTGCCCCCAGCGCCGCGGCGTGTGCACCCGTGTGTACACCACCACCCCCAAGAAGCCTAACTCCGCTCTGCGTAAGGTCGCCCGTGTGCGCCTGACCAACGGCATCGAAGTGTCGGCCTACATCCCCGGCGAAGGCCACAACCTGCAGGAACACTCCGTGGTGCTCATCCGCGGCGGTCGTGTGAAAGACCTGCCCGGTGTCCGTTACCACATCGTGCGCGGCACCCTGGATACCTCCGGTGTGGCCGACCGTCGCAAGAGCCGTTCCAAGTACGGCGCCAAGCGTCCCAAATAGGTTATTTTTTGCCAACTCCGGCGTACGTCATGCAACGCACCCAGGCTGCCCTCTCACGGCGCGCCGGGGCGCTGCGGGGCTGGTGACGCCGAAACACAGAGATTCTCAAGGAGAATATCATGCCCCGTAAAGGTCCTGTCCCGAAGAGGGAAGTGCTGCCCGATCCGCTGTACAACAGCCGTCTGGTCACCAAGTTCGTGAACCGTCTCATGTACGACGGCAAGAAGGGCGCGGCTGAAAAGATTTTCTACAGCTCGCTGGAAACCCTGGGCGAAAAGACCGGTGAAGACCCCATGCGCGCCTTTGAAAAGGCCATGGACAACGTCAAGCCCCATCTGGAAGTCAAGGCCCGCCGCGTGGGCGGTGCCACCTACCAGGTGCCCATGGAAGTCCGTCCCGAACGTCAGATTTCCCTGTCCATCCGCTGGCTGATCAACTATGCCCGTTCGCGCGGCGAAAAGGGCATGACCTCCAAGCTTTCCGCTGAACTGCTGGACGCCTACAACGGTCGCGGCGGCGCGGTGAAAAAACGCGAAGATACCCACCGTATGGCCGAAGCCAACAAGGCTTTCGCCCACTACCGCTGGTAAGCTCGATTCCGAGTGACTGCTGCCGCGCCCGCAAGGGCGCGGCGCTTTTCCCCCCGCCCCACTGCCCCTTTTCTGGAGGATACCGTGTCCCGCACCACCCCCGTAGACAAACAGCGCAATATCGGCATCATGGCCCATATTGACGCCGGCAAAACCACCACCACCGAACGCATCCTTTTCTACACCGGTGTTTCCCACAAGCTCGGCGAAACCCACGACGGTGAGTCCACCATGGACTGGATGGAACAGGAACAGGAGCGCGGCATCACCATCACCTCCGCCGCCACCACCTGCTTCTGGAAGGACTGCCGCATCAACATCATCGACACCCCCGGCCACGTGGACTTCACCATCGAAGTGGAACGTTCCCTGCGCGTGCTGGACGGTGCCGTGTGCGTGTTCGACGCCGTGGCCGGCGTTGAGCCCCAGTCCGAAACCGTGTGGCGTCAGGCCGACCGCTACCATGTGCCCCGCATCTGCTTCGTGAACAAGATGGACCGCATCGGTGCCAACTTCTTCCGCTGCGTGGGCATGATCCACGAACGCCTGGGCGCCAAGGCCGTGCCCCTGCAGCTGCCCATCGGCGCTGAAGACAAGTTCGAAGGCATCGTGGACCTCATCGAAGGCAAGGCCCACCGCTTCGACAAAAGCTCCAAGGGTGCCGAATTCACTGTTGAAGACGTGCCCGCCGAACTGAAGGACATGTATGAGGAAAAGCGCCACGAACTCATCGAAGCCGTGGCCGAGGAAGATGAAGCCCTGCTGGAAAAGTACCTGGGCGGCGAAGATCTGACCCGCGAAGAGATCGTTTCCTGCATCCGCAAGGCCACCATCGCCCGCAACATCGTGCCCGTGCTCTGCGGCTCCGCTTTCCGCAACATGGGCGTGCAGCCCCTGCTGGACGCCGTGGTGGACTACCTGCCCTCCCCCGTGGACATCGCCGTCATGACCGGCCATGAGCCCGGCAACGAAGAACACCTGATCGAATGCCCCTGCGACGACAAGGAACCCCTTGCCGGCCTGGTGTTCAAGCTGTTCTCCGACCCCTTCATCGGTCACCTGTCCTTCTTCCGCATCTACTCCGGCTGCCTGGAATCCGGTACCAGCGTGTACAACGCCAATACCGGCAAGAAGGAACGCATCGGCCGTATCCTGAAGATGCACGCCAACAAGCGTGAAGACATCAAGTGGGCCGGCGCCGGTGACATCGTGGCTCTGGTGGGCCTGAAGAACGCCTCCACCGGTGACACCCTGTGCGACGAAAAGCGCCCGGTGATCCTGGAATCCCTGAACATCCCCGAGCCCGTCATCGAAGTGGCCATCGAGCCCAAGACCAAGGCCGACCGTGATGCCCTTTCCGCCGCCCTGAACAAGCTGGCCAAGGAAGACCCCTCCTTCCGCGTCAAGGGCGACGAAGAAACCAACCAGACCCTGATCGCCGGCATGGGCGAACTGCATCTGGAAATCATCGTTGACCGCCTGACCCGCGAGTTCAACGTCAACGCCAACGTGGGCAAGCCCCAGGTGGCCTACCGCGAAACCATCTCCAAGCCTGCCAAGACCGACATGAAGCATGCCAAGCAGTCTGGTGGTCGCGGTCAGTACGGTCACTGCGTGATCGAGGTGGAACCCAACCCGGGCAAGGGGTACGAGTTCGTCAACTCCATCACCGGCGGCGTGATCCCCAAGGAATACATCCCCGCCATCGACAAGGGTATCCAGGATGCCATGAAGTCCGGCGTGCTGGCCGGCTTCCCCTGCGTGGACCTGAAGGTCAACCTGGTCTTCGGTAGCTACCACGAAGTGGACTCCTCCGAACAGGCCTTCTACGTGGCCGGTTCCATGGCCATCAAGGACGCCATGCTGAAGGCCGGCCCGGTCCTGCTGGAACCCATTATGGACGTGGAAGTGGTCACCCCCGAAGAATACCTCGGCGACGTGATGGGCGACCTCAACGGCCGCCGTGGTCGCGTGCAGAGCATGGAAGCCCGCGCCGGCGGTGCCCAGAGCGTGCGTGCCCAGGTGCCCCTGGCCTCCATGTTCGGTTACGCCACCGACCTGCGCTCCCGTACCCAGGGCCGCGCTACCTTCACCATGCAGTTCGATCACTACGAGCGTGTGCCCCAGGCTATCGCCGACGAGATCCAGAAGAGCAAAAACTAGCGTCCTGAACGTCCGTTCCCACAAAGACCGGACAGCGCTGGTTGCTTGATATGACGGCGGGGATTTTGCAAGGCAAGATCCCCGCCTTTTTTTCATCGTTTTCCTCCCGGAAGCCCATGACCGGAAAGGATGTTCCCATGAGCGATACGCGCAACGACCTGCCCCTCGGCTTCTCCGCCGGGGCCGCTGCCGCCGGTTTCAAAAAAGCCGGCCGCGACGACCTGGGGCTGATTGTTTCCGACCGTCCCGCCGTACTGGCGGGCCTGTTCACCACCAATGCCTTCAAGGCCGCCCCCGTGCAGGTCTGCCAGCAGACCCTGCGCGAGTACGGCACCTGCCGCGCCGTGCTGGCCAACTCCGGCCAGGCCAATGCCTGCACCGGCGACGAAGGCCTGGAGAATTGCCTCGAGACCCGACGCATGGTCGCCGACCTCACCGGGCTGGCCCCGCATGAGATCATGCCCATGTCCACCGGCGTCATCGGCGACCAGCTCAAGATGGACCGCTGGCGCGAGGCCGTGCCCTCCCTGGTGGAAAGCCTGGGCAGCCGCGATGCCGAAGGCTTTACCCGCGCGTTCATGACCACCGACGCCTTTCCCAAGTTCGCCAGCATCACCGTGCCCCTGTCCGGCGGCACCGTGCGCCTTACCGGCATGGCCAAGGGCGCTGGCATGATCTGCCCCAACATGGCCACCATGCTGGCCGTCATGCTCACCGACGCCGATGTGGACCGCGAGACCTGGCAGGCCATGTTCGCCCGCGCCGTGGACAAGACCTTCAACCGCGTCAGCGTGGACGGCGACACCTCCACCAACGACACCATCCTCGGCCTGGCCAACGGCGCTTCCGGCATCCGTGCCGAAGGTGAGGACGCCGCCCTGCTGGAAAAGGACCTTACCGACATCCTGGGCCAGATCTCCTACATGCTGGTCAAGGACGGCGAAGGCGCCAGCAAGGTCATGCACATCACCGTGAGCGGCGCCGCCTCCGATGAGGACGCCTGCCGCATCGCCCGCACCGTGGGCCACTCCCAGCTGGTCAAGACAGCCATCTATGGCCAGGACGCCAACTGGGGCCGCATCGTGGCCGCTGTGGGCCGCAGCGGGGCCCAGGTGGACCCCAGCCGCGTGCGCCTGGTGCTCTGCGGCATCGAGCGTTTCCGCGACGGCCAGCCCGTCAACGGCGACAAGGAAGCCGAGCTTTCCGAGCTGCTCAAGGCCACCGACATCCCGGTGGAGATCCATATGGGTCTGGGCGACGGCTGCTACGATCTGCGCGCCTCCGACCTCGGCCACGAATACGTCAGCCTCAACGCCGATTACCGCTCGTAAGCGAGAGAGGTTTTTTATGAGGGGGGAAGGAGGCCCTTTGCCGGCGCCAAAAGGGCCTCCTTCCCCCCTCAAAC